>Ga0180217_1003899_pt1 | contig 12219 bp, 10 predicted proteins | sample eDN3rd37CBELigOP_FD_128521 | JGI IMG/M metagenome (GOLD analysis project Ga0180217, IMG submission 128521) | Enriched Organic Plus compost microbial communities from Emeryville, California, USA - eDNA 3rd pass 37_C BE-Lig OP (version 2) (version 2) ... | reverse complement strand
GGACCCTCCGCGCACCCGCCAGAGCCCGGTTACCCTTGCTACGTTTCCGTCCTGGGGGAGTTGGCCTGGATGGCGCCACGCGGAGAGCCAGCGTCCAGTGTAGGGCCTCAGCTTGAAGACGGGGGTGACGACTACCCTCGTACCGTGGTCACCGCCCTCTACCGCCGCTACCGGCCGGAGACGTTCGCCGAACTCATCGGCCAGGCGCAGGTGACGGATCCGCTCCGCACGGCGCTCCGCACCGGCCGTGTCAACCACGCGTACCTGTTCTCGGGCCCGCGCGGGTGCGGCAAGACGACGAGCGCGCGCATCCTCGCCCGTTGCCTCAACTGCGAGCAGGGCCCGACCGACACCCCGTGCGGGGAGTGCCCCTCGTGCGTCGAGCTCGCGCGCGACGGCGGCGGGTCCCTCGACGTCGTCGAGATCGACGCGGCGAGCCACAACGGCGTCGACGACGCGCGCGACCTGCGCGAGCGTGCGGCGTTCGCGCCCGCGCGCGACCGGTACAAGATCTTCATCCTCGACGAGGCGCACATGGTGACGCCGCAGGGCTTCAACGCGCTCCTGAAGCTCGTGGAGGAGCCGCCGGAGCACGTGAAGTTCATCTTCGCGACGACGGAGCCCGACAAGGTCATCGGCACGATCCGCAGCCGCACCCACCACTACCCGTTCCGGCTGGTGCCGCCCGCGCAGATGCTCGACTACGTGCAGGAGCTGTGCGGGCAGGAGGGCGTCGAGGTCGAGGGCGGCGTGCTGCCGCTCGTGGTGCGCGCGGGCGGGGGATCGGTGCGCGACACCCTCTCGCTCCTCGACCAGCTCATCGCCGGCTCGGAGGGCTCGACGATCCAGTACGAGCGCGCCGTCGCGCTCCTCGGCTACACTCACGGCGCGCTGCTCGACGAGGTCGTCGACGCGCTCGGCGCCCGCGACGCGGCCGCGGTGTTCGGCGCGGTTGACCGGGTCATCCAGACCGGTCAGGACCCGCGACGTTTCGTCGAAGACCTGCTCGAGCGCCTGCGCGACCTCATCGTCGTCGCCGCGACCCGCGACGGCGCCCCCGCGGTGCTGCGCGGCGTCCCGCTCGACGAGATCGACAGGATGGCGGCGCAGTCGGCCGCGTTCGGCGCGGCCGAGCTCTCGCGCGCCGCGGACGTCGTCAACACGGCGCTCACCGAGATGACGGGCGCCACGTCGCCGCGCCTGCACCTCGAGCTCATGGTCGCGCGGCTCCTCGTGCCGGCCGCCGACGAGTCGGAGCGCGGCGCCCTCGCCCGCGTGGAGCGGCTGGAGCGCCGCATCGGCATCGACGAGCACCCGTCGATGCACGTCGCGCCGGAGCGCGCGCCGGTGGAGCCCGTCGACCTGAGCGCGGCGCGCAAGGCGAAGGAGGCCGCCGCCCCCGCCGCCCCGCCGGTCGAGGAGAAGCCGCCGGTTGAGGAGCGCCCGGCGCAGCCGGACGCGTCTCGAGACCCCACCCCCACCCCCGCCGCCCCCGTGACGCTCGCGCAGCTCCGCGACGCGTGGCCCGAGATCCTCGACCGCGTGAAGCAGCGCAAGATGACCGCCTGGATGTCGCTGCAGACGGCGAAGCCGCGCGCGTACGAGGGCGACGTGCTCACCGTCGCGTTCGCGGTGGAGGCGGATGTCGCGAAGTTCAAGCAGCCGCAGGCTCCCGGCGAGAGCGTGAGCGAGCAGCTGCGCAGCGCGATCCACGACGTGCTCGGCGTGCGGGTGAAGTTCCTCACGCGTCACGAGCAGGACGCCGACGACCGCCCCGTCGAGAAGCCGGAACCCGCGGCCGCCCCCGCGCCGCCGCGGGACGGGAACCCCCTGCCGCCCGCGCCCGAGTGGAACGTCGTCCAGATCCCGTCGGGCCCCACCGCCGACGACGCGCCGTCGGCATCCGCCACTCCGCCTGAGGTGAGGGCCGCGGAGGCCCCTGGGAAGCCGGAACCGGCCCGTCGCGCCCCGCAGGCGACGACCGCCGACGGCAAGGAGCGCTACGGCGAGGCGGTCGTGCGCGAGATCCTCGGGGCGAGCTTCCTCGAGGAGCAGAGCCTGCGCCCCGCCGACCCGCCCGCCGTGCTCGACACCCCGGAGGCGTAGCCCGTGTACGAGGGGATCGTCCAGGAGCTGATCGACGAACTCGGCCGCCTGCCCGGAATCGGGCCGAAGTCGGCACAGCGCATCGCGTTCCACATCCTGCAGACGGAGTCGTTCGACACGAGCCGGCTCGCCCACATCCTGCTGGAGGTGCGCGACAAGGTGAAGTTCTGCTCGATCTGCGGCAACGTCGCCGAGCAGGACACGTGCGCGATCTGCCGCGACCCCCGCCGCAACCCGGCGACGATCTGCGTCGTCGAGGAGGCGAAGGATGTCGTGGCGATCGAGCGCACGCGCGAGTTCCGCGGGCTCTACCACGTGCTCGGCGGCGCGATCAGCCCGATCGACGGCATCGGACCCGACGACCTCCGCATCCAGCAGCTCGTGCAGCGGCTCGCCGACTCGACGGTCACGGAGGTCATCATCGCGACCGACCCGAACCTCGAGGGCGAGGCGACGGCGACCTACCTCACGCGCCTCCTCGTGCAGCCGGGGCTCACGGTCACGCGCCTCGCGTCGGGGCTCCCCGTCGGCGGCGACCTCGAGTACGCCGACGAGGTGACCCTGGGCCGCGCCTTCGAGGGTCGTCGTACGGTGGAGGCCTAGGCGTTCCGGGTCCCACCACTGCACCTGCAGCGAACGGTCGCGGGCATCGATGGCGGGCACCGTAGCGATGGCGGGCACCGTCGCGCAGGGCGCGCGGTCGCGACATGGCAAACTGGGGCGAGTGACCGCCTCCTCCGACGTCCGGCTCGTCGCATTCGACCTCGACGACACCCTCGCGCCCTCGAAGACGGCGATCGACCCCCGCATGGCCGACCTGCTCGTGCGACTGCTCGGCGAGGTCGAGGTGTGCGTCATCTCGGGCGGCCAGTTCGGGCAGTTCGAGAGCCAGCTCATCGCCAACCTCCCCGTCGCCCCCGAGGCACTGTCGCGCATGCACCTCATGCCGACGTGCGGCACCCAGTACTACCTCCATGACGGCTCTGGATGGCGGCAGCAGTACGCCGAGAACCTCAGCGAGGAGCAGAAGGCGGCGGCCCTCGCGGCGGTCGAGCTGGAGGCGAAGCGCCTCGGCTACTGGGAGCCCGACAACGGCACGCAGACCTGGGGTCCCGTGCTGGAGGACCGGGGCTCGCAGATCACGTTCTCGGCCCTCGGCCAGTCGGCGCCGGTCGACGCGAAGAAGGCGTGGGACCCGACGGGCGAGAAGAAGAACGCGCTCCGTGCCGCCGTGCAGGAGCACCTCCCCGATCTCGAGGTGCGCTCGGGCGGCTCGACGAGCGTCGACATCACGCGCCGCGGCATCGACAAGGCGTACGGGATGCGCAAGCTCGCCGAGCTCACCGCCATCCCGTTCCAGGAGATGCTGTTCGTCGGCGACCGCCTCGACCCCGACGGCAACGACTTCCCGGTGATCGCCCTCGGCATCCCGACCCGCGCCGTCGAGGGCTGGGAAGACACCGTCGCCGTCGTCGAGGAGTTCCTCGCGACGCGCTGAGTGCGCGCCCGGGCTCAGCCGGTGGGACCGTCGAGGCGCGTGAGCACAGCTCCGCCCTCGCCGCCGAGGGATGCGACGACCGTCGCCGGTCCGACCCAGGCGAGGCCTGCCACGCAGCCGAGTGCGAGCGGGACGCCGTCGACGCCACGCCCGACCAGCACCCGCGAGTCCGCGCACGAGGTCGGCGCGAGGACCGCGCGCGCCTCCGGCGACCCCGCCGTGACGTGCGTCGGGGCGACCTCGCCGCCCGCCGTCGTCACCCACGCGGCGACCCCGTCTGGCCCGACGGCGACGTCCGGACGGGTGACGTCGTGCGGCGCACGGTCGAGAATCGTGCCGTCGACGCCGACGACGATGCGCTCGGTCTGCGTCGCGACGTGGATCGCGCCGTCGGGAGCGACGTCGATCGCGACGGTGCCGTGGAGGGTGGAGCCGACGGCGGGCGGCCAGGGCAGCGGCGGCGTCGCGTCGACGAGCACGTCGGGGGCGTCGAGCTGGAGACGCCGCACGGTGAACTCGCCGTCGCCCGTCGCGAACTGCACGACGTACACCGCGCCGTCGTGAACCGCGAGGTCGCCGAGGATGCCGTCGGCGCGGTGGAGCACGCGCCACGAGCCGGTCGCGGTGTCGAACTCGTGGACGGCGCCGCTCGCGTCCGCCGCCGGAGCGGAGACGACGAGGACGTCGGGCGTGAGGGCGGCGATCCCGCGGAGCTCGAGCGGTGCCTCGCCGTCGAGCAGGTTGAACCGACGCAGCGTCTCGCCGTCGGCGTCGAGGTGGAGCCACGAGCCCGCCGAGTGACCCCACAGCCCGCCCGCCGTGTCCGAGGTGAGTCTCATCGGGAAGGTCACGTCGGTGTGCCACGGGGAGTCGGCGCCGTCCAGGCGGTTGTCGTGACGCAGGGGCGTCAGCAGCCACGCGTCGGGTGCGGGCGGCGCGCTGCACGCGGCGAGCATCCCGACGGCGAGCACGATCCCGACGATCCCCCGAGGCCCTCGCGTCATGGGGTCCATTCTCGCGCCGCTAAACTTCCCCCGGGCCGATCGCGCCCGTCATCCATCTCCCAGGAGCACCACCGTGGCCCTCATCGTGCAGAAGTTCGGCGGATCCAGCGTCGCCGACGCCGAGAGCATCAAGCGGGTGGCGAAGCGCATCGTCGAGACCCGCAAGGCCGGCAACGACGTCGTCGTCGCCGTGTCGGCGATGGGCGACACGACGGATGAGCTCATCGACCTCGCGCACGAGGTCACGCCGATCCCCGACCCGCGCGAGATGGACATGCTGCTCACGACGGGCGAGCGCATCTCGATGGCGCTTCTCGCGATGGCGATCAAGAGCATGGGCCACGACGCTCGCTCCTATACGGGCAGCCAGGCGGGCATGATCACCGACGACCGGCACGGCGCGGCGCGCATCGTGGATGTCACCCCGGGCCGCGTGCGCGAGGCGCTCGACGAGGGGGCGATCGCGATCGTCGCCGGCTTCCAGGGCTTCAACCGCGACAGCAAGGACATCACGACCCTCGGTCGCGGCGGCTCCGACACCACCGCGGTGGCGCTCGCCGCCGCGCTCGGCGCCGACGTGTGCGAGATCTACTCCGACGTCGACGGCGTCTTCACGGCCGACCCGCGCGTCGTGCCGAAGGCGCAGAAGCTCACGAAGCTCTCGAGCGAGGAGATGCTCGAGCTCGCCGCCGCGGGCGCGAAGGTGCTCTACATCCGCGCCGTCGAGTACGCCCGCCGGCACGGGGTCACGTTGCACGTGCGGTCGAGCTTCAACAACAACGAAGGCACCTGGGTGCTCCCCTACGAGGAGCAGGAGGAAGGCGGAGCCGTGGAAGAGCCGATCATCACGGGCGTGGCGGGCGACCTCAACGAGGCGAAGATCACGGTCGTCGGCGTGCCCGACGTGCCCGGCAAGGCGGCGGAGATCTTCACGATCGTCGCGAAGACGGGCGCCAACATCGACATGATCGTGCAGAACGTGTCGGCGGCGGCGACCGGGCTCACCGACATCTCGTTCACGCTGCCGAAGTCGGAGGGCGAGAAGGTCATGACCGCCCTGACGGTCGAGAAGGATGCCGCGGGCTTCCAGTCGCTGCAGTACGACGACCAGATCGGCAAGCTCGCGGTCGTCGGTGCCGGGATGCGCACGAGCGCGGGGGTGTCGGCGCAGCTCTTCACGGCGCTCTCCGACGCGGGGATCAACATCGAGATGATCTCGACGAGCGAGATCCGCATCTCGGTGGTGACGCGCGCCGACCAGCTCCAGCACGCGATGCGCATCGTGCACACGGCCTTCGGCCTCGACGGCTCCGAGGATGCGGTCGTGCACGCCGGCACCGGCCGCTGAACCGGCCCGCCTAACGGGAGGATTCCTCACCCCCGAACTGGGGCGCTCCACCCGGATGAGAACCCTCTCATCCGGGTGAGTCGTTCTCGGACCCCGCCTAGGCTGGTCTCACCGCGAGCTGGGGGGCTCGTGAACTCACCGCGTCTTCCACACCCGTGCTGGCCGTAACTCGACGACGCCTGACCGCCCCCGCGTCGGCGGCCCGCCCGCCGCGCCCGTAAGCTTTCGGCCTATGAGCACCACGGGCATCCGTCTCGGCGTCGTCGGCGCCACCGGTCAGGTCGGCGCGGTCGTGCGCCGTCTCCTCGAGGAGCGCGAGTTCCCGATCGCGGAGCTCCGATTCTTCGCGTCGGAGCGCTCCGCCGGCACGACGCTGCCGTTCCGCGGCGAGCACATCACGGTCGAGGATGCCGCCACGGCCGACCCGTCGGGACTCGATGTCGCGATCTTCTCCGCCGGCGCCACGATGTCGCGCGTGCAGGCACCGCGCTTCGCCGAGGCCGGCGTGCTCGTCATCGACAACTCGAGCGCGTGGCGCATGGACCCCGACGTGCCGCTCATCGTGAGCGAGGTCAACCCGCACGCCCTCGACGAGGTGCGCAAGGGCATCATCGCGAACCCGAACTGCACGACGATGGCCGCGATGCCGGTGCTCAAGGTCCTCGACGCCGAGGCCGGCCTCGAGCGGCTCGTCGTCGCGACCTACCAGGCGGTCTCCGGCGCCGGTCTCGCGGGCGGCGAGGAGCTCGCGGCCCAGGCTCGCGCGGCCGTCGAGCAGGACGTCCTGGGGCTCGTGCACGACGGCGGCTCCGTCGAGTTGCCCGAGCCCGTCAAGTTCCCCAAGAACATCGCGTTCAACGTCGTGCCGCTCGCGGGCTCGATCGTCGACGACGGGCTCGGCGAGACCGACGAGGAGAAGAAGCTCCGCAACGAGAGCCGCAAGATCCTCGAACTGCCCGACCTCCGCGTCGCCGGCACGTGCGTGCGCGTCCCCGTCTTCACGGGCCACTCGCTCAACATCAACGCCGAGTTCGCGCGGCCCCTGTCGCCGGAGCGCGCCACGGAGCTCCTCCGCGACGCCCCCGGCGTGCAGCTCATGGACGTGCCGACGCCGCTCGACGCGGCCGGCGCCGACCCGAGCCTCGTCGGGCGCATCCGCGTCGACCAGAGCGCCCCCGAGGGCCGCGGTCTCACGTTCTTCATCTCGAACGACAACCTCCGCAAGGGCGCGGCGCTCAACGCCGTGCAGATCGCGGAGCTCGTCGCCGTTCGGCTCGCGAACGCCGCCGCCGTCTGACGGGCCGGGGCGTCAACGCGGCCCCTGAGAGCGACGTAGACTCGACGGGTGACTGAACCCCTCGACGTCGCCCTCATCGGCGGCGGGGTCATGAGCGCCACCCTCGGAACCCTGCTCTCCCGTCTCGAACCGACCTGGAAGATCGCGATCTACGAGCGCCTCGGCGATGTGGCCCGCGAATCGTCCGACCCCTGGAACAACGCCGGCACCGGCCACGCCGCGCTCTGCGAGCTCAACTACACGCCGGAGCGCCCCGACGGCACGATCGACATCGCCAACGCGGTGAAGGTCAACGAGCAGTTCCAGGTGTCCCGGCAGTTCTGGTCCTACCTCGTGAGCGAGGGGCTCCTGCCGGAGCCGTCGCGCTTCATCAACCCCGTGCCGCACATGAGCTTCGTGTGGGGCGCCGACAACGTCGCTTACCTCAAGAAGCGCTTCGAGGCGCTCGAGGGCCACCCGCTCTTCCCGGGCCTCGAGTACAGCGAGGACGCGGAGGTCATCCGCTCCTGGGCGCCCCTCCTCATCCCGGGCCGCCGCAAGGACCAGCCGATCGCCGCGACCCGCATCCTGTCGGGCACCGACGTCGACTTCGGCGCACTCACCCGCACCCTCATCGACGGCCTCGTCGAGAACGGCGCGACGCTCAAGCTCAACCACCGCGTCACCGGGCTCAAGCGCTCGACGAAGACGGGTCTCTGGACGATCCGGATGAAGCACGACGTCGGCTCGACGCCCGTCGAGGTCCAGGCGCGGTTCGTGTTCGTCGGCGCCGGCGGCGGCGCCCTCAACCTGCTCCAGCGGTCCGGCATCCGCGAGATCCGCGGCTACGGCGGGTTCCCGATCAGCGGCCAGTTCCTCCGCACCGACGACCCCGAGCTCGTGAAGCGTCACTCGGCGAAGGTCTACGGCAAGGCCTCCGTGGGTGCGCCGCCGATGTCGGTGCCGCACCTCGACACGCGCGTCGTCGACGGGCAGGCGAGTCTCCTCTTCGGGCCCTACGCGGGGTTCTCGACGAAGTACCTCAAGCACGGCTCGCTCTTCGACCTGTTCGGGGCGCTGCGCTGGCACAACCTCTTCACCTTCATCGGCGCGGGTTTCAAGAACCTGTCGCTCGTGACCTACCTCATCAGCGAGGTGCTCACCACGCCGAAGCGTCGATTCCGCGCACTCCAGCAGTTCGCCCCGACGGCGAAGCAGGAGGACTGGCGACTCATCACGGCGGGTCAGCGCGTGCAGATCATGAAGAAGGATGCGAACGGCAAGGCCGTCATCCAGTTCGGCACCGAGGTGGTCGCCGGGGCGGATGGCACGATCGCCGGCCTGCTCGGGGCGTCCCCGGGCGCGTCGACGGCGGTGCCGATCATGCTCGACGTGCTCGCGAGGTGCTTCCCCGACCGCCTCGAGGGGTGGACGCCGCAGCTCACCGAGATGATCCCGTCCTACGGCGGCACGCTCTCGCAGGACGCGAAGTCGGCGAAGAAGGCGCTCACCCGCACCGCGAAGGCGCTTCGCATCCAGGCCTGACCCTGCCCTTGCGCGACATTCGAACGTGTGTTCGAATGTCGGGATGAGGTGGAGCGGTCAGGAGGTCGGCGCCGAGCAGGCGTCGGCGCTGCCGGGGCTCGGCAGCCTGCGCGGGTTGGTGAAGTCGGTGCAGACGCCCGAGTTCGCCGGCATCACGTTCCACGAGGTGCTCGCCAAGTCGGCGCTCAACCACGTCCCGGGGTCGTCATCGGCGCTGCCGTTCGCCTGGACCATCAACCCCTACCGGGGCTGCAGTCACGCGTGCACGTTCTGCTTCGCCCGCAACACGCACACCTACCTCGACTTCGACGCGGGGCGCGACTTCGACTCCGAGATCGTCGTCAAGGTCAACGTCGCGGAGGTGCTCGCCAGGGAGCTCGCGCGCCCGTCGTGGCAGCGGCATCCCGTCGCCCTCGGCACCAACACCGACCCCTACCAGCGGGCCGAGGGGCGGTATCGGCTCATGCCCGGCATCATCGCCGCCCTCGCGGCGTCCGGCACGCCGTTCAGCATCCTCACGAAGGGCACGCTCCTCCGCCGCGACATCCCCCTGCTCCAGGCCGCCGCGGAGCGCGTTCCCGTGGAACTCGCGATGACGATCGACGTGTTCGACGCCGACCTGCGCGCCTCCGTCGAGCCGGGGGCGCCGACGACGGAGGCGCGTCTCGCGACGGTACGCGCCGTCCGAGACGCGGGGCTCCCGTGCAGCGTCTTCGTCATGCCGGTGCTGCCGTACCTCACCGACTCGACCGGGCACCTCGACCGTGCGTTCACCGCCATCGCGGAGGCCGGTGCCGAGTCGGTCGCCTACTCCGCCCTGCATCTGCGCACCGGCGCCAAGGAGTGGTTCTTCACGTGGCTCGCGCGCGAGCATCCGGAGCTCCTCGAGCGCTACGCGAGCATGTACCCGGCCCGCCAGGCGTACGCCCCCGTCGACTACCGCACGTGGCTCGCCGCGCGCGTCCGGCCCCTCCTGCGCAAGCACGGCCTCGAACGCCCGCCGCGTATCGACCCGGCCACCGGGTCGCCGCTCCCGCGGGTCATCGGCCGCACGCGGGCTCGCGGCGGGGTCGGCGACCGGATGCTCGCGCACGAGCTCCCCGCGGCCGCGGCGGCCGGACTCCAGCCGACACTGTTCTAGGGTCGAGCCGAACTCATCCCTTCCGACATAGGGTTGATCGCGTGAGCACCCTCGAGCACAGCGTCCCCGGGGCGTCCCGACCGGGCGCCGGCCGTTGCACGGCTCCCGTGCGGCTTGCCATCCTCGACGACCACGAGGTGCTCCTCGACAGCCTGAGCAGCTGGGTGCAGGGCAACGCGCCCGACTTCGAGGTCGTGCTGATGGCGCCCACGTGGCTCCAGCTCGTGCACAGCCCCGCCTTCCCGACCGACCTCGTGTTCATCGACTTCCAGCTCAAGGAGCCCGTGTCGATCGAGGCGCGCGTGCGCACGTGCCGCGCCGCGGGAGCCAAGGTCATCGTCCTCTCCAGCGTGGACACGCGCGAGGCCCGCGAGCGCGCGCTCGCCGCCGGCGCCGCCGCCTTCCTGTCGAAGTCGCTCACCATGGCCGCCGTCATGGAGACCGCCCGCCGCGTCATGGGCATCCAGAGCGACCCGGCCGCGCGCACCTGGCGACCCGCGCCGGCCGGTGCCGGGGCGATGGCGCACGTGCGCCCGAAGCTGAGCCCCGGCGAGGCGGAGGCGCTGCGGCTGTACGCCACCGGATTCAGCACCACCGAGGTCGCCGCGCGCATGAACGTGCAATACGAGACCGCGAAGACGTATCTGCGCCGCGTGCGCGAGAAGTACGCGCGTGTCGACCGCCCCGCGAGCAAGAAGGCGGACCTCATCCGCCGCGCCGCCGAAGACGGCTACCTCGAATAATCTCGACGTCGATGGCGAAACTGTATTTCCGCTACGGGGCGATGAACTCCGGCAAGAGCACCGCGCTGCTCCAGGCCGCGTACAACTACGAGGAGCGCGGCCAGCAGGTGCTGCTCGCGAAGCCCGAGATCGACTCGAAGGGCGAGGCGTCGATCGTCTCCCGCCTCGGCGTCTCGCGGCCCGTCGACTTCACCCTCGCCGCCGGGGAGGACGTGCGGGCGGCGTTCATGCGCCAGCGCGAACGCGTCATCCGCGAGACCGGCAAGGATGTCGCGTGCCTCCTCATCGACGAGGCGCAGTTCCTCGACGAAGGGCAGGTCGACGACCTGCTGCGGGTCGCGATCGAGGAAGACGTCCCCGTGCTCGCGTACGGCATCCGCACCGACTTCCAGACCGTGGCGTTCCCCGGCAGCCGACGGCTGCTCGAGATCGCGCACTCCCTCGAGGAACTCAAGACCATCTGCCGGTGCGGGCGGAAGGCGATCTTCAACGCCCGCACCGTCGACGGCTCGTTCGTGTTCGACGGCGACCAGGTGGCGATCGACGGCGTCGACGTGGGGTACGAGTCGCTGTGCGCCGCGTGCTATCTCGAGGAATCCGGCGGCGTGCTCAATCGCGGCTGGAAGCCGCGTCTCGATTTCAGTTACGACTCCGGGCCCGACGCCGACTTCTCCTGAAGCACCCGGTGGTCGACACGCCCCGGAGAGCACTTGCCCTCCGGTGGTCGAGTAGCGCCGGAGGGCGCTTTCCCTCCGGTGGTCGAGTAGCGCCCGGAGGGCGCGTGTCGAGACCTCAGTGCGCCCGCTCGTACGCCTCCCGCACCTCCGCCGAGATGCGACCGCGGTCGCCCACCGAGAAGCCGTTCGACTGAGCCCACGAGCGGATCGCGGCGAGGTCGCCGCTGCTCGAGCGCCCGCGGCGGGTGCCGCCCGACGAACGGCTCGCGCCCGCCACCGAGCGTCCGGCGGCGATGAACGGGGCGAGGGCGTCGCGCAGCTTCGCGGCGTTCGCGTCCGACAGGTCGATCTCGTAGGTGCGACCCTCGAGGGAGAAACGGATGGTGCTTCCGGCGCCGTCCTCGAGGACCGTGCCGTCGATGTCGTCGACCAGCTGCGTGATCTGCTTCTTCATTTGTTTTCCCCGCCTGTTTTCAGAGTTACTGATCCGCGGTATTACTTTAGCCGCCGCAAATGCAAATCGACGATTTCGGGGTACAGGCTGTGGAAAGGGACGCGGCAAAAGAGAGAGGGTCGCCCGGTGGGCGGCCCTCTCTCAGTGGGTCGGGGTAACAGGATTTGAACCTGCGGCCTCGTCGTCCCGAACGACGCGCGCTACCAAACTGCGCCATACCCCGCTGCTGCGATGCGGCAACCTGTCAAGGATAACCGACTGGGACGAGACTCAGAACCACCGCCTCCGGCGGACACGCGAACCGCACGGGAGCGTAGATCGACGTGCCGAGCCCCGCGGACACGTTGAGGAGCGCCGACCGCTGAGCGCCATGCCACACCGACAACCCCTGCGCCTGCTCCCGCGGGATGTCGCAGTTGGTGACGAG
>Ga0180217_1003898_pt1 | contig 12220 bp, 14 predicted proteins | sample eDN3rd37CBELigOP_FD_128521 | JGI IMG/M metagenome (GOLD analysis project Ga0180217, IMG submission 128521) | Enriched Organic Plus compost microbial communities from Emeryville, California, USA - eDNA 3rd pass 37_C BE-Lig OP (version 2) (version 2) ... | reverse complement strand
GTTCTATCTGGCGAAGCCGGAAACGCTTCAGTTCGTGGTCAATGTATCGCTGATGTCCACCCTGCTGTGCTCGCGCCAGGTGGTGAATGACATGCGCGACCGCAAGAGCGGCAAGATCGTTTCGATCTCGTCGGACTCTTCGATGAACGGCGATATCGGCACCGTGGATTATGCTGCGGCGAAGTCTGGCGTGCTCGGTTTCACCCGTGCGCTGGCACGTGAACTTGGACCGTTCAAGGTGAACGTCAACGCCGTCTGCCCGGGACCAACCAACACCCGCGCGATGCAGCGCATCCCGAAGGATGCGTATGAGCGCGCGAAGAACGCCATCCCACTCGGCGAGCTTTCAGAGCCGGAGGACATCGCCAATGCCGTGGTGTTCCTATCGAGCGACAAGGCCCGTTTCATCACCGGCCAGACACTGATGGTGAACGGCGGACGCGTCTTCTACTAAGCTTCTTCAAGGCGTCGGGATGAAACACCCGGCGCCTCTTTTCTATCGTCTGTCAGCAAACCTTTGTGTGTTAGTGCATTCGGACGATGCCCCCTCGCCCCAACAGGCACAGTGAAAGAACAACAAGAAAGCATTTTCATAGGGTGCAGCATGGCTTCCAATCTACATACCGTCCTTTGCGACCGACTCGGATCGCGTTATCCCATCGTACAGACCGCCATGGGGTGGGTTGCGGACGAGAAGCTGACGGCGGCAACCTGTAACGCCGGAGGCTTTGGCTTCCTGGCCGGCGCTACAATCGACCCCGGCAAGGTTGATGCAACGCTGAACCGCCTCAAGGAGCTGACGGATCGCCCGTTCGGCGTGAACTTCCACATGTTCCAGCCGAATGCTGAGGAGCTGATCGAAGCCGTCATCCGCCATAAGGTGCGCGCCGTCTCCTACGGACGCGGACCGGACGCCAAGACCATCAAGCGCCTGAAGGATGCCGACATCATCTGCATGCCCACGGTCGGCGCGCTGAAGCACGCAGTCAAGGCGGTTGAGCTCGGCGCTGACATCATCACCATCCAAGGCGGTGAAGGCGGCGGCCATACCGGTTCCGTGCCCACAAGCATACTGCTGCCGCAGGTTCTGGACGCGGTGAACGTGCCTGTCGTCGCAGCCGGCGGCTTCTCCGATGGCCGCGGCCTTGCTGCAGCGCTGGCATGGGGTGCAGCAGGCATCGCCATGGGCACCCGCTTCCTGATGACGACGGACTCGCCCGTTCCGGCAAGTGCGCTTAACCGCTACCTGGCAACGCGCGAGCCCACACAGATCCGCATCACTACCGCCGTCGACGGCCTGTCACAGCGCTTCATTGAAAACAACGAGATCAAGCGGCTTGAGTCCATGAACCTCGCTGCCCGTCTCAAGATGAGCATGGAACACGCTCGCGCCCAGGCGAAGCGCAACAATCTCGGCCCGGTCGGCATCCTGCAGACGGCGCTGAAGCTTGCGCGCTCCGACGACAGCAGCTTCGCCCAGACCGTGATGGCAGGCAACCTGCCACAGCTGGTGCAGCGCGGCGTCGTCGCTGGCGATCCAGACAACGGCCTGCTGCCCAGCGGACAGGTGGCCGCAACGATCAACAAGCTGGAAAGCTGCCAGGACCTTATCGCACGCATCGTGCAGGAAGCCGAAGCCCGTATCGACGCGCTCGCTGCCCTGCGTTCCGTGCCGGCAAACTAACGAGGTAATTATGAGCGATCAATTCTGGACCAAGACCGAAGCCGGCATCGCCGAGGTCGTCATCGAGAACCCGCCCGTCAATGCGCTGAATTCCAAGGGCTGGCGCGCACTTTCGCAGACGATCGACCGGCTCAATGCAGATGATGCCGTTCGCGTCATCATCATCCGCGCCGAAGGACGCGGCTTCTGCGCCGGGGTCGATATCAAGGAGCTGCAGGAGCATCCGGAACTCATTCTGGAAGTGAACGCGGGAAACTACGAAACCTTCCGCGCGATCCACAAGGGCCTGAAGCCCGTGATCGCCGCGCCGCACGGCTATGTGCTCGGTGGCGGCATCGGTATCTGCGGTTCGGCCGACATCATCATCGCCTCGCCGGACGCCAAGTTCGGAGTGCCGGAAGTCGATCGCGGCGCGCTCGGCGCAGGCGCTCACCTGCAGCGCATGTTCCCGCTGCAAAAGGTGCGTCAGATGTATTTCACTGGCGAGATGATCGACGCTGAGGAAGCCTATCGGCTGAACGCGATCGAGCGCATCGTTCCACGCGAGCAGTTGCGTGATGCGGCCTTCGAGCTGGCGCAGAAGATTGCCGCCAAGAGCCCGACCATGATCCGCCTGGCCAAGGAAGCCCTGAACGGCGTCGAGCATAGCGATGTCGACCGCCACTACCGCTGGGAACAGGGCTTCACCGCACAGGCCTACCTCACCGCTGAAAGCCAGGAAGCCCGCGACGCCTTCGTCCAGAAGCGCGACGCCGACTTTGCTGCCGCGAACAAGAAATAAGGACCGACAATGAGCGACACTTTCCCCGTTACCGAACCCGTCTACGTTCACGGCCATGGCCTTCTCAAGGGGCGCAGCGTTCTGATCACGGCTGCCGCGGGCGTGGGGATCGGCTTTGCCGCCGCAACACGCGCAGTGGAGGAAGGCTGCCGGGCAATCTTCATTTCCGACATTCATGAGCGCCGACTGGGCGAAGCTGCAGAGAAGCTGCGGGCGTTGTCTCCGGAGGTCGAAGTCTACTCCCAGATCTGCAACGTCACCAAGGAAGAAGAGGTTCAGGCCCTCGTCGATGCGGCCGAAGAGAAGCTCGGCGGCATCGACGTACTGATCAACAATGCCGGTCTCGGCGGCCTCCGCAATGTCGTCGACATGCCGGACGACGAGTGGGACCGCGTGATCGACGTAACACTCACCAGCGTGATGCGCATGACCCGCGCGACGCTCAAGAAGATGATGCCGCGCCGCAAGGGCGTGATCGTCAACAACGCTTCCGTGCTCGGCTGGCGCGCCCAGAAGGGTCAGTCGCACTATGCCGCCGCCAAGGCCGGCGTGATGGCGTTCACCCGCTGCAGCGCGCTTGAGGCTGCCGAATACGGTATCCGCATCAATGCGGTGTCACCCTCTATCGCCATGCACGAGTTCCTCAAGAAGGCATCAACGCCCGAGCAACTGGCTCAACTTGCAGCAGGCGAAGCCTTCGGCCGCGCCGCCGAAGTATGGGAAATCGCCAACGTCATGATGTTCCTGGCGAGCGACTATGCCGGCTACATGGTCGGCGAAGTGGTGTCGGTCTCCAGCCAGAGGGCATAAGCCATGAAACTCGTCTTCTCCTCACCGCAAGATGTGGTCGACAACATCGGGAAGAAACTCGGGCCGACCGAGTGGCTTGAGATCGATCAGGACCGGATCGACATGTTCGCCAAGGCCACTGGCGACTTCCAGTGGATCCACGTGGACCCGGAGAAGGCGAAGGACGGCCCCTTCGGCCGCACCATCGCCCATGGTTATCTCACCATGTCGCTGATCAACATGTTCCTCCCGGACATGTTTGAGGCACAGGGCGCGAAGATGGGCGTGAACTACGGCAGCGACCGGACGCGGTTCCCCGCCCCGGTCCCGGTCGGTTCGCGTGTCCGTGGGGTTGCCGAACTGGTCAACGGCGAGATCATCGGCGAAGGCGCTGTCCAGACCACAGTACACGTGACGATCGAGGTGGAAGGTTCGTCCAAGCCCGGCTGCGTCTCTGACGTCATCGGCCGCTACTATTTCTGAGGCTGCCATGTCGGACGAACTTGTCCTGCTGACGGAAATTCGTGACCGGCTCGAGCGGCTGGAATCGCGCGATGAAATCCGCCAGCTCATCTCCAAGTATTCCATCGCGCTCGACATGCGCGACATGGATGCGATGGCCAACCTGTTCGAACCGGATGTGAAGGTCGGCAAGAATGCGCGGGGCCGGCAGGCGCTGCGCGACTGGCTGGACGATACGATGCGCAAGCAGTTCGACGGCACGTCGCATCATGTTGGCACGACCGTGATCGAGTTCATCGACCGCGACAACGCCGTGGGCATCGTCTACTCCAAGAACGAGCACGAAACCGGCCCGGAGTGGGTCATCATGCAGATGATGTACTACGATCACTACGTGCGGGTTGACGGACGCTGGTGCTTCCGCCGACGCCAGCCGCTCTACTGGTACGCGACGGACCTCAACAAGCCGCCCATCGGCTCGCGCAAGATGCGCTGGCCGGGCCGCGAGCCCTATGAAGGCTCGTTCCATGAGCTCTTCCCGTCCTGGAAGGAATTCTGGGCGCGCAACCGCGCTTCCGGAACGCCAATCGCCGAGCCTGCTCCACTGGAACAGTTCATCGAAACCATGCGCAGAGGCAATGAGGTGAGCGGGAATCGGGTAAGGTAGTAATCGGGCAATTGAGTAAAGTTCAAAGAGAGCCTGCAAACGGTCTCAACACGTTGCATGTCTCGTACAGACCGACCGCTTCCATCCGCAACAACAGCGTATCCGCAGAGATCTCGGGTCGCTTAAAGCGCTCCCTCATCTGTCGGATTGCGAAGACGGCCCTACCCTCATCCAGCGTGATGGCATCAGCCAGAAATGCGTCCGTCGTCTTCGCTTCAAGATTAAAGGACCTCAGCAACGCATGAGGAAAATCCTTCACGTTGTCCGTCACGATGACCGCGGCCTGCGCCTTGGCCGCGGCTGAGATTACATGGACATCACCCAAATCAGGCGCATTCTGTACCAAAGGCAGATTATGCTCGTAGCCTTCAACCATCGCGTCTTCGAAGGCAACCTCGACAGAGGTACGTGCTGACAGAGCACGTTCAGCTGCGTCCTCAACTCCCTTGCGGATGAGCATCTTCTCGATGGCAGATTGGGTTTCATCAAGGACACGCATTGACCATCGGATGCGATAGAACTCAGCTTCCGATAGTGAAAGCAGCAAGTTTCTCTGCAGGACACCAGCAAGCGAGCATGCGTCCAGAAACGCAGTGTAGCGGTTTGCGAACAAAACGGTCCCCCCACGCGAACCAGCTTCTACAGATCATCCGCATCCAACTCCGCCAATGCTGAGAGAGCCTTGGCACGCTTTGCATCTCGCTGCCGCTTGTATTCAAAGAGGTGCTCTGCCTTGATACGCCGATGCCTACCGACCAGATTATATTCGATCTCTCCACTTTCAAGCAAAGAGACAAGGTACGGTCGGGACACATTCAATATATCCGCTGCCTGCTGCGTCGTGAGCATCTGGCTTACAGGCACGAGGGTTACAGCATCTCCACTGCCGATATGGCGTAGCACCTCCATCAACAATTCAGACAGAGCTGGGGTGAGCGTCACGTCAACTGGCTTCTTTTCATCCAATATCTGCAGCTTCACCTCGCCCTTTGCCTGCGCGGCAAGCAGGGTGCGCAGCTGGTTGGCCGAAGCCCTATCGCTGTCCGAGGGTAGACGTTCCCCCAATTTCTGCGCAAACGCGGGTATTGTCATTGCATCTCTCCCCATAAACGGCCCTGTCATCTTGATACAAGATATTCGAAATATTCGAAACGGGGAAAGGTTGCTTTTTTATGACCTGACGCGCGAAGAACGAAAAAAAAAGGCGGCGATCCGAATGGAACGCCGCCAATTTGCTGGGAGGATCTTTTTAAAGGTTACGCCACCTGGCGGGGGGAGCCGAGCATCGCGGCGCTGTTCAGCACGAGGCGGACGAGCTCCGTCTGGCGGGTGATGCCGCTCTTGGAAAAGATCGAGCGCAGGTGCGCGCGTGCGGTGTTGCGCGAAATGGCCAGCGAGGCAGCCGCATCTTCCAGCGAGAGGCCGGAGGCGAGACGGCGTGCAAGCGAGGCTTCCGCAGGCGTCAGATCGAAGAGCTGGCGGACCAGATCGTTCTCCACTTCGGCATTTGCTTCGGGATCGCGGATGTAGATGGCGACCACTGCCGTGCTGCCGATTGAACCCTGCTGCCGGCGGATGGGCTGGATCACAAGGCCGAGATTGCGCTGGCCGGAATTGCGGGAGATGGAGACGCCGCGCGTAATGTTCTCTCCAGAGTTCGCTGCCGCAATCGCATCGCGCAATGCGTCCTGAAGTTCGCGATCCTCGTTGGCGTAGATGGCGCGGAGGCGGCCGAGCTGGTTCTGCAGACCATCGCGGGAAGCGAGATGAGCGGCTGCCATAGTAGAGGTCTTGACGACGTTGCGGTTGGCATCAACCAGGATCACACCAACGGACAGACGGTCCATGACGGAGGAATAGAGGACGCGTTCAACTTCGCTGGTGCCCAACTGAGCGGAAAGCTCGAGGCCGCGGCGAAGCTGGGTGACCAGGATCTCGCACAGCGAAGCCTGTTCGGCATCGAAGGCGCTGTCCGCGCGGTCGCGATAGATCTTGAGCGTGTAGCGGGTGCCCTTCGTTTCGTTGACGGCGACGGCGCTCAGCTGCTGGCATTCCTCCTGCAGCGCAGCGAGGCGCTCCATGCACAGCTCTGAACAGAGCGAGGCATCCTGCGTGTCGTCGTCCGACTCGACGATAACGACAACCGGACAACCCTGCGAAAGACGGTCTTCAACCTGAATTGAAACGGCAGATGCGGAAAACTGGCGGCGAATGAGTGCAGCCGACTGCGAAAGCGGCTTTCCAGACAGCAGGCTCTCCGAAACCTGGCTGAAGAAAAGTCCAAACTCTACAACGGAACGCGAATGAAAAGTCACGGTATCCTCCCGCTAGAACGTCCCTAAGTTCCAACTTACATTGACATTGTTGTCATTAATTCGACGCTTTGTCAAATGTCTCTGACGACTCGTTGAAAATTCGCCATTTGTGTCGAATCTTTGCTTTTTTCAGATTTGAATCAGCTACTTAGCTGTTCCTTTGCCGGTGGATAAGTCGCGCTTCACATCCGGCATCTGCGACCGATCGCGATTATATTTTCATCGCGCTGGTCGAATTATCGGCAATGATGTCCTCAAAATTGACGCCGCGTCAAATCAAAAGAAAAGGGCGGCGTCCTGCTCGTCGCAGAAGCCGCCCTCCAGATGTCCGGATCGACTCAGATTACTATTCCAACGCAGACGGTTTGCCTGCTTCTCACCCCTTCATGCTGAGCTTGTCGAAGCACGGGGTGAGAAGCAGCGCCTACTGGAGCCCTCGTCCTTCGACAAGCTCAGGATGAGGGTATTCGCGCCTGCCATCAATTAACATGGCAGGTCACGAGCCTACTTTCCGGGTCGCGGCGTGTAGCCATCTGCCACGATGATCGGCAGGTGGGTGAAGCCACCCTCTGGCAGGCGCATCCACGCGCCAGCAGCGAGTGCTCCGCCATCCACCACGATCGACTGGCCGCTAACCCAGCCGGACAACCGGTCGGACGCAAGGTAAAGCGCTGCACCAGCCGAGTCTGGGCCCTCGCCGAAGCGTCCGATGGGGAACCAGCGGGAGATGTAGTCACGGTTTTCCGGCGGGACGCGCGGGGTGGCGGTGATCTGGGCGGTGTTGGTCGTTTCGGGCGCCACCGCGTTGACGCGGATGCCGTACTGGCCAAGCTCAACGGCAAGGCTCTGGGTGAAGCCCGTCACGCCGGCCTTGAAGGCCGCATAGGCGACGGTCAGCGGGATGCCGCGGAAGGCTTCCACGGTCGAGACGTTGATGATGCTGCCGCCTTCGCCGCTTCTGCGCATCAACGGAATTGCTGCGCGAGTAACCAGAAACATGTGACGAAGATTTACGTGATAGAGCTGGTCCCACTGCTCTTCGGTGGAATTCTCGAACATGTCCTTGTAGCCGAGGAAGTCGCCGACGTTGTTGACGAGCACATCGAGGCGGCCATGGTGTTCATCAACCGCCGCGACAACAGATTTGACGTCTTCTGCCTTGCAGACATCGGCCTGCAGGACCAGATGCTCGCCACCGATCTTCTCAAGTGCAACCCTTGTGTCTTCCACACGCGCCGGATTGATCTCGGCGACGACCACCTTCATCCCCGCTGTCGCGAACAGTTCGGCGGTCGCGCGGCCGATACCGGCGCCGCCGCCAGTGATCAGCGCAACCTTGCCTTCCAGCCCCAAAATCGAGCGATCTTCACTCATCTGCCTTCTCCTCCCTTGGCGCCAAGTGCCGGCTTTCAACCGAAAATGTATGGGTAGCGTCGAGCTGCAGCTTCCGCTCCGCCAGCAGCCATCCGCCATCCGTGCGCACAAATTTATCAGCGTAGCGGATGGTCATTTCGTAACAGAGCTGCCTGCCGGAACTGTCGCGCATGAAGTGGCGGGCAATGCCGTAAGTCTCGGCGCGAGCCGTGTCACCTTTGATGGCGGGCACCAGATTGAACACCGCATGCCAGGTTCTGGCGTAGCGTTCAGCGACCCTGCGGGGAACCTCGGAAAGCGCCTTGCGCCCCACGATGTTGCCCAAGGGAGCGACCAGTACACCGTCTTCGATAAACTGGGCGGCAAAGCGCTCGCCATCAACCTGATCAACGGCGAACGCATAGTTTTCAGCGGTGCGGCGCATGGCCAGTGTCGCCAGAAGCTCCTCCCCCAGCGCCGTCATTTTGCTGGCGGCGTCTGGTCGACCATGGCAACAACCTCCGCGATGGCGCGGTCGATGTCATTGCGGGTGTAGCCGAGCCTGCGGGTTTCCTCGGGGGCCGGCTCATAGGCGAGGATGTTGCCGCGCCCGGGAATGATGAAGGCATCAGGCAGGATCGGATGCTCTTCGTCGCGTTCCTCAAGCACGCGGCCCGCGCCAACCGCGTCGAAGATCTTCTGGAAGAAATCGCGGAAGGTGAGGTTCTCATCGCCGATCAGATAGGCCTTACCGGACTCGGCGTTCTGGAGTGCGCCCCAGATCGCTTCGCAGAGCGAGCGGACCGACATGTAGTTGGTGCCGCCTGCGGGCGCGTAGTCCGGGATCTCCGGGCGCTCGCCTCTGCCCCAGGCCACCAGCGATGCATAGCGCTTGGCGGACACGCCGGGGAATGCACCAACGATTGACGGCGGGTTCAGCGTAGAAACGTTAAAATCCGGCGTGGCGAGCGCACGAGCGCCCTCGTCGGCCAGCTTGCGGCCTCGCACATAGGCGTTGGTGTCGGCCAGATGCGGCATGACGTGGTGGTAGTAGCTGCCAAGCTGGACCAGCCGCTTGACGCCAGCGCGCTTGGCAAGCGCCACGAAATTCGGCACGCCCTCGATCTGCATCTTCTGCCAGAAGGCGTTTTCGTCCGTGTCGCGGGACAGGTGGCGGATGTCGTTGCCTGCGGCAAAGACAATAGCCTCGAAGGGAGCAAGGTCCGCCTCGGTGAACGTGCCCTCGGCATAGTCGCCAAGGATAACGGGGAAGCCCGCGATGGGCGACGGTCCTGTCACGGGCTTGCGCGCGGCCAGCGTTACGTCATTTCCCTTTTCGTTCAGGAACAGCGCGGCATGCGCACCAATCATGCCAGTGCCGCCAACGATCAGAATTTTCACGGGCGTCCTCCTCTCAAATTATTTGTTAGCTGGCTACAGGATAGTCGATGTAGCCCGCCGGGCCGGGTGTATAGGTCTTGGCAACGTCGTAGCCGGACAGCGGAATGCCCCTGCGCAGGCGGCTCGGCAGATCCGGGTTGCCGATGAACGGACGGCCAAAGGAAACAGCATCCGCATCGCCGTTACGGATGGCTTCAGCAGCCATTTCGCCGGTCAGCTCGTTGTTCAGGATGAAGTTGCCGCGCCAGCGCTCCTTGACGAGAGCGTAGTTATCTACCTTCGGGAAGCTACGGCGGACGAGATGGAGGTAAGCCAGGCCGAGCTTCGACGCCTCATCGAAGAGGAGGCCGTAAGTCTCGACCGGGTTCTCGTCGTGGATGTCGTTGTACTCGAAGCCGGGGCAGACGCGCAGGCCAACGCGGTCGAAGCCAATCGCCTCGCCCATCGCCTCAAGCACTTCCATCACGAAGCGGATGCGGTTGCGAGCGCTGCCGCCATACTGGTCGGTGCGCTGGTTCGTGTTGGATGAGAGGAACTGCATGGGCAGATAGCCGCTGGAGCAATGGAGCTCGACGCCATCCATGCCCGCCTCGCGCGCGTTCAGGGCAGCCTGCCGGAACTCGTTGACAACGCCAGGGATTTCGTCTGTGTCGAGGGCCCGGGGCTCATCCATGTCCAGAAGGCCGAAGGTGTCGGTGAAGATCTTCTGGTTGCAGCGGATGGCCGACGGAGCGACGATTTCGGAGTCGTCGTCCTTGTTGCTCCGCGAGGCAACACGGCCGCAATGCATGATCTGCAGCACGATCTGGCTGCCTTCCCTGTGGACGGCATCGGCCACCCTGCGCCAGCCCTCGATCTGCGCACGCGAATAGATGCCTGGCGTGCGGCAATAGCCCTTGCCGGCGGGGCTCGGCTGAACACCCTCCGTAACGATCAGGCCGGCGCCCGCACGCTGGCGATAGTATTCGACGTGCAGGTCGGTCGGTGTATCACCCTCGCCTGCCCGGCTGCGGGTCATCGCGGACATCACGATACGATTGCGAAGCTCCAGCGCGCCAAGGCGCACCGGGGTAAACAGTTCTTCCATTACAACCTCAGGGTCTTGCATCAGGCGGACCTGGGCTCGTCGCCCGTGTTCAGTTCGCCAAGGACTGCACCTTCAGAGGTGCGCACGTGCAGGCGGGTGAGCCTGCGGTAGCAGAAGCGCCAGCCTTCCGGCGTCTTGCGGTATTTCTCGTGATAATGGCCGAAGCCGTGCAGCCAGTGATCCTCGTCACCCTGCTTCCAGAAGAGCATGTCTTCCATGGCCCAGATGCCTTCCGCCGTATCTGGCGAGGTGATGGTGATTTCCGGCTGGTGCGCGTGGTGGACGGAGGTGATGTGGGCCAGCACCTTCTTCAGGCGCTCGACGTTTTCCTTCGCACCAACGGCTGGCTCGCCGCCGCCATAGGTTTCGGAAACATGGTCAGGCGTATGCAGGGACTCATATTCGTCCCACCGCTTCTCGTCCATCGCACGAATGCGCTGGCCCTTGAGCTTCTTGATTTCCTCAATCGCGATGAGGCGTTCCAGATCCGACAGCATTGTCCCTCCACTTCGTGAGCAAGCGATGCCAGCGCACGGGCGCTGGTGCTTCGTTATCAGGCAGTTTGGGGGTGCCGCCCGGATGCGGCATCGTCTGGATAAACTAGGCGAGGAAGGGAGTGCCGTTTACCCCTGCTGAGGCGAGTAGCGCTGTACGAGGTCAAGGAAGTGAGGCTTTTCACCCCCGCCGTGGATCTGGAGCGTTGCGCCGGAAACGAATTCTGCGAGCGGGCTTGCCAGGAACAGCACGCCGTTTGCGATGTCGTGGCCATTGCCCATGCGCTTCATGGGGGTGGCATCGGCAATGGCTTCCTGCGCCTCGACAGAGCCGTAGGTAAGTTCGGCGCTTTCCGTTTCGATCAGGCCGACGATGATGGCATTGACGCGCACCAGCGGGCCCCACTCCTGCGCGAGGCTGGTGGTGAGGCTGAGCAGACCAGCCTTGGCCGCGCCATAGGCGGCCGTACCCGGAGACGGGCGGGTTGCGGCAACGCTGGCGATGTTGACGATGGAGCCGCGCTCGGGTTGCTTGTGCATGACCTGATAGGCAGCCTGGGCCATGTGAAGGGGCGCGATCAGGTTAAGGGTGATGATCGACTCGGAAAAACGGGGCGAAACGGTGGCAGCATCGACGCCGGGCGAACCGCCAGCGTTGTTGACCAGCAGATCCAGCTTGCCGTGGCGCGCTACGACCTCGTCCACCAGCGCCTTGCAGGCAGCCGCCTGACGCACATCGCAGGCGATGAATTCGGCCTTGCGGCCCTCAGCCTCCGGAAGGCTCTCCGGCTCGTTGCGGCCACAAACGACAACCGTTCCGCCCGCTTCCAGAAGTCTCGACGCGATCGCGCGGCCAATGCCCTTGGTGCCTCCGGTGACCAGAGCAACTTTGCCTGCCATGGAGAGACTGTCGTTCGCGTCGATCATCTGCCAACTTCTCGCTGCTGTAACTTTGCCTTAGCATCTATAGTGCCGCAGAAGCGCGGCTCATTCGTCTTTTTGGACGATGCTGCCTGCCTGCGGCCAACTAGAGTCGATTCAAAGACTTGCGTCCAGCAATTCAAGGCGAAGACAGAGCATCGCATGACAATCCACGATTCCGGTTGGCAATTCTCAACACTGCCTGCGCTGGTGGCGCGGGCCGCCGAAGTTTATGGCAATGATCCCGCGATCGAGGACGGCGACAC
>Ga0180217_1003897_pt1 | contig 12220 bp, 10 predicted proteins | sample eDN3rd37CBELigOP_FD_128521 | JGI IMG/M metagenome (GOLD analysis project Ga0180217, IMG submission 128521) | Enriched Organic Plus compost microbial communities from Emeryville, California, USA - eDNA 3rd pass 37_C BE-Lig OP (version 2) (version 2) ... | reverse complement strand
TCGACGCCGTCGGCGGCGAGCTCGTCCAGCGCCTTCTGGATGTAGTCGTTCGTGTAGGCGGATGCGGGCGGTGCCGCGGTGATGAGGTTCTGGCCGTCCTGGTTGACCGCCTCGAGGGCGCCGGCGACCGTCTTGTCCCACGCCTCCCGGTCGACGAGGCCGAAGCTGCCGCCGTCCCAGATGAGCTTGTTGACCTCGTTCATCTGCCACAGCTGGTGCACCGGGCCGACCGGGAACGCGAGCTCGGCGTTCGAGGCGACGTCCCAGACCAGCTCGGCCGCCTCCTCCGGGTTGTCCCGGGCGAACAGCCAGCCCTTGATGACGGCCTTGAGGAACCGCACGGCCGCGTCGGCGTAGGCCGGGTCGTCCGCCAGGCGCTGCGTGTCGGCCCAGATCGCGTCCTGCAGCATCGCGCCGTCGGTGTCCTCGTAGTAGATGACGTCGAGGTCGTCGAGCGTGTACAGCTCGCCGGTCTCCGGGTTGACGGTCTCGAGCACCATCGCGAGTTCGTTGTAGGTCATCGCCTGGGCGGCGTCCACGTCGCCGTCGAGCAGGGCGTTCATGGAGAAGTCCTGCGTCGTGATCGACACGGTGGTCGAGTCGAGGCCCTCGGCGGCCATCGCCGCGAAGATCTCCCACTCGTTGCCGAAGCCCCACGATCCGATCCGCTTGCCCTCGAAGTCGGCGACCTCGCTGATGCCGGAGTCGGCCCACGACACCTGCGTCGTGCCCGAGATCTGGAACACCTGCGCGATGTCGGTCAGCTCGATGCCGCTGGACTCGATCGTGCCGAGGACCTTCGGGACCCACGCGATCGCGAAGTCGACGTCGCCGGCGGCGAGGGCATCCTGCGGCACGATGTCGCCGCCGGAGGGGAGGATCTCGACATCCTCGAAGCCCTCCTCCTCGAAGTAGCCCTTCTCCAGCGCCACGTAGTAGCCCGCGAACTGCGCCTGCGGCAGCCACTGCAGCTGCAGCTTGATCTCCTTCAGGGGTTCGAAGTCGCCCGACGCGCTGTCGGAGGAGTCCGAGGACGTGCCGGAACACGCCGTGAGGGCGAGCGCCGCCGTGGTCGCGGCCGCGGCCGCGACGAGGACGCGCCTGGTGCTGTGTCGCATGTCGTTCCTTTCGTTCGGGTGGTGCGCGGGGTGTCGGGCGGACCGGCGGGTCAGCTCGAGTTGCGTCTCGTCGTGAGGCGCTCCAGGAGCACCGTGACGAGGAAGAAGATGAGGCCGAGGACGATCGAGGCACCGACGTACGCCCAGGCCAGGGCCGCATTGCCGGACTTGGAGTACCCGGCGATCGCGGTGCCGAGGCCGTCCGCGGGGCCGCCGAAGTACTCCGCGACGAGGGCGGAGATGACCGCGAGCGAGCTCGCGATCCGCACGCCGGTGACCAGGTACGGCAGTGCGGTCGGGAAGGTGAGTTTGCGGAACTGCTGCGACCCGCTGGCCGCGTAGGCGGTGAACAGGTCGCGCTGGACCGGCCGGGCCTGGCGCAGGCCGCGCAGTACGTTCACGAACACCGGCACGAACGAGGCGATCCCGGCGACGATCTCGCGACCGAACTGGCTGGAGGCCCCGAACATCGTGTTGAGGATCGGGGTGAGCGCCACGATCGGCACCACCGCGATCGCCGCGACCACCGGTGCGACCATCGCGTCCACGGGTCGCAGCCACGCGGCGACACCGGCCAGCAGCACGCCCACGACCGTGCCGGCGACGAGGCCGACGAGGGCGTTGCCGCCGGTGACGAGCGCGTCCTCGGCGATGATGCCGAGGTTCGCGAAGAACGCCGAGAGCACCTCGACCGGTCCGGGCACGAGCCGGGCACGCCCCGTCGGGATGAGCGACAGTCCCAGCCAGGCGAGCAGGAGCAGCAGCCCCGCCACCACCGGGGCGACGATGCGCAGCAGACGCTCGGTCGAGGCGGTCACCGCTCGTTCGCCCGTTCCACGGGGGTGCCGTGCAGCGCCTCGCGCACCGCGGTGACCCGTTCGAAGAACTCCGGCGCCTCGCGGAGGGTCTCGCCGCGGTCACGGCCGAAGGGCACCTCCAGCACCTGGGTGATCCGGCCCGGCCGCGGCGACATCACCACGACCCGGTCGGAGAGGTAGACCGCCTCCGGGATGGAATGGGTGACGAACACGACGGCCGCCGCGGTCTCCTTCGCGATCCGGATGAGCTCGGTCTGCATCCGCTCGCGGGTCATCTCGTCGAGCGCACCGAACGGCTCGTCCATGAGGAGGAGCTTCGGCTGCGTGGCGAGCGAGCGGGCGATCGCGACGCGCTGCTGCATGCCGCCGGACAGCTCATCCGGGTAGCGCCCGACGAAATCCCCCAGCCCCACCATCTCGGCCAACTCCGCTGCCCGCTTGGACCGCTCGGCCGAAGGGACCCCGTGGAGCTCCAGCGGCAGCGCGATGTTCGCGAGCACGGTGCGCCAGGGCAGCAGGCCGGACTGCTGGAACGCGATCCCGTAGTCCTGATCGAGACGCGCCTGCCGCGGCGACTTGCCGAACACCTCCAGCGTGCCGCCCGTGGGCTGGTCGAGGTCGGCGATGAGCCGCATGAGCGTGGACTTGCCGCATCCGGACGGGCCGATGAGCGAGACGAACTCACCCGCCGCGACTTCAAGGCGCACGTCGGTGAGCGCCTGCACGGACCGCTTGGCGGTCCCGAACACGCGCTCCACCCCGGTGGCGCGGACGGCGGTCGATTCGGATGCGGTCATACCTGGGCCTCTCCACGGCGGTAGGTCTTCAGCGATGCGCCGAGCAGTGCGACGGAGCCGGCGGCGATGAGTCCGAGCAGCACGGCGCCGAAGATCGGCGCCCACGGCAGGGCGGGGTCGGCGGATGCGGATTGGGCCAGCTGCAGCAGCATCCGCCCGAGGCCGCCGCGCATGCCGATCGAGACCTCCGCCACGACGGCGCCGACGACGGCGTTCGCCGCGGCGAGCCGGAGCGCCGGCAGGAGGTAGGGCACTGCGGCGGGCAGGCGCAGCTTGAACAGGGACTGCCGGTAGCCGGCGGCGTAGCTGCGCATGAGGTCCTGGTGGATCGCGTCCGGTGCATTGAGGCCCCGGAGGGCGCCGATCGCGACCGGGAAGAACGCGAGGTAGGACGCGATGACCGCAACCGAGAGCCAGCCCGGCCAGGGGAACAGGTTCCGGTCGATCTGGTTGCCGATCCGCGACACGAGCGGCGCGAACGCGATGAGCGGCACGGTCTGCGACACCACGATCCACGGCAGCAGGCCCCACTCCGCGATCCGCCACCGCTGCATGACCAGGGCCAGCAGCATCCCGACCGCGACGCCGATCACCCAGCCCGCGGCGGCGATGCCGAGCGTCGTGAGCACGCCGCCCGCCACGGTGAGCCACAGCGGCGGGGTGTTCGCGCCGCTCGTCGCCTCGAACAGCCGCGCCACCATGGTCCACACGTGCGGCATGGCGCGGTCGTGGGTGCGGGGGAGGATGCGGAGGCCGTCGCGTTCCGAGCCGATGACCACGCCGTCGGCCGGCCCGAGGAGCTTGTACAGCTCCCACAGCAGCACGAGTGCGACGATCCCGGCCGCACCCCACGCCCACACCGCCCAGCGCGGCATGCCGGCACCGGTGGTGCGGCGGCGCGGGGCGGGTGCGACGGGATCGGTCGCGGTCATCGCTTGGCCGTGATGTGCTCGGACAGCGCGGGGATGACGGTCTCGCCGTACACCCGCATCGTCTCCTCCTTGTTGTCGTGCTGGAGGTATCCGGCGAACTGGGTCACGCCGAGCTCGCGCAGCTGCTCGAGCTTGGCGATGTGGTCCGCAGCCGTGCCGAGCACGCAGAACCGGTCGACGATCTCGTCGGGCACGAAGTCGACGTGGTCGTTGTCGGCCTTGCCGTGGGTGTTGTAGTCGTAGCCCTGCCGCCCGGCGATGTACGAGGTGAGCGCCTCGGGCACCTCGCCGTGCATGCCGTACTTGGCGACGATGTCGGCGACGTGGTTGCCGACCATGCCGCCGAACCAGCGGCACTGCTCGCGCATGTGCTCCCAGTCGTCGCCGATGTACATGGGTGCCGCGACGCAGAACTTCACCTCGTCGGGGTCGCGGCCGGCGGCGGCCGCCGCATCCCGCACGACCTTGATCATCCAGGCCGCGATGTCGACGTCGGCCAGCTGCAGGATGAACCCGTCGCCGACCTCGCCGGTGAGCTTCAGCGCGAGCGGGCCGTATGCGGCCACCCACACCTCCAGCTCCGAGCCGCGGCTCCACGGGAACTGCAGGGTCGCGCCGTTGTACTCGACCGCGCGGGAGTTCCCGAGCTCGCGGATGACGTGCACCGCCTCGCGCAGCTCCTTCAGCGAGGTGGGCTTGCCGTTGGTGACGCGCACGGCCGAGTCGCCGCGGCCGATGCCGCAGATCGTGCGGTTGCCGTACATCTCGTTCAGCGTCGCGAACACCGACGCGGTCACGGTCCAGTCGCGGGTGGCCGGGTTCGTGACGAACGGGCCCACCGTGATCCGCTTGGTCGCGTTCAGGATCGCCGAGTGGATGACGTACGGCTCCTCCCACAGCAGGTGCGAGTCGAAGGTCCAGACGTGGCTGAAGCCGTGCGCCTCGGCCAGCTGCGAGAGCTGGACGGTGCGGGATGCGGGCGGGTTGGTCTGCAGGACGACACCGAAATCCATGGGTTCCCCTCTCCCCTCAGACGAGGTACTGGCTCAGTTCGCGTTTGACGAAACGCCCGTCGCCCTTGGCGCCGAGGTACTGCCCGCCGTCGACGATGACCTTGCCGCGGGAGATGACGGTGTCGACGTGCCCGTCGACCTCGAAGCCCTCCCACGCGGAGTGGTCCATGTGCATGTGGTGGGTCTTGCCGACGCCGATCGAGGTGTGCCCGTTCGGGTCGTAGACGACGATGTCGGCATCCGCGCCCGGCTGGATGACCCCCTTCCTGCCGTACATGCCGAACATGCGGGCGGGGGTGGTGCTGGTGAGCTCCACCCAGCGCTCCAACGTGATCTGGCCGGTGACGACGCCCTGGTACATGAGGTCCATGCGGTGCTCGACCGAGCCGATGCCGTTCGGGATGGCGCGGAAGTCGCCGAGACCGAGGGTCTTCTGGTCCTTCATGCAGAACGGGCAGTGGTCGGTGGAGACCATCTGCAGGTCGTTCGTGCGCAGGGCCTGCCACATGTGGTCCTGGTGCCCCTCGGCGCGGGAGCGCAGCGGCGTGGAGCACACCCACTTCGCGCCCTCGAACGCGCCCCACTCCGGGCTGGACGCCCCGAGCTGCTCCTCGAGCGAGAGGTACAGGTACTGCGGACAGGTCTCGCCGAACACGTTCTGGCCCTTGTCGCGGGCCGCGGCGAGCTGCTCGACCGCCTGCTTCGCGCTCACGTGCACGACGTACAGCGGCGCGCCGGTGAGGTTCGCGATCATGATCGCGCGATGGGTGGCCTCCTCCTCGGCCTGCCAGGCGCGGGCGATGCCGTGGAAGTACGGGTCGGTCTTGCCCTCCTCGACCAGCTGTTCGGCGAGGACGTCGATGACCGGGCCGTTCTCCGCGTGCATCATCGTGAGCAGGCCGGTGTCGCGGGCGACCTGCATCGCCCGGAGCACCTGCGCGTCGTCGGAGTAGAAGACGCCGGGGTAGGCCATGAAGAGCTTGAAGCTCGTGATGCCCTCGTCGATGAGTCCCGGGAGGGCGGCGAGCGCGTCCTTGTCGACGCCGCCCACGATCTGGTGGAAGCCGTAGTCGACCGCGCAGTTGCCGGCGGCCTTCTCGTGCCATGCGGCCAGGCCGTCCTGGATGCGTTCGCCGGAACGCTGCACCGCGAAGTCGACGATCGTCGTGGTGCCGCCCCAGGCGGCGGCGCGGGTGCCGGTCTCGAAGGTGTCCGAGGCCTCGGTGCCGCCGAAGGGCAGCTGCATGTGCGTGTGCGCGTCGATGCCGCCGGGGATGACGTACTTGCCGGTCGCGTCGATCACGGTGTCGACGGATGCGGCGAGGTCCGTGCCGAGGAGCTCGGAGCCGGGTGCGAGCACTGCGACGATGCGCTCGCCGTCGACGAGGACGTCCGCTGCGGTGCGGCCGGTCGCCGAGACGACGGTGCCGCCGGTGATGAGTGTGGTCGCCATGTCCTCCCCCTTACGGCTTCGCGATCCGGGTGTAGCTGTCGGGCCGGCGGTCGCGGTAGAACTGCCAGTCGTCGCGCATCTCGCGCACCATGTCGAGGTCGAGGTCGCGCACCAGGATCTCCTCGTGCTCGCTGGAGCCGCGCTCGCCGACGAAGTTGCCGCGCGGGTCGATGACCTGGCTGGTGCCGTAGAACTCGACGGCGAGGTCGCCGTACTCGTTGTCCTCGCGGCCGACGCGGTTCGGCTGCAGCACGAAGTAGCCGTTCGCGACCGCGGCGGCCGGGCCCTCGACCTCCCACAGGCGATTCGACAGGCCGGGCTTGGTGGCGTTCGGGTTGAAGACCATGTGGGCGTCGTTCAGGCCGAGTTCGCGCCATCCTTCGGGGAAGTGGCGGTCGTAGCAGATGTACATGCCGATCCGGCCGACGGCGGTCTCGAACACCGGGTAGCCGAGGTTGCCGGGACGGAAGTAGAACTTCTCCCAGAACCGGTCGAGGTGCGGCAGGTGGTGCTTGCGGTAGGTGCCGAGGATCGTGCCGTCGGCGTCGACGAGCATGGCGGAGTTGTAGTACACGCCGGTCTCGGCCTCCTCGTAGATCGGGAGGACCATGACCGTCCCGAGCTCCTTGGCCAGGGATGCGAACCGCTGCACGATGGGGCCGTCCGCGGGCTCCGCGAACCGGTAGTACTTCTTGTCCTGCGTGATCCCGAAGTAGGGCCCGTAGAAGAGTTCCTGGAAGCAGATCACCTGCGCGCCCTGCGCGGCGGCGTCCCTCGCGAACCCCTCGTGCTTGTCGAGCATGGACGCCTTGTCCCCGGTCCATGTCGTCTGCGTGATCGCAGCTCGTACGGTCGTCATCATTGCCTCCCGATCGTGGGTGTTGGCGTGGAGCTTAGAGCCGCGGAACGGTGTTCCGGAAGGTTTCGCGCCAGTTCTGTTACTGTTCCGGCTGAACATTTCTCGGCAATTTCCGGACATGTCCACGCCGTAACGTTTACGGCTGATCGGCGGGAGAAACGGATGCTGCGCCCCGAGGCGTTGACCGAGCGCACCCCGCAGGGGCTCGCCGGGGAGATCTCGCGCCTGGTGGCCGACGGGGTGCTCGCACCCGGCGACCGGATGCCGACCGTCCGCGACGTCGCCGCCGTCCTCGGCGTCTCCGCGGGGACGGTGAGCGCGGCCTGGCGGGCGCTCGCGGCGGCCGGGGTCATCGTCACCCGGGGGCGGGCCGGCACGTTCGTGCGCGACGACCGCAGCGAGTGGCTGAGCCCGCGGGTGAGCACGCTCGTCACGAGCGCCGACGGCTCCCGGCTCGACCTCTCGCTCGGCACTCCCGACCCCGCCCTGCTGCCCTCGCTGGCACCGGCGCTCGCGCGGGTGACGCCGCGCGCCGACACCGGCCGCTACCACGACCTGCCGGTGCTCCCGGAGCTGTTGCGGGTGCTGCGGGAGAGCTGGCCGAGCTCCGGGGTGGGCGCGATCACCGTGGTGGACGGCGCCCTCGACGGCATCGTGCGGGTGCTGGAACAGGTGGTGCGCTTCGGCGACCGGGTCGCGGTCGAATCCCCCGGGTTCCCCTACTTCTTCGACCTCCTCGACGTGCTCGGTGCCGAACCCGTGCCGCTGGCCGTCGACGGGGAGGGCGTGGTCCCGGCATCCCTCGCCCGGGCGCTGGCCCGCCGGCCGGTCGCGGTCGTGCTGCAGCCGCGGGCGCAGAACCCGACCGGGGCGTCGATGTCGCCCGACCGCGCCCGCGCGCTCGTGCGGGTGCTGCGGACGGTGCCCGGCGGCGACCGGGTCACGGTCGTCGAGGACGACCACTCCGCGCTCATCGGCTCGGCGCCGGACGTGACCCTCTCGAGGTGGCTGCCCGAGCAGGTCGTGCACGTGCGGAGCTTCTCGAAGTCGCACGGCCCCGACCTGCGGATCGCGGCGATGGGCGGGCCCGCCCGGCTCATCGAGCGGACGGTCGCCCGCCGTATGCTCGGCCCCGGCTGGACTTCACGGCTGCTGCAGGCGGTGCTGCTCGACCTCCTCACCGACCCGGCCGCCGTCGCGAAGGTGCGCGCCGCCCGGCTCGTCTACCGGGACCGGCTCGACCGGGTCGCCGACGGCCTCCGCCGCCACGGCATCGACGTGGGCGAACCGGACGGGGTGAACCTGTGGCTGCCGGTGAAGGACGAGCGGGCCGCGCTCGTGCAGCTCGCCGCATCCGGGATCGTCGCCGCCTCCGGCTCGGCGTTCGTGATCGACGACGCCACCGGCCCGCACCTGCGGGTGACGGCGGGCGCCGCGGCGGAGAACCTCGCGATGGTCGCCGACGCGCTCGCCGACGCCGCCGTCGCCGAACCCCACGCCTGAGCGTTCACAATTCAGGCGGAACCGCCGCTTCCCGCCGCCCCGGCCGCTGCCGGGCACGATCTGCCTGAATTGTGCGCACCGCCGGCCGGATACATCTCGCGGATGACGCCCCGGTCCGTCGCTCGCCGTAGCGTAAAGAGGTGCTCCGCCGCCTGACCCGAACGCAGCTCACGGTCGACATCGTCGCCGCGGTGCTCTACCTGTTCCTGTTCCTCGCCCTGCCGGGTGAGCGCCGGGTCTCGGTGCTGCTCGTCGTGCTGACCCTCGGCGTCGCGCTCGCCGTGCGCCGCCTCGCCCCCGGCCTCGCACTCGCGATCGCCTGGGTCGCCGCGATCGTGCAGATGGCGTCGGCGCTCGAACCGATGGGCGCCGACGTCGCGATCCTCGCGGTGCTCTACGTGACCGCCGCGTACGGCACCCGCGTGGAGTACTGGCTCGGGTTCGCGTCGTCGTTCCTCGGTGCGGCGACCATCACGGTGTACCTGCTCGTCGTCATGCCCGGCATCGTCGGCGGCATCGGCTTCACGATCAGCGACCTGCCGATCCTGCTCATCCTCATGACGACCTGGACGTTCTCGCTGCTGCTGGCGTGGACGGTCGGGGCACTCGTGCGCACCACCCGCAGGGCGCGTGCGAACCGCATCGCGCAGCGGCTCGCCGAGGCCGAGGCCGCGGTGGAGCAGGAGCGGGTGCGGATCGCCCGGGACATGCACGACGTCGTCGCGCATTCGCTCGCGGTCGTCATCGCCCAGGCCGACGGCGCCCGCTACGCGGCGGCGGCGGACCCGGATGCGGCGACCACCGCGCTCGCGACGATCTCCGGCACCGCGCGGGCCGCCCTCGCCGACGTGCGGATGCTGCTCACCCAGCTCCGGCATCGGGAGGGCGACGGGCCGCAGCCGACCCTCGCCGACCTCGACGGACTGTTCGCGCAGTCGCGGGACGCCGGGCTCGACCTGCGCGTGCGCGTGACCTCGCCGCCTGCGCAGGTGTCTGCGGCGGTGCAGCTCGCGGTCTACCGCATCCTGCAGGAGGCGCTCACGAACGCGCTGCGCCACGGCGACCGGTCCTCGCCGGTGGAGGTCGCGCTGGACTGGCAGGATGGCGCGGTGGAACTCCGCGTACGAAACCGGCTCGCATCGGCATCCGCCCCCGCCCCGGGCGGGCACGGCCTCGTCGGCATGGGGGAGCGCGCGTCGCTCGTGGGCGGCTCGCTGCAGGCCGCGCCCGACGGCGAGGGGTCGTTCGCGGTGACCGCCCGCATCCCCACCGGGATCGCGGCGTGACCGGGCCGGTACGCATCGTCCTGGTGGACGATCAGGCGCTCTTCCGTGCGGGCATCCGCATGGTGATCGATTCGCAGCCCGACCTGGAGGTCGTCGGGGAGGCGGGCGACGGCCGCGAGGCGCTGGACGTGGTCGCGCGGACCGCGCCGGACCTCGTGCTCATGGACGTGCGGATGCCCGTCATGGACGGCCTCACCGCGACCGCCGAGCTGCTGCAGCGGCCGGAGCCGCCGCGGATCATCGTGCTCACCACCTTCGACCTCGACGAGGCCGCCGCCCGCGCGATCCGCCAGGGCGCGAGCGGGTTCCTGTTGAAGGACGCGCAACCGGAGTTCCTGCTCGCCGCGATCCGCACGGTGCATGCCGGGTCCTCGGTGATCGCCGCCGGGGCCACCGCCGACCTCTTCCGCGCGCACCCGGCGCCGGCGGCCGAACCGCCCGCCGCGTACCGCGAGCTCACCGACCGGGAACGGGAGATCTTCGCCCTCGCCGCGAAGGGCCTGTCGAACAGCGAGATCGCCGAGCAGGAGTTCCTCTCCGAGGCGACGGTGAAGACGCACATCAGCCGCATCCTGGCCAAGCTCGGCCTGCGCGACCGGGTGCAGCTCGTCGTCTTCGCGCACGATCACCGTCTGGTCTGAGCGGAGGATCATCCCGCGGTCGGATGCGGATCAGCCTCCGGGCCGACGCGGCAGAGGGGGCGCGGTCCATAGCGTCGGAGGCATGCAGACGAACGCCATGGAATCCGGGATCGCAGCCCGGGTCGAACACCTCTCGAAGCACTACGGCGCGGGCGACGGCGCCGTCCGCGCCCTCGACGGCGTGAGCGTCGGCATCCGCGCCGGCGAGTTCACCGCGATCATGGGCCCGTCCGGCTCGGGCAAGTCCACGCTCATGCACATCATGGCCGGGTTGGATGCGGCCACCTCGGGTCGGGTGTGGCTCGGCGACACCGACATCACGGGCCTCGGCGACGGTGAGCTGACGCTCCTGCGCCGCCGCCGGATCGGCTTCGTGTTCCAGTCCTTCAACCTCGTGCCGACCCTCGACGTGCTCGGCAACATCCTGCTGCCCTTCGACCTCGACGGCCGCCGTCCCACGGAAGGCGAGCGGGCGCGGATCGACGCGCTCATCGACACCCTGGGCCTGCGTGCGCGCCTGCACCACCGGCCGCACCAGCTCAGCGGCGGGCAGCAGCAGCGGGTCGCGATCGCCCGGGCGCTCGCGACCTCGCCCGACCTCGTCTTCGCCGACGAGCCGACCGGCAACCTCGACTCCCGCGCCGGGCGCGAGGTGCTGCAGCTCCTGCAGGACGCCGCCCGCACCCACCGGCAGACGATCGCGATGGTCACGCACGACCCGATCGCCGCGGCCTACGCCGACCGGGTGCTGTTCCTCGGCGACGGTCGCATCGTCGCCGACCACCGCGGCATCACCGCCGAGGAGATCTCCGCCTTCATGCTCGCGCAGGAGGTACGGGCATGAGCGGCACCGCCACGGGGGCCGCGCCCCGGCGCTGGTACCGCGAGACCGGGATGGGCGCCAGCATCCTGGTCAGCGCCATCTCGACCGCGTTCGGGGTGCTGCTGCTGACCACGACCGAGTTCATCGCGACGATCATCCGCTCCGATGCGAACGCCGCCGAGTCCGCCACGGTGCGGCTCGTGCTCGGCATCATGGGCGGGCTGCTGCTCGGCCTCGCGGTGTACGTCGCCGCGATCGTCGTCGCGAACACCTTTGCCACGATCGTCGCCGGCCGCACCCGCCGGATCGCGCTCATGCGCCTCATCGGTGCGACCGCCCGCAGCCAGCGTGCCGTGCTCGGCCGGCAGGGGCTCGCCGTCGGTGCGATCGGGGCCGTGCTCGGCACCGTCGTCGGCGTCCTCGGCGGGTGGATCGGCGTCCGTGCCTTCGAGGCCGGCCTGGGACTGCCGCAGCTGGATGTCGCGCTCGTCCGTCCCGACGTGTTCGTGCCCGGCGTCATCGTGACGCTCACCACCTGGGCAGCCGCGTGGATCGGGTCGCGCCGCGTGCTCACGGTCACCCCGCTGCAGGCGCTGGGCGCCGCGGGGGAGCAGCCGCACGAGGTGCTCGTGCGCCGCACCGGCCGCAACGTCACCGCCGTCGTCCTCTTCGTGATCGGCGCCGCGCTGCTCGCCGGCGGCGTGCTGCTCGGGATGCTGTCGCCCCTGGGCGTCGTGATCGCCTTCTTCGGCGGGGTGTTCTCCTTCGCCGGGATCGTGCTCGGCGCGACGCTCGTCATGCCGCCGCTGCTGCGCCTGGTGGGTCGCGTGTTCGGGGGCGCGGTGACCGCGCGTCTGGCCGCGGAGAACGCGCTGCGCTACCCGGAGCGTACGAGTCGCATGGCGATCGGCGTGGTCATCGGCGTGACGCTGGTGTCGATGTTCGCGGTCACGACCGAGACGGTGAAGGCGGTCGTC
>Ga0180217_1003895_pt1 | contig 12227 bp, 9 predicted proteins | sample eDN3rd37CBELigOP_FD_128521 | JGI IMG/M metagenome (GOLD analysis project Ga0180217, IMG submission 128521) | Enriched Organic Plus compost microbial communities from Emeryville, California, USA - eDNA 3rd pass 37_C BE-Lig OP (version 2) (version 2) ... | reverse complement strand
TCCGTCATGTCGCTGGGATAATGCTGATTCACCGTTGCGGCTCCGTCTTCCTTGACCTGAACAACCAAGAAGCGAAGTCGTAACGGTTTTTTTCATTTCATGCAATTTGAAGACGCGTTCTTAATCGAACCTATGACTTTGATGTAGTTATTGTTCAACGAGTAACGGTAGATTTTGCTTTTTACCGTTGTGGCCCTGGCGGAAGGGGAAGTCGAACTGTCGGATCTATTAATGATATCACGTATCTTGAACGCATTGCTGTCATACCAGCGGGAAGCACTCGTCCAGAAGGGCTCGATGATCGTTCAGTGATGGATGTTTGGTCGAGCGGTCGAGGGTTTCCAGGATTTGAGGGGCGGATAACGATGGAGGCGCAGGTGCGAGCTTTTAGACTAACTCCGGAAATCGAGCACCAAATTGAGAATGCCTGGGATGCCGAAGGGGGAACCTATCGAAATAGGCAGGGCATTGCCTGGACCACAGGCGAGCTGCCGGCGACCCAAAGAATTGGAACCTGGTGGAAAACCCCCCTGGAATGGGAGGTGAATCGCGAGGGCGAAACGGCATTTCAGCGGCTTGAGGCTGAATGGCAATGTGGAGACGCCAATGCGACTGTAAGAGTGAGAGACGACACACCCAGCGCACCGCGCACCCTTTTCATGTGAAAGTGGATTAGGGAGATGCCAGATGCTTTTCTGGCTTCCTTGCACGGCATCTCTTACACATATGTCCACGAGTCGCGATGCATCAGCGAGGTCGAAAGCACGTCATGGCATTTGATGAATGATCCTGACCTGCTGTATGTGTCAGTCGCCGGAGTATCGCCGCAACTGCAGCACATGCCGGAACGCCCCTACCTGGATGGTTAGTCCTAACGTACGGTTTAACGGGAGCATCTGATCGACCTGCCGGAGTGGGCGGCGAGGATCAGGAGTCGATTAATCGGTCTTCCCGGCGCCGGGCGTTGGCAAGGTTCCCATTAAGTGGAAATTCAGGAGAGCGACGGGAGACACTCAAATGCCAAGAGCGCTGCGACGTTTGCCACGAATCCGATTCTCGGCAAGACAACTGTTGCTGGCGGTACTCTTGTTGAGCGTCGGATTTACCTGGTTCTCAGTGAAGTGGCGACAGGCGGAAGTACAACGGCGCGCGGTAAACCGCATTTGTGCGAATCGGGGTGCTGTCCTTTATGAACACGAGGACGACGAGGGGCAAGCACATCGTCTGATGCCCGACTTCCTTTTAGAATGGCTTGGACAGGACTTTTGCTACGACGTCATTGTTGTCTACATCGGAAATCCTTACGGCAGTAAAGACGAAGATCTCGCCCAGCTTGAACTGTTTCCGCACCTTAAAACGATTGATGTCACGGGCGATTATACGGATGCTGGCCTGGCATATTTCCGCAAGCATAAGGACCTGAAGTGTCTGTCGTTCTCGCCCAATGGTGAGTTTACCGGAACTGGCCTACTGCACTTGGCGGAACTCAAGAATCTTAAAGAGCTGCATATTCACTCCAAGCCATTGTCTCCCACTGGTATGGAGCGTCTAGCTTGCCTCACGACATTGGAGGAACTGTACGTCGCGGTGCCGGACGACGATTATGCGGAGTGTCTGGCGGAATTGACGGAGCTGCGCACTTTGAACCTTCAGAACTCTCCGATTTCCGGCGAGGCGCTTCGCCATCTCCGAAAGCTGTCCAAGTTGGAATATGTGGACCTCTTCAACACCAAGGTTACAGGCCCGGGAATGGCTGCGCTTGCCAGCCTACCAAAGCTCAGAACTTTGAATTTGAGTCACGCTCCTGTAACAGACGAAGACTTGCAGCGATTGTCGGAGAGCCCCAATTTGCAGACACTGGATCTTTGGATGACCGAAGTCACGGATGAGGGAGTCAAGCATCTTGTCCGCATCAAATCTCTAAAGCGGGTAGCGCTGCCGAGCGAAGTCTCATCGGCAGCGAGGCAGCAGCTCGCAAGTGCCATACCTGGTATCAGGCTCTGATAGACGTTGCGGAGAATGTGCGCCGGCGTAATGTTGACGCGGGTCGTCCTAGCCGACGCAGCGGACAAGATGCGCGGCGTGAACCGCATTATGCACCGATTCTGGTCCGCACAGCGGACCCTACGGCGCTGTGAAACGTTCAGCGCGTGTACCCATTTTGTGGTCTGCACAGCGGACCCTACAGGCGGTCCCTCACTGACGTATCGGGTTGAGATGATATAGTGCGGACCCTACGGGCACGTAGATGTCCAGCGGACCCTACTTGCGCTTGGCCCACTCATCCTTCATGAAGCGCAGACCATCCTGGGCCAGTTGCTGCTCGCTGGGGTACATCTTGCGCCAGATCTTGGTGGCCGCGGCCAGGGCCGGTAGCGCCAGCCCGAAGGCCTCGATCATGAACCAGCCGTCGTAGCCCACCTCGGCCAGCGCGTCGAAGGTTTCCTTCCACGCCACCTGGCCGCTGCCCGGCGTGCTGCGGTCGTTCTCCGAGATGTGCACGTGGGCCATGTAAGGGCTGATCGTGCGAATCGCTTCGGCGGGGTTCTTCTCTTCGATGTGGGCGTGGAACGTGTCGTACATCGTGCGGCAGAACGGGTGATCGACCTCGCGCACGAACCGCACCGCGTCGGCGGCGGTGTTGAGCAGGTAGCACTCAAAGCGGTTGAGATATTCCAGGCCCAGCATCACGTTGCAAGCCTGGGCGTGTTCGGCCACCGCCCGCATGCTTTCCACGCCGCGCTTCCATTCGTCGCTGTTGGCGCCCTCGCCGGTGAAGTGGCCCAGGGCCGAATGGTACGGGCCCACCAGCACGGTTGCTCCCAGTGCCTGGCAGCAATCGAGCACGCGGCGGTTGTTGTCGATGCCGCGTTGCCGCACGGCGGCATCGGCGTCGATCGGGTTATCTTCCGTCGTGCGGACGGTCACCGCCGTACGTTCCAGCCCTAGCTCATCCAGGTGGCGGCCCAGCTGCGCGGCCTTGTCCGTATCGAAGTGGAACAGCGGCACTTCCACGCCGTCGTAGCCCATTTCCTTGAGCTGCGCCAGGATGGGGTAGTGTTCCTCGCGGACGTCGTCGGTCCACAGCAGCATGTTCAGGCCGAATTTCATAGCGTTCTTGCCTTGGGCTGGGATGGAAGGGACGGCTAACGACGGGGCCGACGGCTCCAGCCGCCGCGGCGCGTTAACCCAATTCAACGCCTTTCAGCCGGGCGACTTCAAAAGCGTCCTTGTCGCCACGGCCCGAAAGGCAGACCACCACAATGTGCTCTTTGGGAAGGTCGCGTGCAACATTGATGGCTTGCGCGACCGCGTGCGAGCTTTCCAGAGCCGGCAAAATGCCTTCGTAGCGGGCCAGCGTGTCGAAAGCCGCCATGGCGTCCTGATCGGCACAGTTGGTATAGGTCACCCGGCCGGTATCTTTCCAATAACTGTGCTCGGGGCCCACGCCTGGGTAATCCAAGCCGGCCGACATCGAGTGCACGTCGCACGTCTGGCCGTCTTCGTCCTGCATCACGTAGCTGTAGCTGCCGTGCAGCACGCCGGGCTGGCCGTAGCTGAGCGAGGCCGCATGGTCGCCGGGCTTGGAGCCACGGCCGCCGGCCTCCACGCCGATCAGTTCCACTTCCGGGTGATCGATGAACGGGTAGAACATGCCCGCCGCGTTGCTGCCGCCGCCCACACAGGCCACGACCACGTTGGGTAAACGGCCAATCTGCTGCTGGCTCTGCTCGATGGTTTCGCGGCCGATCACGGACTGGAAGTCGCGAACCATCATCGGGAACGGGTGCGGACCCACCACCGAACCAATGATGTAGTGCGTGGTTTCGACCGAGCTCATCCAGTCGCGGAGGGCTTCGTTGATGGCGTCGCGAAGCGTCCGCGAACCGCTGGTCACGGACCGCACCTCGGCGCCTAACAGCCGCATGCTGAACACGTTGGGCTTCTGGCGGCGGATATCTTCCTCGCCCATGTACACCACGCATTCCAGGCCGAAGCGGGCGCAGGCCGTGGCGGTGGCCACGCCGTGCTGGCCGGCCCCGGTTTCGGCAATCACGCGGCGTTTGCCCATCCGCATGGTCAGCAGGGCCTGCCCCAGCGTGTTGTTGATCTTGTGGGCGCCCGTGTGGTTGACGTCCTCACGCTTGAGGTAGATCTGGGCCCCGCCCACGGCGTCGCTCAGCCGTTTGGCGTGGTACAGCGGCGAAGGTCGGCCGACGTAGGTTTTCCACAGGTTTTCAAGCTCTGCCTGAAACACTGGGTCTTGCCGGGCTTTTTCGTACTCGGCGGTCAGTTGGTCGAGGGCGTAGGTCAACGTCTCCGGAACGTAGCGGCCGCCAAAGGTGCCGAAACGGCCGTGCAGATCGGGGACCTGGCTGGATGCAGGCATAGATCCTGTGAAACTCATGCGCGAGGAGGAAAACGGTCAGGCGGTAGCCCGGTAGCCGCCGCGAGCCGGCGGTGAATAAGCCTCTAATTGTCGGCGGTGGCCGGGGCGCGGTCAAGGACGCGGCGAACAGGTGGTGGGGCGGGCAGCCGCGCCACCCAATTACCCCGAACATCCCGCATTTTCCAGGTTTTCCAAAGCGTGTAACGCACAAATTGGCCCCTCTCCCCCGCCAATTACCTAACGGGCGCAGTCAACGATCTCCGATACCACTTTTACCCATCCAGCAGCACTTACGGCTCCATGGACGCGAGCCTTCCCTCCCGGAGCTGCTTTGCCCTGCCTTCGATTCATAAGCGTTATAGCCTTGTAGGAGAAATGGTTATGAAACGCACACGCTTTGCGCTGAGCGCGTTCCTCGGAACGTTCACCGCGGCGGCGCAAATTGTCGGGCTCAGCTACGGGGGACGACCGGCGGCCAAGGAGTTCGCCCCCATCCCAGTACGATGTGTCTGTCCCCAGGAGCTTGCCCAGCTCCGGGCCGAAAGCGCTCGGCTCGCAGCCGGGCTGATGATGCCGGCCACCCGGGGCGTCATGGACCAGTGGGCTGCGGGCGTCACCCCCGCCGCCCCTGAAAAGGTCGCCAGCCAGTTCGATGCCTTTGGCTACCAGGAAAAGCGGGCCGCTTACGGATACAACATCCTGGCTGACCTGACCGCCAAGTTCCAGCCTGCCTCGGTAAGCCTGGCTCCGCTGCGCGACGAAGTCGCCCCGTCCTGGTCGCCGTTGGAAGAAAAGGTGGGCGATATCTTCGACTACCTGCCCAAGTCCAGCGCCGCTGCCTCGCAGGCCCAGCCTGCCGCGGCTCAGCCGGCGTCGTCGCGTCGACAGGATGCGGTGGCTCCGATGGCTGGTTACTCGCTGTGGCGCGGTTACGACGGCTTCGGCTATCCGTACGTCGATCACTCACTGAAGCGCGGCCCCGTCCATGCCGTGGCGCCCCCGATTGGTGGCGGCGGGATGCTCGGCGCTCGCGGTCCCTTGGGCGGCACAGGCATGCTCGGCGCCGCGGCTGGCCCCATCGGCAGCCAATCGGCCCTGGGTAACAACGCTCCGCTGGGAGCGGGCGGCCCCTTGAGCAGCAGTGGCCCGCTCAGCTCGCAAGGGATCATCAGCGGCGTTGGTCCGCTGACTGGCACCGGCCCCTTGAGCGGCATCGGCATCATTAGCGGAAGCGGCAACCTCAATGGCAGCGGGAATCTCACCGGCCAGGGGATGCTCAATGGCGGCGGTATCCTCGGTGGTGGCGGTGGTCCTTTGGGCGGCGGCAGCACCGCGCCCTTGGGCGATGGCGCCGGCCCGCTGAAACGGGATGCGGCCCCGCAACCGCTTGCCAATGACAAGCTGAAGAACGATCTGGCCGACCTGGTTCGCTACATGGGCTACGTCGCCTCGCTCGATGAAGCCATGCGGATCAACCTGGCCAACGACGGTATCCACTCGCGACAATGTCCGATCGTAGACCAGCCGGCGCCGAAAGCGGCCGCCGCGTTCGAGCCTGAGTACTGCGATCTGGCCGACTTTGGTGAAACCTGCCCTGGGCAGGTTCTCGACGTTGATGCCGACGACGCCGACGCGGACATCTGCCCGTTGGCCGCCGATGCCGATCCGTTCCTGGAGGACGGTGACGCCAGCCAGACGGCCACCGACCCGGTCGATTACGAGTACGACGATACGTACGGCATTTACGACGAGGACTACACCGACTTCCAGGTGAGCACGCCGGCCGCCCCCGCGACCGAAGCTGACGCGGTGGAAGCTGGCCAAGCCGAAGACGCCGTGGAAGACGCGGCCGAGGAAGGCTCGGCGGATGCCTCGGCTGAAGCGGCTGCTGAGGAAGCGGCCGACGAGGACGCCGATTATCCCCGCTGCCGTGACGAAGCCTGGCACTATCGTTCGGGTCGATACAACAGCTACCCGAACCATTGCCCGTACTCGGGTGCCTACATCGGTGAGTGCTACGACAGCGAGTTTGCCGCGGCAGACGCGCCGGTAGCCGCCGCCCCGGCGCCCACGGCGGACAGCGACAGTGCCGCTGCGGCTGATGACGCCGCCGAAGCCGAAGGCCCGGTGGAAGCTCCGCCGATGGAGACCGCCCCGGCCGAAGCCAGCCAGAACTTCACCTCGCTGGACGCGGCCTACGAAGAATACGGCCTCTACGATTACGACGGCTACGACGACTACGGTTACGGTGCCTACGACGTCGAGCCGGCTGATGACAAGTGCAACTATGTCGACGATGCCGCCGCTGCAGAAGGTGCCTGCGAGGGCGCCGACTACTGCGACGAAGCCGATCTGAACTACGACGATGCCGAGTTCATCGACGACTGCATCAGCGATGAGGCCGGCCTGAACGACGACGGGGCCAACGCCAACGATCAGGCCTTGCTGCACGGGCCGGAGTACGACTGCTTCGGCGAACGCCTGGCGGTGGAAGAAGCTCCAGTGGCAGCGCCGGCTCCTGGGCCGGAGTACTATGAGGCGGTGAATATGGCTGCGGCCGAAGCCACCCTGGAAGCGCTTGAGAACCTGGTGGTCTTCATCCAGGGCATGCAGGAAGAACTGCACGCTTTGGCCGCGGAGCTCGGCGAAGTTCAGATCAACTTCCAAGATCCGGCCGCCGCCCTGACGGCGGACACGGAGCGGGCAGTGGATGTCGAGAAGGCCGACTTCGCTCCGGCCGCCGGCAACCAATACGGCCCAGCTCTGCCCTCGGCCGACGAGCAACTGCGGCCCATGCCGCGCGACCTGCCCAGCTTTATGTTCCCGGCCGAGTTCGACCTGGGCATCTAAGGCCACTATAGGCAAACCAGCGACAAAAAAGGCCGCCGGGGATCACGCCCGATCCCCGGCGGCTTGTCTGGAACGCCTGATGTGCGGTGAGCATCTCGGAGCGGTTACCGCTGTGAGATTTCAGCCGCCGGCTCGATGGTCACCTCTTGCTTGAGTAGCCGCTGGGCTTCTTCGAGCAGGAACTCGGCTTCCATGAACGGTTCGTAGCTGATGTCCTGCCAGCGGATCCGGCCGGCGCCGTCGATCAGGAACGTGCCATGCAGCGGCGCGTCCTCAAAGTCGTCGAACGCCCGAAACGCCTTGAACGCCTGGTACTCCGAATCGGCGGCCAGCGGGAACGGGAAACCAGTTTCCTTGTCCTTCGATTCAGCCCGATACTGCTCGACCGTGTGCTTGAGCTGTTCGACGTTGTCGGTGCTGATCGCCACCAGCTCAATCCCGGCGTCGCGGAACTGTTCGGTCAGCGGGCCGAACTTCTGCAACTGCTGGGCGCAGTGCAGACAGCCATAGCCCAGGTAGAAGATCACGATCACCGGCTTGCCGCGGTAATCGGCCAGCGACAGCGTTTGACCGTTTGCCCGGGGCAGGCTGAACGACGGGGCCTGGCTGGGATGCCAGCGGAACGGCCCCAGCGAGGCCAGGTCGGGCCGAGTGCCGGTGTCGGTCGGCATCTCGCGCGGCAACCGCCAATCGCCTTCGATGCCAAGCAGATCCTTGGCGGCCACGGCCACGCGCTGATAAATCCGCAGGTCGGTATCCAGGGCCGATGCCAGTTGCCGCAGTGACTCCAGTTCCTTCTTGGCCTGATCGGTCTTGCCGGCCTGGTACAAGACGTCGACATACGTGGCGGCCGGGTAGACCTCGTTCACGCCGGCCGACTTGGCACCCTTGGCGGTGGCGATCGCCTTGTCGTGCTCGCCGGCAGCCAGTTGGAACCGGGCCAGGTGCACCTTGGGCAGGTCCGAGACTTTCTGGGCCAGCTTCAAGGCTTCGGCATGATTGCCTTCGGCCGCCGCTTGCCAGGCCGACAGCTCATCGATCGCCGTCTGCCAACGCTGCACGGTATTCGTGTGCTTCCGCTCGGCGGCCGTCTTAGCTTTGTCGATATCCTTCTGCGACTTCTTTTCCTCGGTCGCCTGGGTTTCAGCCTGGGCAATATCCTTCTGCCGCTGTTCCTTGGCTTCGGCCAGTTTCTGCTGGGCGGCGGCAAGCTGCTCGCGGCCGGCATCCAGTTGCCCCAGGGCAAAGTGGGCCGTGCCGATCAGCCGCAGCCGTTTGGCTTGTTGGGCCACGTCGTCATCGCGGTGGGCTTCCAGGTACGGCGTGTCGGCCAGTTCCAGCACCTGCTCCCACATTTCATACAGCGAGAGGATTTCGTACAGCCGCAGCCGGCCGTAGTACGCGCCGCTGCCGCGATTGGTGAGCTTGTTGAATTGCGGGTGCCGCGGCAGCTCGGTCATGTTCTTGGCGAGCGAAAGCGCGTCGGCCGCGCGGCCCACGTGGCTGAGGCTCCGGGTGAGCCATTCGTTGTTGTGCGCGTAGTTGTGGATGCGGTACGGCATCACGCGGTCGCGCACCATGTGGGCGTGATCGACCCGGGCCGAGGCCTCCTGTTGCCAGGCCGAATCGTGGTACCGCTTCACCCTCCAGTAGATATGGCCCGGCATGTGCCACATGTGGGCGATATTGGGGGACGACTGGCCGCACAGGGCCGAGCTTGCCAAGGCTCGATCCGGCTTTTCGTAATCCCACAGGTGAATCCGGTAGTGATGCACCGGGTGCATGGGATTCTCGTCGAGCACGGTTTGAATCAGCGAGTCGAGCGCCACGTGGCTGCTGAACGGCAAGCCCTTGCGGTCGGCCTGCCAGATGGCCCAGGCGAGGAAAGCCCGGGCTTCCGTGTCGTTGGGGAACTCGTACTGGATGGCTTCCAGGCTGCGGATGAACGCCCGCCAGCGGTCCTTGGCTTCGCCCTTACCTTGCTGGAAGGCGGCCGCGCCTTCGATCCACATGCGTTCGCGGCGGCTGGCTTTGTCCTTGCGTTTGACGGCTTCTTCGATGAAGCCCTTGGCCCGCTTGGCATTGTCCCAGTTGGCCATGGCCATGCCCCAGTAGAGCATGGCGCAGTCGGGATCAATGGAGGCGGCGTGGCGGAAGGTGCGTTCGGCCTCGAAGTACCAGAAGCCGTGCAATTGGCCGATGCCCTGGTTGAAGAACGCCTGAACCTCGGGCTTGTCGGTGGTGATCTCGAAATGGACCTCGCCGGTGCCGCCCATCAGGTAGGCCTTCTGACGCGGCCCTTCGTTGAACACTTCGCCGTGCGCGCTGTGGCCGGCCGCCGGATCGGTTGCCCTGGGATCGCGATCCTCTGGGGCCGGTTCCGCCGCAGGCTTGTCGGTCTCGACCGGCGGCGCGGCCACCGGGGCGTCGTCGGCCGGTTCGGCTGCCAGTGCCAAGCCAGGCAACGAGAACAGCAGCGCGGCCACCCAGCCCAGGCACCGGACACGACGCGATAACATCGCCGGGAACGCCAGAGCCGAAGCAACGAATGCAGGCTGAGCCATAGGGCATCCTTCGCAGGCGGGAAACGACGGGGCCAGTGGGCATGCGGCCAAGCGAACGCAACCGCCCGGCCCACGCCAGGAGAGGGGGCAGCTAGCAGCACGCCATCTGGCACGGTAGCCGGCCACCCATCAACGGTCAAGCAAATGACCGCCCGCCGGGGCCCCCGCAATGCCTGTGATTCAAATGAGCCCCGCACAACCGGCCCCACCGGAATACTGCCGGGGAACAGTTTTGCCCCCCAGGCGATTCCGGTGAACAATGGGGGGCAGGGGCGCCGGCTTTGCCTGCCTTTGGTAGGCCAGGCACCGCCGGGCGGAACGATACAAGACGCTGACTGCGCAGCCCGTTGCACGGGGGCTTGCATCCGGTGAATGGGCTACAACTTCGTAAGGCGACGGCTTCTGGAAAGGTGCGGCTATGTCGCTATTAGTACGCATGATCCGAATTCCACAGCCTTCCATTCCGGCGACGCTCGTACTGGCCCTGGCTTTAGGGTGCGATACGAGCCCATCGCTCATTGACGCGACCAAGGACGACTTGGTGCAAACGGCCGCGAAGTACCTGGAGCTGCATCATCCTGATTGGTCCAGCGTCGATGGTTTACCAAGTAAAGTGACCGAGCATGCCGAGTTCTGGGAAATTACGTGGGAACTTCCCGATGGCGTGCTTGGAGGGGCGCCAGTGGTCCATATCAGCAAGAGCGACAGCAATGTGGTGCGAGCCTTACACACACAGTGACGCCAGTCCGTGCCCGGATGCTTACAGCCGGTGAATGGACGTTTGTTGTCTGGAACACGTCTTCGGGCGTAAATGGTGGCCCGCAAGCGACCACCCTACAACAAGTCAGGCGATGCCAAACGCTTCGTCAATCGGCCGCTGGTACTCACGCAGGGCGCCGTCCAGCACTTCGGTCACTTCGACCTTGCGGCCGGCGTGGGCTGATTCCAGGATCGCGTAGGCCGCGGCCAGGTCGCGCAGGCCTTCGCGACCGCTGGTTTCCGGCTCGCGCTTTTCGCGAATGGCTTGGAGCCAGTCGTATTGGTTCAGGGCAAAGCTGTTATCCAGCCCTAGCGGGAAGACTTTTTCGCGCTCGGCGGCAGGCACCTGCTGCTGGTACAGCTCAGGCAGGGCGTGCTGTGTGCCGTCGGCGGCGGAGAAGTCGGGGCCAGTGACGCGGCCGCCGGTGCCGTAGTACACCGTGCCGTGTCCAATCTTGGTGGCCGGGCCGTGCCCCGCCCAGGTGGCGAACAGGTTGCCGAACACGCCCCGCTCGGTTTCGATGCCAGCCTGGAACGTGTCGTCGGCATCGCAATCCATGGTTTCGGTGATGTTGCCGCCTCGGTCGATGGTGACGCGCTTGGGTTCCACGACGGCCGTCTGCGCGGTGACGCTGTTGATCTCGCCCGCCACGTGGCGGATCTGGTTGAAGAAGTGCACGCCCAGGTCCAGGGCAATGCCGCCGGCCTCGATCAGCCGGTGCCGCCAGGGCGTTTCGGCCACGATCCGGTTGGGTGCCCACCATACGCCGGCAAACGCCAGCAGCAGGAATTGCAGCTTGCCGCCCGGCCCGCCGTTGAACGCCCAGTGCAGGTACCGGGTCGCGGGGCTATTGCGGAAGTTTTCGAACACGCCGAAGGTCAGGCCCCGGGCTTGGGCCTCGTCGCACATCCGCCGCGCGGCCGCCATCGTAATGGCCAGCGGCTTCTGCGTGAGCAGGTGTTTGCCGTGGGCGAACGCTTCGGCCGCCACCTGGTGATGCAGGGCGTGCGTGGTGAAATCGTTGACGGCGTCGATCGGCGCCTCGGCAATCATCTGCCGGTAGTCGGTGTAAACCTGCACCTCGACATCGTCTTGAAAGTCGGAGAGGTATTCATCGCCGACGGCCAGCGGGTCGCCAGGGATGTCACTGACGGGCGGGCGCTGCGGCGGCCCTTCGCCCCGGCGAACGTACATCCACGCATCGTCTTCCTTCCGCGCGCATAGGGCGGTGATGCGGAAGTCGTCGACGCCGGCTTCACGCAGCAGGCGGTAGCCTCGCAGGTGGGCCGCCAGAATCCGGCCACAACCGACAATGCCGATACGAATCATGGGCAATCACCCTGGCTGATGGTGCTGTACGAGAAGGAACGGGGTAGGGCAGGGGGCCGCGATGGAAACTGCCCTGGCTCAGGCCGAGCCGCGGCGATACGTGGGAGCGGGCGCCGGCAAGATGTCCACGTTGATGCACGCGGGCAGGTTCGACGCAAACGCTCGCTCCAGCGCCGCCGGCAGTTCTTCCAGTTGCGTAACGTGCTCGCCATGCCCTCCGAGAGCCGCGACCACACGATCGTAACGCGTGGGCAGCAGTTCGCAACCATACAGGCGGTCGGCGCCGTACTGGGCGGTTTGCAGTTGGCACTCGGCGTTCCAGCGGGCGTCGTTG
>Ga0180217_1003894_pt1 | contig 12230 bp, 13 predicted proteins | sample eDN3rd37CBELigOP_FD_128521 | JGI IMG/M metagenome (GOLD analysis project Ga0180217, IMG submission 128521) | Enriched Organic Plus compost microbial communities from Emeryville, California, USA - eDNA 3rd pass 37_C BE-Lig OP (version 2) (version 2) ... | reverse complement strand
GGCCCCCGTCAGCATATTGCTGACGCGGGGCCGCTTCATTTTCAGCCCCGGTTCCCATGTCCCACGGACTTGTCCATCGCGGGGGAAGTGAACGTGGAAAGTATGTCTCTTCCTGTTTAGTCGAATGACCGTCTGGAGAAGGTGAAGTGGACCGCCTGAAACAGCTCCTTGGCTTTCTTAAGTTGGGTTACGAGCCGGATACGAGCACTGTCGTCGTCACGCTCCGCCTGAACGCGAACTTCATCTACGGTGCAACGATTGCGACTGTACTTCTATCGCTCATCTTCCGCTACGGCGGCATCTCGGTAGGAAGCGTTGTCCAGCTTCTCTCCGACCTCTTCAGCCTTTGGCCGTTTTTCAGCCTCATCGTGGTAGCTCTCCTTGTGCTCGCCGCGGTGAATCGGAGATCCGTACCTGGCGGGGATTTCCGATCGAAACTCTTTGCTTTTTTCCCAAAGGGCGTTCGAGGAACAGCACTCCTCTGTCTCGTTCTTCTCGGGCTCCTCGTATTCGTGATGTGGGGTGCCTCTGAAGAGACGCCCTCTGAACAATCGACCAATGGCCCCTCCGAGCGCAGGGAACCTCCAACTCAGTGGAGAGCACCGCCTGGCGAAGAGACACCCCGTCTCTTTCGAGAGTTTCAAGAGGGGCGGCGTTGAACCTGCTAAAGCCGAGCGTCACCGCGTGCGAAAGGGTGAAATCACAATGCCACTTGATCGAACCGGGCTTGATCCCGAAAAGCTTCTCCAGCACCTGAACCAAGAAGTCTACGGGCAAAAGTGGGCAAAAGAGAAGCTCACGGATGCCTTGGCCTGGAACCAGGAGCGCCTTCGCCTCATTCGACAGGGTGTACATGCTACCGACCTTCCTGCCAAGGCAAACATTCTCTTTGTCGGCCCGACCGGGTGCGGAAAGACACTGATTGCATCTACCGCTGCAACGTACTGCAAGCTCCCTTACTACTACACGACCGCCACTGAGTTCTCGGCCGCGGGCTACGTCGGCCGGAATGTTGACGGGATCATTGCGGGTCTTCTCGAAGCGGCAGGCGGAAGCGTTGCCGCGGCGGAAGAAGGGATCGTCTTTATAGACGAAGTGGACAAGGTCCGCCGGCGAAACTTCGGCGGCCAAGACGACGTCGGCGGTGAATCGGTCCAGCATGCCCTTCTCACGCTCCTTGAAGGAACGACTGTGACCGTTGGGACACAATCGGTGGATACGAGCGGGATTACCTTCGTTGCCGGCGGAGCGTTCACCTCGGTATCTGCAACGATCGGTCCAGAAGGCGAGCGGCAGTTCGAAGCCGAGCAACTAATCCGCTTTGGTCTCATCCCCGAATTCATAGGCCGCTTCTCTGTCCGAGTCGGCCTTTCGCCACTAACTGCCGCTGATCTCAGAGTGCTCCTTCTCGAATGCCGTAGTTCAACCCTCTGGAAGACGAGAAACCTGTTCGCACGGCAAGGGATTGAGCTCGTTATCGATAATGCGGTGATTGACGCCATCATCGAGCGTGCTGTGCGAATGGGAACCGGTGCTCGAAGTCTCGATGAGATGGTGAAGGACCGTTGTCTCGGCCTCATGAGCCGGATAATGGAGCTTCGGCGCCGTGGAGTGAAACGACTTCTTCTCCGAGAGGACGGCGTCGTCGAGGAGATGTCGTTCTCTCCAGGAAGGACGGTAGAACCTGAGCGACTAAGCGCAGAGCCTTCGCGACCGAGTACGACTACGGACCCAACGCCTGACTGTGCGCCTCCCCCACCGGCTCATCTCTTCACGTTCCCACCGAATGGCTCGTCATCGTTTCCGCCGACCGTAGCCAATGGCTCGACTGAAAGTCCCATGATGCCAAAGGCGTGGATGACGCTTGGGCTCACCCTGTTTCTCCTCCTCCTCGGAATCGGTGCGTACCGACATTCCCATGCCTTGCCCGCAGAACGGGGAAGTGAAAGTGAGGTACGGGGCGAAGAGACCCCTCGCCTCCTTGAGGCTCTAAAGGAGAGCCACGTTCCGAAGTAACCAAGCGGCGGGAAGCGCATTCCTTGCCGCATTCGAAAGAAAGGTTCAGGATCATGCGCTGGATTGCTGCGGTGATTCTTGCCGCGTCCGTTTGCACGAGTGCGTCGGCAAACGATCTTCCTCCTCAGAAACCTTCTGAGCAGGAGGTCGAGTATGCGGCCACCGTGACCAAGAAAGTTGACCAGGACGAAGCCACCTGGCGGGAGCTCACTGCAAAGCTCATTAAGGCTGTCGAAGCATACAACCCGCAATCACTTCATGTTGCTCCCGAGGGGCAGTCCCTCGAAGCGTTTCGGGCCTATTGTCAAAAGCTTCTCGAAAGCGGCTTGGTGCTCGTTGCCCTCCACGAGAAGTGGGGCAGTGCGAGCCAAGGTCTTGGAGATTCACTCCGAAAGGCTCCTGCGTACTACCGGAATGCTGCAAGGGCGATGCGCGACAAGGCAGAGTCCATGCGGTTTCGGGCCATCAAAGAGCGGTATCACCTCGCCGCAGACATCTGGGAGGAACTTGCTCGAAAGGCCGAGGAGCGAGCAAAAGACTTGAGCCTCGACCAGAGCTCAAAAGGCGTTGTCGATCTCATCCGCGAGGAGAACGCCTTCCTCGAAGATTTCGTGAAGACCTTGAACGCTCTTCCGAAGGTCTCGGGCGAAGACAGCGGAAGCTATGCGGATCTCCTCGACGTGCTCCGCGGCCACGCCCAAAAGTCCGACGAGCTTCATCGGCAGCTCAGGCTATTTCGCGAGAAGCTCCGTTCCGGTGAAAGCGCGGAATCTAAGCCGCGCTAGTGGTTTCGGCATGCGGTTCTCGGCCTCTCTCGCGTGAGAGAGAGGCCTCTCTTCCTACACAATGTCCTCCTCATTCAAGGAGATTTGCGGTGCAGCGCACCATAACGAAAATGGCCCTCTTCATCGGATGCCTCTCTAGCCTCACGGGAAGCGTATTCGCTGATGATACAAAGATAGAGAAGCTCCCAGAGCCCGCCATTCGCTTTGCAAAGGATTCAAGCCTTCGGGTCGCAGACATCGAGCGCGAATTGCAAACGCTTTCGGATTCACTGCGAACACAGCGCCCAGAATTATTGCCGCGCGGCCTTCGACACACCGACTCCTCTCTTCAAAAAGAAGCAAACAAGGTGCTCTCGGCCGCTAAGAGTCTTCTCGAAGTTGAAAGCGGCATGGCGTCTCAGATTGAGAGGTACCGCAGTGCTCTCAAAAGCTCTGCGGCTAACTACCGTGAGGTTGCGGTCCTCTACAGGGCGCACGGTGATGACGCCAAGACAAAGGAAGTAAAAGACGATTACCACGAGCTCTCGAAGGTATACGAGGCAAAGGCCTTAGCTGTCAGCGGACGGGCCGACAAGCTTCCCATGACAGTAACGGCAAAACTCGCACGGGAAGTCGTAACTGAAGGAAACCTCTTTATCGAGAGGCTTCTCGAATCGCTCTCTGTCGGCCCGGTTACTGATTCCGAGCGTGAGCTCCTTCTTGGACGGCTCCGAAAGCACGGGGAGCGGTGCCAATCGCTTACTGATGAGCTACTCCGAGTAATCGATCCGCTTTTCAAGGGCCGAGCTACTTCGGAACCAATGCGTCCACTCTCGATGAGCGAAGGCCAGAGCAGCGACTCCACTACATTTCGAGGATTTTCGTCAGGAACCTCGCAGAGTGACGCCCGCTCGATTGTCGGGGTGACCTGGACCTCTCGGGTTAAGGTTCGAGGGATCGAGTGTCAACAGCGCATTCAGCTTCGTCCAGGCGGAAGCTGCACTCAGTTGATTTACCTTGCTCGAACAAGTGGGCTCGGTCCTCTTCTTTCACGACGGAGCTACACATACGAGCTCGATCAGTTTGGAAATCTCTTCGTTTTCTCCGGCGGAAAGCTTCTTGAGACCGGGAAGGTGACTGTCAACGGGGAAGAGTCTTGGGTCTACGAAATCGCTACGAATGTCGCAGATCCCAGCCTTTCCGGGAAACGGATCACATTCTTTCGAGACGCTACAAGGTGAGTCCGATGACAAAGTTCTTCCGCGCCGGGCTGGAGAAGTCAGCTTCTCTCGCCCTGCCCATCCTTTTTGCCGCATGGCTTTACTGGGGGAGTGGCTTTTTGCCGCTCCCCTGGCCGGGGTTCGTCTCTGGAATCCTGGCGTTCATCGTCTGGTACATTCTCTACCCCGACGCCTCAGAATGTCTCTCCAGGTTCCGGGAAAGCCGGGTATCGAAGGAGACCGCGTGCGGAGACGAGCCGGGCATCGATGTCGAGCTCGAAGGCGTTCTGAAGCTTTTGCTCCTCTACCTCGTGACAGCGCTTGCGATCGCGGGAGTGGCGAGTGCTTCCATGCAGTTTCTCCATGCCAATCAGCGGATCGGCCCCCTCCGTTGGGCTCCGCCCTTTCGCAAGGTCGCAGATTACCTGGTGGACGGCTTTAGCACGTCCGAGAACCAAGCTGCTCTTGCAGCACTTCTCGTTGCTTCGATCGCTGGTGCCCTTACATACGCATCGACCCGCTCGGCGCTCTTTCCTGAGAAGGCGAGCTCACATCGCCGCGGCCGAAAGGTCGGAACGGTAGACGATGCCAGAGAGTCGCTAAAGCCCCACCTTCGTCCGAATGAACCGGAGATCGCTTGGGGTGGCCTTGGGCTTCCCTGGTCTGCGGGGCCACGGCACTTCCTTGCCGCAGGTATGACCGGCTCAGGAAAGACAAACCTACTTCTTCAGTTCATGGCGAGTGTTCTCATCTGGATCGGCAAGAAGCCTGACCAGCGTGCACTGATCTATGACCCGAAGACAGAGCTCGTCTCGTTTCTTCACGGGCTCGGACTCGGGCCAAGGGTCCGAATCCTTCACCCCTTCGATGCCCGAGGCTGCCCCTGGGACATCGCTGCCGATATTGACGACCTCTCGGCGGCTCAGCAGGTGGCATCGATCCTCATTCCCGAGGACAGAACGAGCAAGAATCCTTTCTTCTCCCGTGCCGCAGGTCAATTACTCGCTGGTGTCTTCACGTTTCTCATGAAGCAGGCTCCGGGAAACTGGAGCCTCCGGGACGCCATTTTCATCATGGAATCCCAGGCGCGGCTTCGCGAGGTACTTCTACGACTTCCCGAGACACGATCGCTTGTGGACGAGTTTTTCCACCCGCCGGAAACCTTCGCGAATGTCCGAAGCGAGATCGCTATCTGGATGCGCCGCTACCGGCCGGTTGCCGCCTGCTGGCACCACGCTGTCCCAAACGGGAAGGTGAGCCTCAAGGACTGGGTGACGAGTGACTATGTGATTCTTCTCGGCCAGGACGAAGCAAACCGCTTTCAGATGGAGGCAATCAACCGAGCAGTGTTCCTTCGGGCGAGCCAGCTACTTCTAAACCGCGACAACTCGGAAGAGCGCCGCGCCTGGGTGATTCTCGACGAAGTGCGCGAGATGGGAAACCTCGAAGGACTCTCTCGCCTCCTTACCAACGGCCGCTCGAAGGGGGTCTGCTTCTGCGGCGGCTACCAGACTCCATCCGGCATGAAAGACGCTGTCGGTGAGCACGTAGCTGACGAGATTAACGATCAGATCTGGAACATGGCGCTTTGCCGAATGGGCGGAGATGTGTCTGCGGAATGGGCATCCAAGATGATCGGGGACGTCGAGTTTGAGGAGAAGCAAACGAGCGACGGGCCGAACGGAAAGACCGCGACGATCCATGTGGTGAAGCGAAGAGCGCTCATGCCCGAGCACTTCAAGATGCTTCCACCGCCCTCTCCTGAAACCGGTGTTAGCGGCGTCTTTACCACGCCCTATACAGGGGCATACTCGCACACGGTTCCCGGCGCTGTGATCGCTAAGGTTCGAGGGCTTCGCGTTCCGGATGTCTGTGACTATATCCCCCGCTCGGCAGGCCAACAGGAGCTACCGCTCTGGACAGAAGAGGACCTTCACCGACTTGGCCTTTCACCTGAGCCACCGCCCGTCGGTGACGAGGACTTTCCGCTGGAATCTCCGCCTTCGCGGCTCCAGGTTGTCCGCGGTGCGACCGAGTCTCCGAATCTTTGAGGTCGTCTTCTGGTAATTTTGGGGATTCGCGTCCGCGAACAGCGCCGCCGAATCGAACCGAGCGCTCCTCGCCGCCATCATCGGTCGTCACCATTGACTACCGATAGGGGCGGTGCTTAGGTGCGGGTCGCTGAGGTGGCGCCAATTCCCAGGACACTGCAACCCCTTATTTTGGGGGCTCCCCCCAGGAGTTGCAGATGGGTCGCTCGAAGCCGAAACCTTCCCCTCGAGGCCGTCGTACGTTCACGCAGGAATTCAAGCGCGAAGCCGTGTCGATGCTGATGGATGGCCATAGCGCCGCTTCCATCGCCAGTCGGCTGGGAATTAGCGCTAACCTCCTTTATCGCTGGAAAGCCGATCAACTCGCTGCGGCTGGACCCGTCGCCGAGTCGCTCGAATCGCGAATGCGCCAGTTGGAGAGTGAACTCCTCCGCGTCACTCGGGAGCGCGACATCCTAAAAAAAGCGCTCAGCATTTTCGGCCGCACCGAATGAGCGATCTGTATGCTGCCGTCGAGGCCATCCTCGAGGATTCTTCCTTGGGAGTCGAGAGCGTGTGTGAAGTCTTGGGCCTAACTCGCTCCGCTTTCTACGCCTGGAAGGGAAGCAAACCATCAATGCGTGAACGAGACGACGAAGCACTTGCGCCGGTCGTGCGCGAGCTGTTCTGGAAACATCGCAGGCGCTATGGAACGCGACGGTTGATTCCCGATCTGGCGGAGCGAGGGTTTGAATGCGGTCGGCGTCGAGTGGCGAAAACACTCAAAAAGCAGGGCTTGATGGCCATTCAGCCGAAATCCTTCAAACCCAAGACCACCGAGTCGCGGCATACGCTGGGCTACAGCCCGAATCTTCTTTTGGAAGGCAAAGAGCCCAGCGCGATCAATCGACTATGGGTGGGCGATATCACGTACATTCCCATGACGGGCGGAAGCTTCTGCTACCTGGCGATGCTGATGGATCGCTTTTCACGGCGCATCGTAGGATCCAGCCTGGCGAACTCCATGACCGAGGAACTGGTGCTGGCAGCGCTCTCGCAAGCCATTCGCCAGAGAGCGATTCAAGAAGGCCTGATCCATCACACCGATCGCGGCGGACAATACGCGGGCAAGCAATATCGGGCCGTGCTGAGACGCGCAGCAATGCAACAAAGCATGAGCAGACCGGACAACGTCTACGACAACGCTTTCATGGAATCTTGCTTTGGGACGCTCAAGACCGAGCTGGAGATGACCGAATATCCAACCCAGCGGGCAGCGCTCAAAGCTATCGGCGATTACATCGCCTACTACAACCTCGAAAGAAGACACTCCTCCCTCGCATACCTCTCCCCGCATCACTTCGAACTACAGGCCTTAAAAAAAACTTAGCACTAGCAGTGTCCTGGGAATCGGCGCCACCTCATTGCCCCCTATAAACCGGTCACGGTACGCAGCCTAACTTCTCTCTGATAAACTCCCTTGGTGACCGATATCTCAATGCTTTATGCGGATGGTGCTGGTTGTAATGCTCGAACCATCCGGAGAGCTGCTCGAGGACGGTCTGTGCATCCGGAGTCGGCTTGACCCTGGCGTAGTCACGCTTGAAGGTCTTCACGAAAGCTTCCGCCATACCGTTGCTCTGCGGACTCTCTAGAGGTGTCGTTCGCGGAGTCAGACCGAGCTCACGAGCAAACTTCCTCGTCTCGTTTGCGAGATAGGCGGAGCCGTTGTCGGTGAGCCACTCGATCGAGACAGGCGCCGGTGGAACGGCACCGAAGCGATGCTCGATGCTCTGCACCATGAGATCGCGAACGAGGCCGCCATCAATGCCTCCAGTCGTTGCCACCCACGACATCGCCTCCCTGTCGCAGCAGTCGAGCGAGAATGCCACCCGCACCCGCTCCCCGTTATCGCAGGGTATCTCGAAGCCGTCGGAGCACCATCGCGTATTGCGCTCCGGCACGGCGACCTTCCCGTCGTGCTGCCGCTCCATTCCGAGCCCGGTGTGCCGTTCGAGGAGAAGGGAGTGCTTCTTCATTATCCGGTACACACGCTTGTGGTTCGGCGGAGCCTCGCCACGAGCAAGGTGGCGCTTCCTCAGAAGCGCATGAATTCGCCTGTATCCGTAAGTGGGAAGCTCGGCAATCAGCGCCTTTACCTCGGAGACGAGCCGCTCCTCGCAGAGCGGCTTTCGTCCGCGACGCTTCGCCGCTGACTCACCGTAGAGGTTCGAGCGCGAGACAGAAAGCGTTCTCGCTACAGCCTTCACTGGGAATCTCCCTCTCCGAGCAAGGGTCCGCGCAACAAGAGTTTTTTTGAGCGTCCGATGTCAATGGCTTCCTTGAGGATCTCCACCTCCAGGGTCTTCTTCCCCAGCAACCGATGGAGCTCACGAATCTGTTCTTGGAGAAGCTTGTACTCGGAGGCAGGAACGACCTCCTCCCCAGCCCTGACGGCGGAGAGAGCGCCTTCCGCCATGAGCCTTCGCCAGCTGAAGAGCTGATTGGGAGATACGCCGTGGCGTCTAGCCACCATCGAAACGGAATTGCCAGGAAGATAAGTCTCCTCGACGATGCTGACTTTCTCAGCCGCGGTCCAGCGCCTCCGGCGCTGGACCGCCGTCACGACCTCAACCCTATCTCTCGTACTAGTCATAAACACAGTCCTTAGTAGTGGTTCTTAAAACACTACGGACCGTGTCCGGTCAATTAGGGGGCCAACTCACTGACATGTGCTGTCGTTCGCGCGAGCGATAACCCAGTCAGCCTGAGCGCGAGTACCTCGTCTGGTAGATGGAGAATGCCGTCGTCTTGGATTTCCACTTCGAGGTCCTCCAGCAGTGCCGTTCCCTTTTGCATCCGCCCCAGCTCCTCGCTGGCTTTCCAGTGGGCACGGAGCTCTTCGGTGCTTGGCCATCGCCGGCCGTCGCATGCACCCGTAGGTCACCGCGGATGGTCATCCAACTTCTGGGTCGTTGGAAGCTCGCCACGAAGCGCCAACTCGAATTCCCCGCGTCCTTCGCGAAGCTCTGGCGGAATCCACGGGAGGCCGATCGCTTCGTAGACTTCCTCCTCGGTGCGCCCTGCAATTCGCCTCTCCCCCTGGAAAACACCGTAGTCCGTCACGGTGAGGCCGAGTTCTTCGGCCCGCCGGCGAAGCTCTTTGGTGTGTCCTTTGGAGCCTGTGTAGCATTGAAGCATCGCGCCGTAAGAGTCTTCGGGCACGACCGTGAGATCCAACTGAAGGCCGCTCGAAAGCCGCACGCTCATCTTTTTCTCGTCCCGAGCCAGAACCTCTGCGACACGCTCGTATTCGGCGAGGCGGTCCATAACCGGACGAGCTTCAAGGCATAGGACAAGGAGGTCGAGATCGCCGACAGTCTCCTTTCGGCGACGGATACTGCCCACAACGTCAATTCGGCGGACTCCGATCGCGTGATGAAGGTGGCTCGCCACGGCGTCAGCTTGCATCTTCGCATCTGCTAAGGGGACCCGCCTGTTGCTGGGTTCCTGGGTGTCCCAAGGTCGAACCTCCAACGCGCATCCACAGTGTGAAGATACAAGGACGGAAGCGTAGCTGAGAGGCCGCAGAGCGTTTCGAGCAAACGCCTGCCCTTCCAGATCAGTATACAGCGGGTAGCCAAGTATCCCCAATCCTCGAAACTTTCCGGAGAAGCTCGAATTGCCAACCGCTGACCCGACAGTCCGGCACTTCCGCCGACGGCTTGGCGAGCCGTCCTGGGAAGAGATTGTGATCATGCCGTTTACTGTAGGTCTATGGCTCGCCGTCTTGCTGAGAAGATGGCTGAGACGTCGCTTCGGCTTTCGCGTGGGAAACTTCCTCGGAAAGTCCGCGATGATCGTCCTCGGAGCTCCGCCACTTCTGGTCGCTTACCTCCTCGTTCGCTTCCTCCGACTGGTCCTTTTCGTTGCAGAGAAGATTGAGGCGCACATAAAGCCAGCCCGCGCCAAGCGAGTTCGTCCCTGAAGCGAGGCGAGTAGCCCCATCAGAAGCTCTTGGCCTCGCTACGCCTAGATGACACCTGGACTATGCTTTTCTGTCACCCACTCGCTACAATGATGGCATCTGCCACGCGAGCGGGACCGTTTCGATGAAGGTCGCCTGCTACCATCGGTTTTCGAGTCGGAAGCGGCTTCGGGAGCGAGCCGAGCTTCAGGGCTGGTTTAGCGCTCACGGCATCAGCTCAGCAGAAGTCGAGTGGTACTCTGAGAAAGGGACGGACACTTCCTCCGAACGGCCGGAGCTCGTCCGCCTCGAACAGGACATCGCAGCCGGAACGGTAAACGCGGTCGTCCTCTGGAAGCTCTCTGACCTCGTCACTCGCTTTCGGACAGTCCTCACCTCACTTTCTTTCTGGTTCGAGCGGGGAGTGCGAGTGGTCATCGTCTCGGATGGAATCGACCTCCAGCCAGAGACAAGCCGGGCAATGTCCCCTCTCCTTCGAGCACTCGCCGACACCGAGCTCGAATATCGTCGCGATCGGCAAAAGCGAGGAATCGCCGCTGCCAAGACACGCGGGCACTATCCGGGTCGGAAACCGGGATCGACCAAAGAGAAGCCCCGCCGCGCTGCCACCCTTCGGGGGAAGGGTTACACAGTGGCCGAGATCGCAGAGATGCTTGGTGTCAGCAAACGTACAGCATTTCGCTATCTCAGCAATTTCCAAGACAAGAAATCCAAGGTCGCCAGTAAGGGACCAAGCCATGAGAACTGAAGCGGAGTTTCCGCAAGCGTTTGATCGATGCGCTTATTACGGGCGTGTTTCGACCCCTCGCCAGAAGCTCGAACATCAACGGGAACACGTCTTTCGTTGGTGCGAACAGCACGGCGTCCAGATTCCCGAGCATCTCCGGTTTGAGGACAAGGAAAAGAGGCACCGCTCTGACAAGCGAGAAGACTTCCAGAGGCTTCTCGAAGTCTGTCGCCGAGGAGAGCTCGACTGGATCGTTATCTGCTCCTTTGACCGGTGGGGAGTCGCCGACCCTGACGAGTTCAGTGAGTTTCGCCGCGAGCTTCGCAGGTACGACGTGCAGCTCTGGTCTGTCGTGGACCACCTGAATCTGACAAGCCTAAACGAAGGGGATTACTTCCGAATCGTTGCCCTGGCGGTCGGAGCGACTCGCTACGTCGAGCAGATGGCGGAGAAGAACATCCTCAAAATGATCGAGATGGCGAAGCAGGGCTGGGCTGCGACCGGGAACGCCCCATATGGAACGGATCTTGTCTGTTACCCGATCCATGATCTCACAAAGCCTCTCTTTCGCGTTGTTCGCCTTCGGTACAAGGCCCCTCACCTCTACCGGACGATTTACGCTGACGGCCGCGAAGAGGTCGCGGAAAGGATGCCTCCTCGCGACAAGAAGGCTACTGGCTACCGCTTCGAGCCGTCGATCTGCGAAGACAGGCTGCACGCAGTGCGACTCATGTACGAGCTCTACGACTCCGGGATGGGCTTTACCGACATCTCCGAATCGCTCTGGAAGCAGGGGCTAAAGCACTACGACAAGCCCTTTGGCTACCACGGTGTCGAAACAATTCTTTCCAACCCGGTTTACATCGGGGAACCGGCTTGGGGGAAGCTGGGTGTTGGGGCGTACTACATTCTCCACGGCGGACAGCCAAAGAAAGTCCGAAGGAAGGCAAGCGATACTCTTGTCATCAAAAAGGCAAAGGAGGAGTACGTTCAGCCGTTAAAGCCCATCTTCCCACCGATCGTAGAACCGGACCTCTGGAAGCGGGTCCAGGATAGACTTTCTGACCGAGCCAGAGTGAATCCAAACTTCGGGAAGCGCAGAACAAAGAGCCGAGCAAAGCATCCTCTGAACGGAAAGCTCTTCTGCCCTGACTGCGGCGAGCCAATGGTGTTCGGAAGCTCGATGAGTCGCGGAAGGTCGAAACGCTACTTCATCTGTGGAACGTACCGTAAGTCGCAACGCAAAAAGTGCCGGGCGAACTCTGTCCCCTGGTCGAAGATCGATAGGGCGACTGAGACGCTCCTTCAAACAGTAAGAGACCGTCTGACCGCCTTGACCTCGGAGCCGAAGGTTGCTGAGACGGTGCTCAAGGAAAAGTGGGCGAAGGAGACAGAGCTTGGGCGGCTCATTTACCGGATTATCAACATTGCCTTCCACGGAACCGACTCGGAGCTTCTCGAAGACGAGACCGAGCGGGACGACAG
>Ga0180217_1003893_pt1 | contig 12234 bp, 12 predicted proteins | sample eDN3rd37CBELigOP_FD_128521 | JGI IMG/M metagenome (GOLD analysis project Ga0180217, IMG submission 128521) | Enriched Organic Plus compost microbial communities from Emeryville, California, USA - eDNA 3rd pass 37_C BE-Lig OP (version 2) (version 2) ... | reverse complement strand
TGCGTGAGGGCCGCACCGCCGGCATCTTCCAGGCTGAGGGTGCGGCGATGACCCAGCTCATCCAGGACGTGCAGCCTGAGAACGAGGAGCACCTGTCCGCCATCTACGCGCTGTTCCGCCCCGGCCCCATCTCCGCGGGCATGCCCGAGCACTACGCGCTCCGCAAGAACGGCAAGGAGGCCGTCACCTACGACCTGTACACCGCCGACAAGACCGAGCAGGAATGGATCGCCACTCGGCTCGGGAAGACGTACGGAATCCTCAGCTACCAGGAACAGCTCATGCTTCTCGGTACGACTATCGCCGGGTTCGACGCCGGTCAGCGGTCCGCTCTGCGCCGCGCGATCGGAAAGAAGGACAAGGTCAAGATGGCCGAGGTGAAGGAGATCTTCTTCGCCGGGGCTGAGAAGGAGTTCCGCGACGAGAACGGCGAGGTGTACAGCCCCGTCTTCCGCCGCGACACCGCCGAGCGCATCTGGGCGATGTTCGAGGGCGCTGCCTCGTACGCGTTCAACGCCTCCCACTCCATGGCGTACGCGTACCTCGGCTACTACACCGCGTTCCTCAAGGCGAACTGGCCGGGTGCGTACGGCGCCGCGATCCTCGCGAACACCACCGAGGGCGACCGCCGCGTCGAAGCGCTCCTCGCCCTCCCCGCCGAGGGCATCGAGGTGCTCGCCCCCGACGTGAATCTCTCCGACGTGCACTCCAAGCCGGAAGGACTCGACAAGGTCCGAATCGGCCTGGCCGAGATCGCCGGTGTCTCCGGCGCCGGCGAGTACGTCGTCCGCGCCCGCGAGATCGGCGGCGCGTTCCGCCACATGACCGACCTCGTGAACCGTGTGGACGTGGAAGGCAAGTCGCTCCCGTCGAACCAGGTCGTCGGTCTCATCGAGGCCGGTGCGATGGACTCGTTCGGTCCCCGCTACGGGCAGGCGATGGTGGCCCGGCTCGCGTCCCCGGCCCTTCCCGGACCGGTCCCGGACATCGAATGGGGTGTCATCGAGCGCTCCGCCCGCCAGCGTCAGCGACTGGGTGTCAGCCTCGGCACCCACCCGCTCGTCGTGTTCCGCGACCAGGTCGCGAACTGGCGCAAGCTCGTGGACACCACCTACGGGGTCACGGAGGAGCGGGGCATCCCCATCTCCCGCATCCCGAACGAGGGCGGCGCGATCGTCACCGTGATCGGGTTGCTCGCCCAGTTCAACGAGGGCTCCTACAAGGGCGGCCGGAAGGCCGCGATCGTCCTCGAAGGGTCGCAGGACCGTGTGGACGGCATCATGTGGGACGACCAGCTCACCGAGCAGCGCGAGATCGGCATCCCGCCCATCGGCTGGCCTGTCGCGGTCACCGCGAAGGTCGGCATCCGCGAGTACGAGCAGGAAGACGACGACGGCAACATCACGCTCGTCAAGGTCCGCCAGCTCACCGTCCGCCGCATCGACGTCGTCGACATCCACGACCCCATCCAGGGGTCGCTGCCCTCCGACGTGGTCGTTCCGAAGCTGAACCAGTCTCCCGTCGAGGAAGCCCCCGCGGAGCCCGCACCGGCTGCTGTCGCGGACGACGAGCCGGACTTCGCTGCGCCCGCGCCGGAGGGGTTCGTCCCCGACCTGTCCTCGGATGAGGATGAGGTTGCTCTGGATGAGGCGGTGGAGCCGTCGGGCCCGCTCGTCATCACGCTCAGCCGAAGGGGCAACGGCGTCCGCATCCGTGACGACTTCGACGTCCTCCGCCTGCTGCCCGAGCATCTGAAGGAGCCCGGCGCGGAGATCAAGCCGGAAGGCTCGATCGAACGGCGAACCGAGCTCACCTACGAAAGTCGCGACGGCAGCGTCATCTGCCGGATCCAGCTGACCGACTAGGTGGCCCCGGTGGGGCGGGCAAGGAGAGAGGCCCGCCCCACCATCTTTTCCACGTGCCTCGTACATGGATCGCATGACGACGCAGATCAACCCGCAGGCAGCGGCCGCGCGCGAGGCGCATCGCGAGCGCAGCGGCCGGTTCGGTGAGCAGCACCACTCCGCGCCGGAGACGGCGCTCGGTCCGGTGACGACGGAGTCGCTGCTCGAGTCCCGCCGCCGCCAGCTCGCCGAGCTTGGCTTCGTGCCCGCTCAGCCCCAGCTCAAGCTCAATGACGCCCCGAACGCGAACGTCTGGTGGAAGCGCACCGAAGCGATCGCGGAGGGCGGCCAGTACGACCTCATGCCGCAGCGCGGCTCGGACGGGAAGCGCCACCTCCTGCGCACCTACGAAGGGCACGGCACGAAGGTCCGCATGCCTTCCGTGTCCGCGGTCCGCCGGTTCGCAGCCGAGCACGGGACCACGTTCGACATGCCCGTCGAGGCGGTCACCCCGCACGGTCCGATCACCGGTCACGTCCGGGTCACCTACAACGGCAACGGCCGCTACTCCGTGTCCCCGGTGCGGATGCCGAAGGAGCACGGCGAGTACGTCGCCGAGTCCGTCCTCGCGTCCCTCGAGGCCCGCCGCCCGTCCCGTGCTCTCAGCGAGGTCCGCGACATCCTCGCCCGCCGGCGCGAGCGTCTGGCCGCGCAGGGCGTGAAGGTGAAGCCGGTCGAGTCCGGCTGGATCCGCGGGGTCGGCTACAACTCGAACGACGAGCAGCTGGTGATGAACTTGCAGGGCCGCGTGTACGGGTACCACGTGGACCGGAACACGTTCGAGAAGATGATGCACGCGCACAGCATCGGGTCGGCGTACAACCACCTCGTCAAGAAGGTCGCACCTCGCTTCGAGGTGGAGCAGTGCGACGCCTGCTCGAACTACTTCTACGCCGGGCGTGAGCACCGTTGCCCGTCGTACCACTTCGCACCCCATACCACACGCGGGGCGGCTGTCGCCAACGCCTGAACCTCGGGCAGATCACCTCGTGCGTGTGAAGAGGCCGCCTACCTCCGGGGCGGCCTCTTCGACGTGTCCGGCTGTCAGTCGGGCTTGTTCGCCTCGTACGTCTCGTGATCGCCGTACCCGGTGTCCTCGAGCCACTGCTTGTATTCGGGCCCGCCGCGCCTCATGTAAAGGCCCGGGTTGTAGGTGCCGGTCACCGGGAAGGAAGGGGACCAGTCCGAGGTGGACTCGAAATGCGGCGCTTCCGGGGGTGGGGCCGAATCGGCGAGGGCTTGCCGGGCCGCGGCCGCGCGCGCACGCACCCTCATGCTCTCCGGGAACACCGTGAAGATCGGTGCGACGAGCGTCACCAACATCACCACCACAGCGGCCACCATCAACGCGGTCCACGAACGGGAGCCTGCCGCGAGGGTGATGATCATGCCGGCGACGAGAAGCCCCATCACGGTGAAACCGACGATGTACACGGCGCGTGTGACAGGCAGGTCCCTCATTCCGGGGCCGTTGGCAACGCCAGTGAGCCGCTGGTACTCCGCCCAGTCCTCGTCGCTCAACCGCGACTGCAGGCTTCGATCGACCGGGTGTTTGGCAGCCATCGCGAGCAGAACCTCCTTGTCGCCGTCAGCGTAGTAGGTAGCGGGCGCCGTCCTCGCCTGCATACGCGGTCATGATCGAAGACATGGGCCGCGCATGTAGAGGTCAGCGCCCGCCGCCGAGGCGCTCATCAGCATGCCCGATAACGCACCACGAGAAGGACCCCACCATGGCCACCGCCGCACCACTGCTGTACATCGACTTCGAAGGCCCCGGAGTGAAGGACGGTGCGACGCCGGACGAGGTCGCGCACTCGGCGATCTTCGAGGTTGCCGCGATCCTCCTGTCCCCGGACCTGCAGACCGAATACGGCCGGTACGAGTCGGTCATCCGCCCGACGGAGGAGGCGATCGAGGAGCTGCGCAGCATCCCGTTCGTCCTCGACATGCACAAGACGAGCGGGCTGTACGACATCCTCACCAGCCCCGACGCCCAGAACCTCCCCGAGCTGGCGGAGGCGGAGGACGCGATCCTCGCCCTCCTCGATGAGCACCTGCCCGCCGGCCAGAAGGTCACGATCGCCGGCACCGGCGTCGCCCGCTACGACAAGCCGCAGGTGCAGGTGCAGATGCCCCGCCTTGCCGCCCGGCTCACGTACGACGAGCAGGACATCTCGTCGGCCCGCAAGCGGTACGAGTACGTCGTCGGCATGCCCATCGTCCCCGCCAAGCCTCAGAAGACGCACCGGGCGATGGCGGACATCGAGGACGACATCCGCTACCAGAAGGCGTTCGACAACGTGTACGCCGCCTCTGTCACCGAAGGCGGCACGACCGACCCAGTCGCCCGGCAGCTGCTCGCCCTCGCGCTGACGGAGCAGTACATCCAGCACGACTCGTTCCTCAACGCCGACGGCACGGAGTTCCACACGACCCGCCCGCCGAAGGTCATCCAGTCGCTGCTGGAAGGCGTTCCCGCCATCGAAGTCGTCGCCGGCTACATGTCCCTCACCGAGGAGCTGCTGCGGCTGCTGGCGTCCACGAACGGGATGCAGCCGTCCATCGCGCTCGAAGCGATCCGCCACTCACTGCTGGACGCCGCGAACAGCTGACCTACCCGAGCGCGCCCAGCTGCCAGGGGAGCGGCAGCGGCCACTCCGGGAGCCACCGGAGCCGCTTCACCGCGTCCATGCTCGGCGGCTCATACTGAACGATGACGTCCGCGTCGTACCAGATGAGGCCGACCTCGTCCGGGTCGCCCTCGATGACCTCGTCCACGTACAGGCCCTCACCCACAATGACCTGCTCGACGTAGAAGGCCCGATGCCACGGGACCGGCGCGCACAGCACGTCGCCCGGCTCGGGCAACTCGTCAAGCTGGACGGCCCAGAACGGGAAGTACATCGGATCCTCGCCGAAGTCGTCCTCGCCGATCATCACGTTCAGAAGCGCCCGGTACACGCGGTCAGGATACGGCCGCACCCGCGCAGCCCGAAGTCGGAGCCCACGCGCATAGGGGCTGTGTCGGCGCCGCTCCCGAGCCGACAGCGAGAGTGTCACACCAAACCGGTGGGCACCGCGCATAGAGGGAGAAGCGAATCCCCACCAGGGGAGGAGCAACCCGGGATAGGGATTTCCTAACCCGGTTTCGCCGCCCGCAAGGGCACAAACGGAAAGAACATACGGAACCAACTATGGCTGGCGAAACCGTCATCACCGTCAACGGCAACCTCACCGCGGACCCGGAGCTCCGGTACACGCAGAACGGCCTGCCGGTGGCGAACTTCACCATCGCTTCCACCCCTCGCACGTTCGACCGCCAGTCGAACGAGTGGAAGGACGGCGACACCCTCTTCCTCCGCGCGAGCGTCTGGCGTGAGTACGCCGAGCACGTGGCGGGCTCGCTGCAGAAGGGCGACAGCGTCATCGCGACCGGCCGCCTCAAGCAGCGCGCGTACCAGGACAAGGAGGGCAACAACCGCACCGCCATCGAGCTCGAGATCGACGAGATCGGCCCGGCGCTCCGCTACGCCACGGCGCAGCTGACGCGCTCGAAGGCGAACAAGGGCGGTGCGGCTTCGGCCCCCGCCGCCCAGGCGGCCCCGGCCGCTGCTGCGGCTCCCGCCGCTCCCGCTGCGGCTCCGGTCGCACCGGCCCCGGTCGACGACGACGTCGCGTTCTGAGTCGACCGCCGAGGCGGTCGGAGACGCCCGCTGACGCAACCTGTGAAGGCCGGGGAGGTTCGCCTCCCCGGCCTTCGCGCATAGGTGCACCATGGCGCGCGACACGGTCAACCTGAAGCGGACAGCATTCGGCACGTTCCGCTACTACGCGCGCACCCGCACCAGCAAGACGATCGCCACCGTCCTCACCGTCGGCCTGCTCGCCGGCGCCGGTGTCTGGCAGTACCCGAACATCACCGCCACCGTCGAAGGGTGGGCGGCCGGGCTCAGCGGCCGGGACGACGTCGTCGCCGCGCAGACCGCGCTCGGGGACGCACTCAACGATGCCGAGGACGTCATCGAAGACGCACCCTCCGCCACCATCGTCAGCCTCGACGAGCTCGCCGCGCTCATCGAGCAGTGCACGCAGACCCGCCAGAGCGAGGACATCACCGCGATGCACGCGTGCGCCACCGACCTCGCGATCGCCGCACGGTCGGCGAGCACGCAACTGGACCGAGAAGCGACAGCCACCCAGATCGTCGCGCTCGAAGCGCAGGCTGCGGAAGCGCAGGCCCGACGTGACGCGGAAGCCGCAGCTGCGGCCGCAGCCGCGGAGGCGGAGCGGAAGGCCGCGGAGGAGGCCGCGAAGCGGCAGGCGGCGGAGGAGGCCGCACGGAAGGCGGAGGAAGCCCGCCGGCAGGCGGAGCAGGCCAAGCAGAATCAGCAGCCCCCAGCGAACCCCGGAGGAAACACCGGCGGCGGCGGGAACAGCGGCGGGGGAGGCGGCGCGCGGCTTTCCACCACCGTCTCGTGCAACGCGAAGCAGAACGTCACAGCGACCGCCACCGGCGGCGGGACGGTCACCGTCACGATCAGCGGAGCCGGCTCCGCCAGCAACACCGGGCAGGGATCCGCGACCGCCACGGCAACCGGGCAGGGCGTGTTCACGATCGTCGCCACATCCACCGGGGGTGGGCTCTCGCTCAACCCAAGCTGGACGGGCGCGTGCTGGTGACCCGGCGCACCCTCGTCACAAGGGCGGACGGGTCACGGGTGAAGCCGCTCGTGAAGTCGCTGCCCCGCACCTCCGCGACCAAGACCCAGCTGGCCAGGTCCGAGCGCCGCGCCAGGCTTTTCGGACCCCGGTAGCCTTCGCTCGCGCCGCGGCGCTCGCGACCCGTGAACGCCGGCGCATGCCGGCGTCCACGCAGTCCCCAGCCCGCCCGACGCCGCGCGCGCGTCACCACCGGCACAGTGCACGTCGCACGCCTCCCGTCGAGAACGCTGCGCGTTCTCTCCTCCGACGTGCGACGCACACTCTGCCTGCAAGGCGGGCCGGAACCCGTGGGGTCAGTTGAACGGGGTGGCGAACTCGGAGAACGCCTGAGCGGTCTTCGCGTCCTGCGTGAGCATCACGACCGGGCCTGCCGTGTACACGACGTCGGAAGGGCCGATCTCGAGCTCCCCGCTCTCCAGCCAGTCCAACGCTGCCTGCTCGTCCCGGAACTCCCACAGGAACGCGAGGTCGCTGTCGTCGGTGAGCTTGCAGGTCGTGCTGGCGACCGCGGGCGGCTCTGGGGTGTTCTCGATGAGCTCCTCGCACCCGGACAGCTCGAGCGCGTCGTCGATGGACGAGACGGGTACCTCCACCTCCGGCGCCGGCGTCGAGGGCGCGGCAGCGGCGGTCTCGTCGGCGGTGGGCGCCGGGCTCGCGCAGCCGGTGAGAAGCAGGGCGGAGAGGGCAGCGGTGATGAAGATGGTCTTGCGCACGGGCTTGAGGGTACCCGCACCCTCCGACGACCGTGAGGCGTTGCCCGCGCTCACCGGCTGTTGCGGGTGCGCAGCCGCCGGGTGAAGTCGTGCCGCTGGCCTTCGTGCCCTGGGGCCAGGGCGCACCCGTGCCACGGGTCACCGGCGACGGTCGTGTACACCGGGCAGTGCGGGCCGGGCTGCGTCGGGGCGGTCGGCATCATGCCTCCGTGACGGTGATGGGGATGCCGGCTGCTTCGACGAGGGAGATCATGTCGTTCGTGCCTCGGTTGCCTGCGCCGACCGCGCGGAACGCGAGGCACTCGTCCGCGCCAGCGGCGAGCATCGCCCGGTTCCGCTCGGGGCCTGCGCCGCGGAAGAACGGTGCACCCTGCGGGGTGTGCACGTGCCGCATGCGCAGGGCCTCCGCGCGGTCGTAACCGCCGCGGATGGAGCCGTCCTCCCGGCGCCACAGCGCAGGCCACTCCTCGGTCTGCACGCCGCTGCGCTGCGCGAGGAGCCCCGCGAGCCGGTCGGCGCCGTTCGCTGCGCCGTGGACGATGAGCATGGGCCGTGAGCCTGCACGTTCGCGAGCGCCGCGGAGGGCGGCGACCATCGCGTCACGGTGCGGGGACGGGCGGGTCGTCCAGTCCTCTCGGAGCCGGGACTTCGAGCCGGGGACACGGAGGTCCGCCGCCCAGTCCCGCGAGCCGGTGATGAGCACGCGGTACGCGCCGGGGAGTTCGAGCACCTGGCCTATGCATTCGCGGAGGATGCCCGCCCACTCGGCGGCGGTGATGTCGGCGGTGCAGCTCTCACCGCGGGCTGCGTGCTTGTACCAGAACGCCGCGAACCCGGATGGGCGGTGCAGGAAGTTCGGCGGGCAGCCGTCCTCGTGGCCGGGGTTGTAGCCGTCGCACCAGCAGTACGCGCGCAGCTCGAACACGGGCGTGACGATGGGTGCCCCGCCGTGATTGGCGGTGCGGGCGTACAGATCCTGGCCGCCTTCGAACCGCTCCGCGTACAGGGCGTCGAGGACGTGCAGGCCGTCGGTGACGTACCCCGGAGTCTGAACGGCCCCGAAGGTCGCGCCGGCGGCCATCTGGCCGAGTTCAGGGGTGAAGGTCATGGGTGTGCTCCTGGAGTGAGAACAGCCCGCACAGGGTGGCTGTGCGGGCTGTTCTGCGGGTGGGCCGGGTCAGGCCGCGACGTTCGCCGTCGGGCGCGGGAAGAAGTCGAGCTTCTCCGCGAGGCGCTTCTTGTCCGCGTCCGTGTAGTACACGGGGTGGAACTCCGGCTTCGACGCGTCGAACTCGGGGTCGATGCCGCGGTCCACGATGGACTTGAGGACGCGGACGGTGTGGCCCGAGCCGTCGCTCTTCTTGACGCGGTCGAACGACACCTGCACCTTGTGGCCGACGAGCGCCTTGACGCTGTTCATCATCGTCGAGACGGGGCCGCCGTCGTCGAGGAAGTCGGTGCGCAGGTGCTCCTTGGCCTCCGGCGTGTGCTGCGTCACGCTCGAGCGGAACATGACGACGCCGCGGTTGGACTTCTCCTCCTTGGCGTAGCCGATGACGGTGGCGATGAAACCGGCCGAGCTGACCGTGTTCGCCGCCTCCTTGTCCAGCTGCGCGAAAGCGCGCTGGACGTCGCTGTTCGGGTTGAGGAAGCCGGCGATGCGCTTGACCTCGTCGGCGACCTCACCGGCGGTGGCTCCCTTGCCGGCGACGATCGCACCGGCGATCACGAGCTGCTGCTTGACCTCATCCGAGATGGTTTCTGACATTCCTTGGTTCCGTATCTGTGCTCGGTGGACGGGGATGAACTCCCCACCGCCCCTATGCGCGGCGGTGGGAAGTTCGAGTGGTCAAGCCAGGGCAGGCTCGGCCTCGACCGCGGCATCGGCCGCGGAAGCGTTCTTCGGCTCCGGTGTCGTCGTGTTGACGATGAGCGCGTCGAAGTCGGGGGCGCCGAACTCGGTCACGTCCACCATCGGGATGGCGACGCGGAGCTTCGTGGCCGTCAGGCCGATGAGCGTCCGACGCCACGCCTCCCATGCCGCCTGGTCGCCGCCGAAGGGCGCGGGGCGCGAGCGGAGCGAGGCGTTCAGCGAGTAGACGACACGGCTGGCCGAGTCGAACGACCAGTCGAAACCGCCCAGGAACACCTGGCGGTGGACCTCCTCGGCGATGCCGCCCAGGACGAGGGCGAGGCCGCGGATGGTGGCGGGCTTGAGCGGCTGCCCGTAGATGTCGAGGTGGGTCGCCGCGGTGTCGGTGAGCGAGGCGACGGCCATGACCGCCCACTTGTTGTTCGGGAACGGCAGCAGGTTCGGCTCGTTCTGAGTCACGATGGTCTCCTTGTTCTGGGACGGCGTCACGCCGTCCACGTTGTCCATGCGCGGTGCGGGTGCGGATTCGCGGACAGTGGGGATGCCGAGCGCGACGGGGCCCTCCGGGCCGCCGTGCATCTTCCGGGCGTTCGCGACAGCCTTGTCGGACTTCACCTGGGCGACCGGGCAGCTGTTCACGGCCGGGCACCAGCCGCACAGGGCGCTTGGGGTGGCGGGGAACACGCCTGCGTCCGCGACGGAGTTCATGTAGTCCCAGGATCGCTTGAACGAGGCGAGCGTCGCTCGCACAGCTGGCTGGGACAGGTCCGCGGGAACGATCTGACCCTGTCGCGGCCAGAGCGTCTGTGCGGTCGCTGCGGGCTTGCCGAACGACACGGTGATCGCGTCGCTGTACACGCGCATCTGGTCGCCGTAGTGGTCCCCGAACCGCGGGCTGGGGCGCTTCACCTTGGCGCCGAACTTCCAGTCGTCGATGTGCAGGGTGGCGTTCTCGAGGTCGTCCGGGTCACCGTCGATGCGGGTGCGGTCCAGGTAACCGATGAACGGGACGCCGTTGGAGAGCATGATGCCCTTGAACTGCAGCTCCGTCCGGTAGACGTTCACCTCTGACGGGTTCTCGAGGTCGAAGACCTTCTCCGCCCACGCGCCGATGGTCTTCGACACCTCTGCGAACAGGTCGTCGTACTGCGGGGTGCCCTCGAACGCCGCGATCTGCTCGCGGGCTGCGGGCTTCACAAGACGGCGCAGCGCGGTAAGCGTGCGCTTCTCCGGCGGCAGGTCGTAGAACCGCTCCAGGATGAGGTGGGAGCCGGTGCCGAGCTCCGCGGGACCGGTCGGGTTCACCACGCGCGGCAGCATCGACTCGATCGCGAACCGGGCGGCACACCCCGAGACGGACTGCGAAGTGGAGGCGGACAGGTTCTTCCGGCGGACCGCGCGGATGCCCTTATCCTTGTTCCCTTCGATGCGCTCGCGATCGTCGATGACGAGGCTCTTGCCACGCCACGCGGCAGAGGCGACCGACTCGAGGATCTCCTCGTCCGTGAACGCCTGCGTGACAGCCGACGGCTTCTGGCCGGTGCCCACGGGCGGGGCCGGCTGCGCGGAGCCGGTGTCCGGCAGAGTGGTAGTCATTGGTTCCTTCTCAGGGCTCGGGGGCCGGCAGACGGCCCGCTTCCCCTATGCGCGGTGGGGGCTCGGCGGGTGTGACACTCAGCCCGGGTAGGGCTGGGTGCGGTGGGTGGCGAACCAGGTCGCGGCGTCGATGGGGCCGACGCCGGGAAGGTGCAGTTCGAAGTGCAGGTGGGCGCCGTAGCTGCGTCCGGTCTGCCCGGAGTTGCCGATGTGCGCGCCGCGTGCGACGGGCTGGCCGGGGTGCACCGCGATCGACTGCAGGTGGCTGTACGCGCTCGTGAACACCTCGCCGTTGACGTTGTGGTCGATGACGACCCGGTTGCCGTGGTTGCCGTCCACGCCCGCGAACGTGACGACGCCGGACGCGATGGACTTGACGGGGGTGCCTTCGGCGCTGGCGAAGTCGATGCCGGCGTGGAACGTCGTGCACGGGCCGTCGGCGCAATGCCGGCGCCCGAACCCCGATGCGATCGGGACCATGGGCACCGGGTAGGAGATCTTCGGCTCGTAGAGGACCGAGTAGGTGCCTCGGACGAGCGGCGGGGTGGTGATGTCGTCGGGCGCCTGGTAGCGCTGCACCGTGTCGACGAGGCTTGTCTTCATCGCGTCGACCGCCTCGGCGACGACCCGCTCGAACTCGGAGCCGAGGACGATCGGGGGCGCTGAGTCCGTGCTGGGCGCGTCCGCGGAGACCTGGTGAGCGTGCGCTGGGGGTGAGGCGAGGGTCGCCGGAGTGGCGGCGACAACGGTCAGCGCGACACCGAGGGCGGCCAGCTTCGTACTGCTTCTCATGCCCACCGCTATGCGCAGCAGGGGCGGATCACAGCCTGGAACGGCCTCTCCAGCCAAGCAAAACCAGGCTCTGCCAAGGTGGGGTTGGCTGGAGTTTCCCCAGTGTTTTCAAGGGATCGGAGGCCGTTGCCAAGTTTGCCAAGTAGTTAGTTGTTCACGTGAGAGAGAAAAAGAAGAGAAGGAAGAAATAGACACTTACAAGCCCTCATCCCCTCGTATATAGACACTCCAGCACTTGGCAAACTTGGCTGGAGGCGGATTCTTGCCTTCTTACCTGGGGTTTTCAGACGCCACGGACTTGGTTTTGGGCTTGGCAGCACCTTGGCAGGCGTGGCGGGCGCGTCTCGCGCATAGCGCACGAGTGAAGCCGTCCCTCGCCGTCGCCGCGCTCCTTGGCGCGCTCGCGCTCGCCGGATGCACCCCGCAGCCGGATGTCGAGCCGACCCCTGAGCCGACCGCCCAGCCGGTGGTAGCTGAACTGGGGGAGGCCCTCGCCGGCGACGGCTGGGAAGTGGTCATCGGCTCCGTCACCCTCGACGCTGACGAGCAGGTCGCCGCGGCCAACGAGTTCAACCCCGCCCCCGGCGAGGGGGAGAGGTACGCGCTCGTCGGCGTCACCATCACACGGACCATC
>Ga0180217_1003891_pt1 | contig 12243 bp, 8 predicted proteins | sample eDN3rd37CBELigOP_FD_128521 | JGI IMG/M metagenome (GOLD analysis project Ga0180217, IMG submission 128521) | Enriched Organic Plus compost microbial communities from Emeryville, California, USA - eDNA 3rd pass 37_C BE-Lig OP (version 2) (version 2) ... | reverse complement strand
TCGCCTTTGCCGTCGACGGGGCGCTGCGGATGCAGGCGTTCATCCAGGATCTTCTCCGCTACTCGCGGGTTGGCACCCACGGCGGGCCGTTCGAACGGCTGGAAGTGGGGGGCATCGTTTCAAGGGTGCTGGAAAACCTCCGGTTCGCCATTGACGAAAAGAAGGCGGAGATCGTTATCGGGGAACTTCCCACCATCGAGGGCGACCGGCTCCAGCTTACGCAGCTTTTCCAGAACCTGATCAGCAACGCGCTCAAGTTCAGCGCCCCGGAACGACCGCTCAGGATCGAGATTACCGCGGAGCGCCGGGACGGGATGTGGGAATTTGTCGTGAAAGACAACGGGATTGGCCTCGACCCGGAGGATACGGAACGAATTTTCGTCATCTTCCAGCGGCTTCACACGCGGCAGGAGTACGAGGGGACCGGCATCGGCCTGGCGATTTGTAAAAAGATTCTGGAACGGCATGGGGGCCGGATCTGGGTCGAGTCGCGGAAAGGAGAAGGGGCGGCATTTCATTTCACCATTCCCGAAACACAGGGTGAAAGGTGAGCCAACCCGTGCGATTGGTTTGCCCAAGGCCAGGCACTTGGCGCTTCCCGACCCCAAACCCCATGGCTGCCAACGAAGAGATCATCCCGCCGATCCGGGTGCTCCTGGTGGAGGATAACCCGGGCGACGCCCGTTTGATTCACGAACTGCTTGCCGAGGTGGAGGGGCATTTTGAACTGGAGACGGTTGCCCGCCTCGCGCAGGCGATGGAGGCGCTCGATACGGGGCGTTTTCAGCTCGTGCTCCTCGATCTCTCGCTGCCTGACAGCAGCGGTATCGAGTCGTTTCACAAACTGCTCCGCCTTTACCCCCACGTGCCGCTGATCGTCCTGAGCGGCCTTGACGACGAGCAGCTTGCCGTCCAGACGGTCCGCGAAGGGGCGCAGGATTACCTTGTCAAAGGGCATGTGGATCATCACACGCTGGTCCGCGCCATTCGCTACGCCCTCAAGCGCGCCGAGGCCGATCGTGCGCTTGCCGACGAGCGGAATCTGCTTCGCAGCGTGATCGGCAACCTGCCCGATTCGATTTGCGTGACCGACTTGCAGGGGCGATTCCTGCTCGACAACCTGCCGCATGTCCGTCTGCTCGGGAAGGTGTCGGCGGATGATGTCGTCGGGAAAACCGCGTTCGACTTCTATCCCGAGCCGGTGGCCGCGCGGCTTGCGGAGGAGGAGAGGGAGATCATCCGCACGGGCATCCCGATCATCAACCGCGAGGAGTTGCTGCCCGTAATTACCGGAGCGGAGGATCAGCCGGTGCGCTGGGTTTCCACCACGAAGGTGCCGCTGCGCGATAGCGAAGGGAACATCATCGGCGTCGTCGGCATCGGGCGCGACATCACCGAGCGGAAGCGAGCCGAGGAGCAGCTATTCCGGTACAACGAGGAAATCCGCGAGCGGAACGCCGAGCTGGAGGACGACCTCCATATGGCGCGGGAGATCCAGCAGGCGTTCCTGCCACAGCAATACCCGACCTTTCCCCGCCGGGCGACTCCGTCTGAAAGCGCGCTCCGCTTTTACAGCCGGTACATCCCGACCACGGCGGTCGGCGGCGATTTCTTCCACGTGCTGCCGATTTCCGACACGAAGGCGGGCATTTTCATTTGCGACGTGATGGGGCATGGCGTGCGGGCCGCGCTTGTGACGGCGATCCAGCGGGCCCTCGTGGAGGAGATGTTGCCCGTGGCCAACGATCCGGGGCGCTTTTTGACGGAAATCAACCGGGCGCTGCTGTCAATCCTGCGCCGGGCGCGGACGCCGATGTTCGCCTCGGCCTTCTACCTGGTGGTCGACGTGGAGGCGGGAACGCTCCGCTATGCCAATGCGGGCCATCCGAGGCCCCTTCACCTGCATCGCGACACCGGTACGCTGGAGTTCCTTGCAGGAGAGCGTGCGGGACCGGCGCTCGGGGTGTTTCAGAATACCGTTTACCATACCCGCGCGGCCTCCGCTTCGCCGCACGACCTCATTATTCTTTTTACCGACGGGCTTTACGAGGTGGAGGGAGCGGACGAGACGTTTTTCGACCAGGACCGGCTGCTCAAGATCATCGGCCGCCGCCTTTACAAGCCGTCAGAGGATTTGATCGAAGCGACGCTCTCGGAAATCCAGGACTTCGCGGCCAATCACCAGTTCGACGACGATGTCTGCCTGGTATGCGTGGAGATCGAGCGGGTTTTAGCCGGGGCGGCTAGGTGAACTCATCGAAGGCGATCTGGTCTTCTTTGACGCCAAGACTGGCCAGCATCCTTTTGCATGCCGTGATCATCATGGGAGGGCCGCACAGGTAGTACTCCACGCCCGCGACATTGCCGTGCTTGCGAAGGTGGTTTTCCAGCACGACTTCATGGATGAACCCCGTAAGCCCCGTCCAGCGGTCCTCGGGCAAGGGGGAAGAAAGCGCGAGGTGAAAGCTGAAGTTCAGGTGCTCCCTCTCGAGACGTCGGAAATAGTCTTCGTAGAAAATTTCTTGCCGGGAGCGCGCGCCGTACCAGTAGCTTACCTTGCGCTCGGTGCGCTCGTTCTCGAAAAGATGAGCGAGGTGGGCCCGCAAGGGAGCCATCCCGGCGCCTCCGCCGATGTAGACCATCTCCTTTTGGGTCGGCTTGATGTGGAAATCGCCGAACGGGCCGATCGCGGTCACCGTGTCACCCGGACGGAGATTGAACATGTAGCTCGAACCGACGCCCGGAGGGCAGTCCTGGCCCGGGGGCGGGGTGGCGATGCGGATATTGAACTTGAGTTGCCGCTCGGTCTTTCCATTGCTGGCCAGTGAGTAGTTGTTGCGGCGTCCTCCCTGCGCGTTGTGAGGATTGTGCGCTTTCAGGTCGAAGACATGCTGATTCCGCCAAACGGTTGCGTACGGCTCCGGAATGTCGAAATCGCTGAAGCGGATCTCATCGTACGGAGGAATATCGATCTGCATGTAGTCGCCGGGAACAGCGCGGATGGCCGTCCCGGGATCAATCGGTTCAAGGACGAGTTCCTTGATGAAGGTGGCGACGCTCCGGTTGCTCACGACGCGGAGCGTGTGGGTTTTCTCCTGCCGGGTGCCGCAACCCTTCGCATGAAGAACATTCAGCCAGATGCGGCCGTCTCGCTCCTCGATCGGGTAGGTGGCGAGGCCACGGCAGATCGGGGCCCGGGCGGGGGAGCCGTCGGCCAGGTGAAAGCGCCCGTTGTGTTTGGGACACTCGATAATGCCATTCTTGACCAGCCCGTTGGCAAGATGGGCATTGCCGTGGGTGCATATTCCATCCGTTGCGAAAAGCCTGCCTGCGCCATCGCGGCAAAGGGCGAAGGTCTTCTTCAGGTGATCGAAGCGGATGACCTCCTCGGAACCAATGTCCGCCGGGGCGCAAACGTGCACCCAGCCTTCGGCATCCGGCTTCCCGTTTGAGGTGCGGAATTTTTCATCCGGGCGCTCCTTCGGAGCGGGTAGCTGGCGTTTTACGTGGTAACCGGGGTCCTTTACCTGACGGAGCACGGCGGGGACGATCTCCCGCCACGCGGAGAGAAGGCTGGGATAGGGGGCGGGCATGTCGTCCTTCACGGCCTCGTGCAGCTTGGGCAGGGCGTGATAGGGGACGAGCGGGAACATGTGGTGCTCCACATGGTAGTTCATGTTCCAGTAGAGATACCGGTGGATGAAATTCATGTACACCGTCCGGCAGTTCAGCCGATGGTCCAGCACGTTTTCAGCGAGCCCGGCATGCTGGGTGTAGCCGTAAATCGGCATCAGCCAGGAGCCGAAGATCTGCGGCAGCCCAATCAGGAAAAGCGGCAGGATGCTCCCGCTGAAGATCGCGGCCACGGCCACGCTTGCGTAAATGGCGACATAGACCCGCGCCCGGAAATAGACCTTGGGATATTCAGACTCCGGGATGTAGGTCTTTTCCTCCTCGGTCATTCGCCCGGCACTATGGAGAAGGATTTGCTTGAAATACTTGGGATAGGCATTGATGCCGAAGAAACTCAGGATCAGCCCCTTGATATCCGGAGGCCGGGGTACGGCGATTTCGGGATCGCGCCCGACGATGATGGTGTCGCTATGGTGGCGAGTGTGGCTCCAGCGCCAGACAGTGGATTCGCGCATGACCATGAACGAGGAGATTTCATAGAGCGCGTTGTTCATCCAGTCGGTCTTGAAAGCCGTGCCGTGGCCGGACTCGTGCCAGCGCGAATCGGAGGTGGAGGCGTAAAGAGCCGCATACGCAAGGTAGGGGAGAACCGCCCACCAGGTTCCCCAGAGCGCAAACGTGCCGTAACCGCCCGCGGCGATCAGGCCAAACCAGATCAAAGTGTCCCGGATTGCAGGCCCATCCCGGCGCTGCAACAGCCTGTGCATCGTTTCGCGGGGAATGCGGCATTGATACCAGTCGGCCTCCGCCAGGCCACGTTCGATGGCCCGGGCGGCGTTTTCGCCGGTGAGGCTGTAATCCAGATGGAGCGTGGACGCGGGGGAGAGGTTCGTGCCGGAATTTTGGCTCATGGAACGCTTGCGGCGGAGGTTGACGGATTTTCTCCGGTGCTCCTGAGCATCGCAAGATTCGCATCCTGATGGGATGCTCTGCCAATGTCAATCGGGCCATCCGGCAAGTCGCCGTTCCGCTTCGAGAAGCCAGCGAACAGCAGGCAGGCCCCGACCGCCGCGATTGCGCCGGAGAGCGTGGCAATGCAGACGCGGCCCGCCATCGGGTTGGGAACAAAGAGGAGAAGCGCGACAAAGCCGGCCACGGCAAGCGAAAGGCCGCCCATCATCCGGAGCTGGCGTCCATCGGAGGAAACGCCCACTTCGTTTCCGTAATCGACCGGGCGGTGCATCTGCTCGAAGAAGAGATCAACCTCCCGCCGGTATTCAGCCGGGGCGGTTTTCCAGAAAAGCCGGGTGAAGAGGAAGGCGGCGGCACCGGCGGCGGTGGTCCAGAATGTCCGCTCTTGAAAGCTCCAGGCGCCGGGTTGCAGGAGCGAAATGATCCCCGGGATCAACGCGCCTCCGATTGCAAAAAGCGCCGCCCAGGAAGGCACTCGCCGGACGAACAGGCAGAGCACCATTGGCACGGTGATCGGGATTGTCACCAGGGCGCTGAAGTTGATCACCAGTTCGAAAATGCCGAGTTCTTTCTGCTTCGAAAGGTAGGTTGCGAGGCTGATGATCAGAATTCCGAAGCCGATGGTGGAAAGGCGGCTCAGCAATAGCTGCTTCTTTTCCGGCGGAAGGGGGCGGCGCAAAAAGTGGCAGAGCGCGGGCAGGACATCTCTGAGAACGATCGCCGCGTTGCCGTTCAGGCCGACATCCATCGAGCTCAAAGTCGCCGAAAACATTGCCACGACCATCATGCCGATCAACCCGATTGGCAGGAGGTGCGTGCTGATGATCGCGAAGGCGGCTTCGGAGGGCTTCGGCATTCCGGATTGCAACACTTCGCTCTCGAAAAGAAGACGCGCCGTGATCGGCGGAAGGAACCAGAAAGCGACGCCCGCAAGCATCAAGACCGCGCTCAGAAGGGCGGCCCGGCGCGCTTCACGCCCATCCTTCACCGCGAAGTATTTTGCCGCATTATTGGCGCTGCAATTAACAACGACCTGAATCAGGAAACCGGCCAGCGCCCACTGCCAGGTGTAGGCGTTGTCGGGAAAAGCGCCCGGTGCCTTGAAAAACGCAAAGCGCCCCTGATTCCCGCTCTCGGAAATGAGATGGAGCAGCCCGCCGATCCCCCCGACCTTCACCAGGCAAAGAACGGAAAGGAGAATCGTCACCGCCATCATGACGACCCCCTGGATAAAGTCCGCCGCCATCACCGCCCACTTTCCGCCGGTGGTGGAGTAGAAGAGCACCACGACGCCGAGCAGCGGAATCATCAAATCGATCGGGAGCCCGAACGTCGAGGAACCGAAGAGGGCAAGCCCGAACAGCCAGAGGGCCGCGTAGGCGGTGAATGTCACGAGTTGCAGGCAGGCATAGACCTGCTGGGTGGCCGGGCCGAAGCGGCTCCGCACCACTTCGGGAAACGTCGTTGCCCGCATCTGGCGGAACCATGGGGCAAGAAAGAGAGCCTGGATGAGGAGGCCGACGACGCTTCCCAAATAGAGGGCGAGCACGCTCCAGCCCGCATCGAAGGCGGCCCCGCCGTTTCCGGTAAACGTCACCGCGCTGATGCCGCTCATGAACGCGCTCATCCCGACCATCCACCAGGTCGCTTGCGAGCCGCCCCGGAAATAGTCGCTGGTGGTCTTGTTGAAGTTCCGGAAGAGGAACCCGATCACGATCATCAGCACGAGATACGCGGCGATAACGGTGTATTCGACGGAATGGTGAGGTCCGGATGCGGGCATGGGGTATTCTTTGCGCGGGGTGGCGGGAATGCGTGGGGCGGGGTGTCAGGCGGCGGTTCCGGCGCGCGCCCGGTTTCTGCGGCCGCGAACGAGGAGCGTGGCGGCTCCTCCAAAGCCGAGCGCAAACACCGACGGCTCCGGAATCGCCGCAATCGGTCCCAATTCCAGGACATTCACGCCGTTATAGGTGTCCGTCGCGCTGGACCAGAACCCGATGTTGTCGAAGTACGCCTTTTCGCCAATGGACGCGGCCGACCAGCTCAACGAGAACCCCGCGCCTTCAGTCGAGGCGGCGAGCGGGGTGCCGATCACCGTGTAGGCACCCGCCTCGGTTTTGTAATAGAGCGCGGCGAATCCGCTAGCGACGGAATCCCCCGTCGGAAGCAGGATTGAATTCGCCGACTGGTTGTAAACGGCCGTGACACGGATCAGGCTGTCGGTTGGGATACTGCTGCCGCCGATGGTGCCCCACCCGCTGGAGACGAGATTACCATTGATGTTATTGAGGAACGAAGCGCTGAATGCCATATCGCTGCCGGATGCTTGCGCGAGGTCCAGCGAAAAGATCCGCACATCCCCGGCACCGAAGGGGTCGACCTTGATCTGCCGGAGCGACACGCTCGCGCCGCTCCCCGTGACCTCCATTTCGCCTCGCAGCCCCGAGTGGAAGGGGGCGGACGGGTTTTGGGCGGTGAAGGTCGCATTGGAGGTTTTTGCCGTGAATGCTCCGTTTGCACCGCCGAAGGACGTTCCGATATTGAATGCGCTGCCGGACGAATACGACTCAAAATCGGAAGACCAGAGGAGAGCGGCATTGCCTGAAAGCGGGAGAGCGCAACAGAAACCGATCGCTAGTGCCATCGCCTTCGGCCGGAGGGGGAGGGGAGTTTTCATGAATGCACGAAACACCTTTGCCTTGCGAAATTCAACCCGCGCCATAGTCTAACTGTAGAACTTGATTCCTCAACGCTCCACTCCACCCACCTCACCTCTCGTCCTCCTCTCTTCCTTTTATGAGTCCACGTCCCGATTCTTTCTCTCCCGGTCCATCCGGGACGGGCAAAGCCTCTGCCCGGCGCGTCACCATTCGCGACATCGCCGCCAAAGCGGGCGTTCATTTCACCACGGTCAGCATGGCGTTGCGAAACAATCCGCGCCTTCCGGAGGAAACCCGCAGGGCGATCCGGGATCTGGCCAAGGAGATGGGTTATATTCCCGACCCGATGCTGATGGCGCTCAACGCCTACCGCTCCGCGAAGCTCACGCCCCACTACAAGGCGACGATCGCCTGGGTCAACAACTGGCCCCAGCGCGATCAACTGCTCGGCATCGCACAGTTTCGCGAGTATTACGAAGGCGCGGGCGAACGGGCCCGGGAGCTTGGCTACATGCTGGAGGAATTCTGGATGTACGAGGAGGGGATGACCCCCGCGAAGCTGCACCGCATTCTCAAGGCGCGCAACATCAATACCCTTCTGATCGCGCCCCAGCCGCTTTCCCATGCGCCCCCGGAGATGAATTATCGCGAGTTTTCCGTGGTGGCCTTCGGCTACAGCATCCAACCATCCGTCTTCCATGTCGTGACGAGCCATCATTTTCATTCCATGAACGTCATCATGCAGAATCTTGTTGCGCTGGGATACCGCCGCATCGGCCTTTGTTATCCGGCGGACTGGGACGAAAAGGTGGAGAATAGCTGCCAGGGCGGGTTGATGCTCGCGGCGTTGAAATGGCCGGAGCTGGAGATCGTTCCCGCGCTCCTGAAGACTGACACGGGTGACCGGGATCTGGCCGCCTGGATGGAAACGCACCGGCCCGACGCGATCATCTCCCATCGGGTCGTTGCCGGGCAGCTCCAGGCCATGGGGTACCGCTTCCCCGAGGAGATCGGCTTTGTCTGCCTCAACCTGGACCGGAACGACACCTGCTTTTCCGGAATTTACCAGAACGACGTGCTGATCGGGAGAACGGCTGTCGATCTGGTCGTGGCCATGCTTCACCGGGGCGAGCGGGGCGTTCCTGAAACGCCCGTCCGCACTTTGGTGGAAAGCGTCTGGGTTCCCGGAAAGACCCTCAGGAAACGCCCAGCGAAGCCGTCGCGTGGCCGCGCGAAACGCCAGGCCCGCTGAGGGCGATGGCGTTCGCAGAGCATAGTGAATGGGCCGGGAGAGAAAACCGTTCTATCGGTTTGAGGCATACGAAAACGCCGCGGCTTCCTTGGCGGAGAGGGTTCTGATGTGCCCATCCACGAAGAGGTAGTTGGCGCGACCGTTGTGACGGACCGGGTCGCCGCAATAATTGGAAGCCATGTTCTGGTAGTGCCCCTTTTCGTCGGGAAGCATATTCGCGGTAATGCCGAGCCAGTAGTCATCACTATCCCCGATAAGGACGCTATTGGCCGGGTCTTCGATCCTTGTCCGCTTGAAGCGGAAGTCCCACGAGCCTTTTGCCAGCCCTTTGTTCATCCCGTAGCCGGCGGCCTGGAGCTTGATGAGGTCGGCATTGTTCCGGTATTCCGCAAAGTAAGTCGGACAAAAGACAAACCGGTCCGGGCTCTTGTCGTCTCTTGATTGGGCGAAACTCCTGCCGTTCGAGAAGTAGGGCTGGATTTCGCTCTGCCAGTTCCGCCCGGAGGGGTTCTGCTCGTCCTTGCGGGCCTTGCGTTCCGCGTTTTGTTCCGGGTCTGCCCAGCGGGCTGCCGGGAAGAGATTATCGTTGTCGATCGCGTAGAGGTTGAAGGCCGTGCCGATTCCCCGGAGGTTGTTGATGCAGAAGGCCGAACGTGAACTTTCCTGCACATTTCGGAAGGTTGGAAAGAGCAGGGCCGCGAGAACAACCACCACCGCTACGACAAGCAGCAGCTCCAGGAGCGTCATCCCCCTTTCGGGACCTGTTGCGAAGTCGGGCAAAAGCGCAGACTTTCGACCGTTAGTGTGGAGGAATGGTTTCATGTTCCTGGAATGAAAGAGATAAAAGAAGGCTCGGGGGCTATTGAGCCGCGGGCGCCGTTTGGCCGGGGAGTGAAATACCGCACAATTCGGAGGGGGTTACGAACTCCGCCCCGTTCTGAAGCGCGTATTCGACGATCTTTGTGAATTCCGCAAACCCGGCGTCGTCCCATCTCCACGGGTGCCCTTGGATGACGAAATAGTCGACGTCCGGATGCTTCGTGAACCCTTCGATGAACTTCTGCGAATTCGGCACGAAGAGCGGCTGCTCGATCGTGACGTCCCATCGGCGGTCGAGCACGATCTTGCCCGCGGCGGGATCGTCGCTCTTCACGGGCTTGCCATAGAGCCAGATTTTGATGTCCGGGTCCTCTTGCAGCGCCCGGACGGTGTTTTGATCGTGCACGGCAAACGAGGCGCCAAACGTGACTAACGGAAATCCGAGCTTCTCCCGTGCGAGCTGGTTGGTGCGGGTGAGGTGCTGCTTCTGGTATTCGTAGGTGGAGCCCTGGAATTCGAGCATCCTCTTGCCGCCCTCCTTCCATTCGCGGTGATCGTAACCGTGGTTCCAGAATTCGAACAGGCCGGTGGCGTGAAGCTCTTTGACGGCATTGAAGTACTCGGGGAAGTCGCCATCGAGAGATTCCCCAATCACGCCGATGCTGGCCTTGATTTTGCGTTCCTTGATGAAGTCGATAAACCGCATCCAGCGTGGGTCGATCGCTCCGCGACGGCTGCGGAGGTCGTCCGCCTTGATGATGATCTTTGCGGGACTGCTGCGCGTCGTCATCATCGCTTTCTGGTTTTTCGCCACCGTGCCCGCCGAAGGAGTGGCTGCTGCGAGTGACGCGCCGTCCGACTCTTCGATGGAGAAATCGTCGAAATCGACCGATCCCGTCAGCTTGGAGTAGGAATGAATCCAGATCATCAGGAAGGCGGCCTGCTGGGGAGCGCGCCCCTCCACGGTATAATTCTGCCAATCGCTTCCGCTGCCGTCGATGTTACGATGGACGAGGTTTTCGGGATCGATGGTCTGAAAGGTCGAGGTGCAAAACCGCATGAAGACGCCGATCCGTCCGGGCGTGCTGGTGCGGGCCCAAAAGCCGATTCGGTAGGCCTTCCCCGGTTCCACGGCCACCGCCTTGCTCATCACCTTGGCGCTTTGCGAATCGCTATTGTCTTCCACATGCAACCCCGTGCTACCATCGCGGCCGGCATCCGCGGAAGTAGCCACGACGATCCCCTCCTTTTCGACGACCGTCCAGTCGGTGGTCCCGGATTCGAATCCCGGGTTAGTGACGGAAAGAGGAGCGCTGGTGGCCGTGCCCAGCGATAAGCAGAGCAAGAGTCCGGATAACTGGAGAGTTTTGCGAAACATGAGAGCGGGGGGCAAGAGGAGCGTGGGATACCTATAGAAGTGTTCCAGGCGTGGGACAAGCGGGGTTTGAGTCTAACTGTAGAATGTCTGTAATTTAACGTCCTAAACATCTTCGAGAGCGTGGGTTTTCTCGGTGAAGATGTTCTACAGTTAGAATTTCGGAGGCGTTGCCTGAGGGGGGCTTTCGTGAGAAGCCTTATTCCGGAATGACTTCGTATTTTTTCGCCCGCCGCAGAAATTTCTCTTTTTCAGGGCTCGATCATCACCGTGGCCTCCCTGGCCAGCGTAGCCACCGTGAAATGGGAGCGGCGGTATGAGGTCGCGATTTTCCCCGTCCGAATCTCTGGAGACGATTCCCGGTCTGGCATCGCGGGCATCAGATGCATCAGATGCATCGCATGCGAGGATTCTTTTCGCCGTGACGGAACGGGACCGGCGGCTGTTTTTTCCCGGGGGAAAGGATTCGCTCCCCGACGGGCTCCGCGCGCTCAACCGCTGGGCGAGTCCTTCCGTTCTGAAAAGCAAGGCTGCGTTGAACGAACTTCTTCGCCAGGAGCAGCCGGAAGTGATCGTCACGGGCTGGTCCACCCCGGCGCTGGAGGAAGAGTGGATTTCCTCGCCCGAATGTGGGCTGCGTTACGTTTGTCACCTGGCGGGGACGGTTCGGCACATCGTTCCTCGTCCGTTCCTGGAACGCGGCGGGCGCGTGACGAACTGGGGCGGAGCCGCCAGCCATGCCGTGGCCGAGCACGCGCTGCTTCTCGCGCTGGCTAGCCTTCGCAACCAGCCGGCATGGCGGCGCGTTCAAGTGGCCCCCGACGGGCCGCCCGCCTCCTCGTTGCTCGGCACCCGCACCCTGTTTGGGCGGCGCGTCGGCCTGCACGGGTTTGGCCGTGTGGCGCAGGCGCTCGTCAATCTCTTGAGTCCGTTCAATGTGAGTCTCGCCGCATTTTCACCGGGCGTCTCTCCGGCAGTCATGCGCGCGCACCGAGTCGAGCCGTGCGCCTCTCTGGAAGCCTTGTTCGCCCGCAGCGAAGTGTTGTTCGAATGCGAAGCGCTAACCCCCGGGAATGAAGGAAGCGTGAACGCTCGCGTGCTTGCCGCGCTCCCCGATGGCGCGGTTTTCGTCAATGTCGGTCGTGGCCGCCTGGTCGACGAGGCGGCCCTGGTCCGGGAGGCGCGAAGCGGACGCATCCATGCCGCGCTTGACGTGGTCCATCACGAACCGCTGGATCCTCTTTCCGGCATCGCGACGGTGCCTGGCGTGATCCTCTCTCCCCACATAGCCGGTCCAACCGCGGATCAACTTCCCGCCTGCGGAGAACAAGCGCTTTGCAACCTTGGCCGTTACCTGCGTGGGGAACCGATGGAGTTCGAAGTCACCCTGGAAATTTACGATCGCTCCACCTAGTGCATCGTCAGATAAAAAACGGGCATACTTATTGCTGAATAATGTCCATGCCAAAAGCCCTTTCTCCTATTGTTTTGACTGAAGACCGTCGGATCGAACTGGAAAGCTTGGCGCGAAG
>Ga0180217_1003890_pt1 | contig 12243 bp, 16 predicted proteins | sample eDN3rd37CBELigOP_FD_128521 | JGI IMG/M metagenome (GOLD analysis project Ga0180217, IMG submission 128521) | Enriched Organic Plus compost microbial communities from Emeryville, California, USA - eDNA 3rd pass 37_C BE-Lig OP (version 2) (version 2) ... | reverse complement strand
GCTTGCACCCTGGCTCGAGCACTACAACACTGGACGACGCCACTCAGCCCTCGGAGGCCACCCACCGATCACACGCCTGGCACCAACGTGACGGCCGGGTACATCTAGTCCTCGTCGGCGTCCTCGTCGTCGTCTTCGGAGTCGCCCACGTCCTCCGCCGCGTCGGACTCATCGTCTTCGTCGAGCTCATCTTCGTCGAGCTCATCTTCGTCGAGCTCATCTTCGTCGAGCTCGTCTTCGTCGAGCTCGTCGTCGGCCTCGTCGTCGTCGGCCTCGTCGTCCGGCCCTTCCGCGAGCTCGTCGATGTCGACGCCGTCGACGTCGCCCGCGTGCAGGATCGGCGAGCCGTCGGTGTCGAAGTCCTCGGCGTCGAGGTCTTCCACGTCGACGAGAACCGCGTCGAGTTCCGCATCCGCTTCTTCGTCTCCGGATGCCTCGGCCTGCGCCGCCTGCGCCGCCTGGTACTCCGCGAGGCGCACGGCCCACGGCACCCACTCGGGTGCGAGGAGCGCCTCGTCGCCGGGAAGCAGCTCGACCTCGAGCACGGTCGGCGGAGCGTCATCGACCTGGGCGAGACTCACGGTCCAGTACCACCCCGGGTAGCCCGCGAGGCGGTTCTCGAAGCGCAGCGACAGCACGCCGTCCTCCGACACCTCGGATCCGGCGGGCTCGCCGATCGTCGACTCCGGCGTCACCTCGCGCAGCGCGGCGAGCGCGAGCTCACGGGCGAGCGCCTCATCCATCGGCTCAGGCGTCGAGCTCATCCGCGACCTTGCGCAGCACGGCGGCGACCTTGCGCGAGTGCGAGCCGCTGGGGTAGCGGCCGCGTCGCAGGTCGGCCCCGATGCCGTCGAGCAGCTTGACGAGGTCTTCGACGATGATCGCCATGTCGTCGGCGGGCTTGCGCGAGCGCTTGGCGAGGCTCACGGGAGCTTCCAGGAAGCGCACCGAGAGCGCCTGCGGGCCCCGCTTGCCCTCGGCGACGCCGAATTCGACGCGCTGGCCGGCCTTCGGCGAGGCACCGGCGGGCAGGGCGGTCGCGTGCAGGAAGACGTCCTGGCCGTCGTCGCTCGCGATGAAGCCGAACCCCTTCTCGTCGTCGTAGAACCTGACCTTGCCGGTGGGCATGGGAACCTCGCTTGGGGGGACCGCGCGGTGCGCGGGCATGACGGACACGGGACCTTCCGATCCCGACCACCAGCCTAGATGCTTTCCGCGCGCGTCGCCCGCGCGCGTGAGATGATCCGGCGCCGCGATAGTCTTATGCGGATGAGCACACCCTCCCCCCGCGAGGACGTTCCGATCCGACGCATCGACCGCATCCTCTCCTTCATGTCGCTCGGCCTGCTGGTGCTGTCGATCGTGTGCTTCTTCGCGATCATGCTCGGGTCGGCGGCGAACGCCGACTTCTCCACCGGCGTGTGGCCCGTGATCGGCATCGTCGTCTACATCGCCCCGATCCTCGCGTTCCTCCTTCTTCTGACCGTGCTCATCATGAGCTTCGTGCGGAGGGCACGCGCCAACCGAGGAGGCTGAGTGCTCTCCGACGAGCGTGCGCTCGCGACCCGGCTGGCGTCCCTCGACGACGCCGGGCTCGCCGGCACGCTCGCGGCGCGAGGCGTCTCGCCGTCGGCCTCGTGGAAGGGATTCTTCGACGCGGCCGCCGCACTGCTCGACCCGGCATCCGTCGACCGAGCCCTCATGCGCCTTCCCCGCGCGACGCTGCGCGAGCTCCACGACGGCCGCACGACGGGCGACGTCGCGCAGCGCCTCGCGCTCGTCGACGAGACGGGCGCGCCGTTCGCCGCGGTGCGCGAGCGACTCGCGGCAGCGGCCGACGGCGACGCCGCGGCCTTCGAGGCCGAAGAGGCGCCCGAGGCGGCGGAGGCGAGTGAAGCGGATGCCGCAGCCGCCGCCGAGCGCGCGTTCACCAACCTCGGGGCGCTTGCCGACGTGCTCCTGGCGAGCTCCGCGATCGCGTTGAGCCGCACCGGCAGCGGGAGCGTGAGCGCGGTCGACCGCCGAAGGCTCATCGACGCCGGCGCGGTGCTCGACGCCGACGAGCTCGACGATCTCGTGACAGCCGCGGCCGCGGCGGGGCTGCTGCGCGCCGAAGGACGCGACTGGGTCGTGAGCGATGCCGGAGAGGCATGGCTCGAGGCGAGCACCCCCGAGCGGTGGGCGACGCTGGTGCGAGGCATCCGCGATTCCCTCCCTCCGGCCCTGCGCACGGCGTCGGGCGGAATGTCGCCGGTGTCGTCGTGGCCCGGGGCCTTCCCGCTCGATCCGGCATGGCCCGACCGCGCGGCGAGCCTGCGCCGCGTGATGGTGCGGTTCGGGCTGCTGACGCCGTCGGGCGCCGAGCCCGCGTGGACTCGCGAGCTGCGCGCGGACGGGCGCGTCGATGCATCCGGTCTCCAGTCCCTGCTGCCTGCCGAGATCGACCGAATCTACCTGCAGGCCGACCTCACGGCGATCGCGCCCGGGCCCCTCGCCCCGCGGCTCGACCTGCGCCTGCGGCGCATCGCGAAGCGCGAGTCCCGCGCGCAGGCGTCGAGCTATCGCTTCAGCGCCGACTCGATCGGCGCCGGCATGACCGAGGGCGAGTCGGCGGAGTCGATCCGCGAGTTCCTCGCCGGCATCTCGCTCACGGGCATCCCGCAGCCGCTCGAGTACCTCATCGAGAGCACGGCGGCGCGTCACGGTCTCGTGCGGGTCGCGGAGGACCCGGCATCCGGCGGCACCCGAGTGACCTCGACGGATGCCTCCATCCTCGACGCCATCGAGATCGACCAGGCGCTGCGTCCGCTCGGACTCATCGCCGACGGCGGCGGCCTCGTGTCGCGCGTGTCGCGCGACGCCGTGTACTGGGCGCTCGCGGATGCGCGGTACCCCGTCGTGGCGATCGGCGACGACGGCGAGCCCGAGTCGATGCACCGCCACACCGCCGGTCCGCGCACGGCCGAGACGCCGCCCGAGACGGTCTACGCCGGACTCATCTCGACGCTGCGCGCGGGGAGTTCCGCCGACTCGGAGTCGGCGTGGCTCGCGCGCGAGCTCGAGCTCGCCGTGCGGGCGCGGGCGACGGTCGTCGTCGTGGTGCGTATGCCCGACGGCAGCGAGCGCACGTTCACGCTCGAGGCATCCGGTCTCGGAGGCGGGCGGCTGCGCGGGCGCGATCGCGGCGCCGACATCGAACGCACGCTTCCCGTCTCCAGCATCGTGAGCGTGAGCCGCGGCTGACACGAGACCCTGCCGCGCGGGGCCGGGCGACCGCCACGCGGGTAGAATGGCTCGTTATGGCTGACGGCCCTCTCATCGTGCAAAGCGACCGGACCGTGCTCCTCGAAGTCGCCCATCCCGATGCCGAGAGCGCGCGTCACGAGCTCGCGATCTTCGCCGAGCTGGAGCGCGCGCCCGAGCACATCCACACGTACCGCATCACACGGCTGGGGCTGTGGAACGCACGCGCGGCCGGTCACGACGCCGACGACATGCTCGCAACGCTCGACCGGTGGACGCGGTTCCCGGTGCCTCCATCGGTCGCGATCGACATCCGCGAGACGGTCGGGCGATACGGCCGCCTCGTGATCGAGCGCGCGGCCGTCGAGGGCCACGGCGATGACGCGCTGATCCTGAGATCGACGGATGCCGCGGTGCTCGCCGAGGTCGCCAAGAACAAGCGCATCCAGCCGCTGCTCATCGCGCATCCCTCCCCCGACGTCTACGTCGTCGATGCGTGGGCGCGCGGCCACATCAAGCAGGAGCTGCTCAAGATCGGCTGGCCCGCGGAGGACCTCGCCGGCTACACACCGGGCACGCCGCATCCGATCGATCTCGCCGAGAACGGCTGGCACCTGCGCCCCTACCAGCGGCAGGCCGTCGAGACGTTCACCCAGGGCGGGTCGGGCGTCGTCGTACTGCCGTGCGGCGCCGGCAAGACCCTCGTGGGCGCCGGGGCGATGGCCGAGACGAAGACGACGACGCTCATCCTCGTGACCAACACCGTGAGCGCGCGCCAGTGGCGCGACGAGCTGCTCAAGCGCACGACGCTCACGCCCGACGAGATCGGCGAGTACTCCGGCCAGGTGAAGGAGATCAAGCCGGTCACGATCGCGACGTACCAGATCCTCACCGCGAAGCGGAAGGGCGAGTACGCGCACCTCGCGCTGCTGGACGCGCTCGACTGGGGCCTCATCGTGTACGACGAGGTGCATCTGCTGCCCGCGCCCGTGTTCAAGCTCACCGCCGACCTGCAGGCGCGGCGGCGCCTGGGTCTCACCGCGACGCTGGTGCGCGAGGACGGTCGCGAGGGCGATGTCTTCAGCCTCATCGGGCCGAAGCGCTTCGACGCACCGTGGAAGGAGATCGAAGCGCAGGGCTTCATCTCTCCCGCCGTCTGCTACGAGGTGCGGGTCGACCTGCCCGCGGGCGACCGCCTCGAGTACGCCGCGGCCCCCGACGACGAGCGCTACCGGCTCGCAGCGACCGCCGAGGCGAAGATCGGCGTCGTGCGGCGGCTCGTCGAACGCCACGAGGGCGAGCGCATCCTCGTGATCGGGCAGTACCTCGACCAGATCGACATCCTCGCCGAGGCACTCGACGCGCCCAAGATCACGGGTGCGACGCCGGTCGACGAGCGCGAGCAGTTCTATCAGGCGTTCCGCGAAGGCGAGATCTCGCTGCTCATCGTGTCGAAGGTCGCGAACTTCTCGATCGACCTGCCCGAGGCATCCGTCGCGATCCAGGTCTCGGGATCGTTCGGGTCGCGTCAGGAGGAGGCCCAGCGACTCGGTCGCCTGCTGCGCCCGAAGGAGTCCGGCCACACGGCGAGCTTCTACACTCTCATCGCGCGCGACACGGTCGACCAGGACTTCGCGCAGAATCGGCAGCGGTTCCTCGCCGAGCAGGGCTACAGCTACACGATCCTCGACGCGGACGCGCTCGCTGCCGCCTGATCCTCAGCGGACGGTCTCGAGGACGCACGCCACGAGGGCGCCGAAGAACATCACGCCGTTGAACAGCGCGTGGAAGACGACCCGCCGCGGCAGCTTCCCCTTCATCTCCACCCCGGGGTGGTGCCTTTCAGTGCTTCTCCGCCACGTACGCCGCGAGACGATCCAGGCCGCCGGGCCACGCGACGTTCTCGAAGAAGTCCCGCGTCTGCGCGTCGGCGAATTCGGTGTGGTCGACGGTGACGAGCGTGCCGGCAGCGGTCGGCGCGAACCTCACCTCGATGTGCGTCCGGATCGGCGGCTGCGCGCGCCCGTCCACCGTGGACTCGCCGATGTGGCCGGTCACGAGCCGGCGGGGCCGATCCACCTCGAGGAACGTGAACACGTCGTGGACGAGGACGGACGGGTTCGCGAGGAACGTCGCGTCCCACACTCCGCCGATGCGAAGGTCGACCGTCGTGCGCACATCCCCCGCGTCGGGACCGAGCTGCGACAGCCACACGCGCTGGGCCTCAGGATCGGTGTACGCGGTGAACACCTCGTCGGGCGTGGCAGGCATTTCGCGTGACACCTGCAGGCCGATGGTCTGGGACTGGACTGTGTGAGACATCGCCGTGCTCCTCTCAGGGGCGGGATCGCACGTTCGCCGGTCCCGCAGTCGCCGCCGACGGCGCCGACAGGAGGAGAGTACTACTTCCGTAGTATCTTGTCACTACTTTCATAGTAGATCGGCCACGCCTACAGTGAAGGCGTGGCCACCACCCGCACGCGCGCCCTGGACGCCGCGATCGCCCTCGTGGGCGAGAGCGGCATCCGTGCCCTGACGCATGCCCGCGTCGACGAGAGAGCACGCCTCCCCAGAGGCTCGACGTCGAACTGGTTCCGCAGCCGCGAGGCCCTCGTCGCGGGCGTCGTGGCGTGGATCGCCGAGAGCGAGCGCGCCGACTTCGCCGCGACCGAGGCTCCGACGGTGGAGACGCCGGAGCAGCTCGTCGATGCGATGACCGGCATGATCACGGTGCAGACCGGCCCGCTCGCCGCCCGCACGCGCGCCCGGTACGCGCTCTTCCTGGAAGCCGCCGGCGACGCCGAGGTCCTCGCGCCCCTGCTCGAGCAGCGGCGCGTCTTCGTCGAGTGGACGACGGTCCTCCTCGAGCGGGTCGGCGCCCGCTCGCCGAAGGAGGCGGTGCGCACGCTCATGGCCGCCGCCGAGGGAATCGTCCTGCACCGCGTCACCGTCGACCCGGATGCCGACATCCGGCCTGTCATCGAGCGAGCGGTGCGCGCGTGCCTCACCTGACCCGCCTCCGACCCTCGACGGATGTCCTCGGGGCGCAGTAGAACAAGGACATGCCAGAGCACAACCGGATCGACCTGGTCGAGCTGCCTGCATCCGACGCCTCCGCGGTCGGCGCGGTCCGGGCGTTCTACGAATCCGCCTTCGGGTGGACCTTCACGGCGTACGGCGACGCGTACGTCGACACGTCCGACAGCGGCGTGACCCTCGGGGTCAACGGATTCCCCGATGAGAGGCAGCAGCGAGCGCCGCTCACGGTGCTGTACGTGAGCGACCTCGAAGCCGCACGGCAGCGCGTCCTCGACGCGGGCGGCAGGATCGTCCACGACATCTACGGCTTCCCGGGCGGGCGGCGGTTCCACTTCACCGACCCCGCCGGGAACGAGCTCGCCGCGTGGTCGGAAGACCCTGATCAACCCGCGTAGCGCAGGAAGACGAACCCTTCGTCGTCGACGTACGACGACGCGAGACGGAAGCGCCTGTCGGCCTCGTGCGCACCCCTGTCGATGCGCCCCGCGTCGCCGCCGACGATGCGAGGCGCGATCGTGACGCACAACTCGTCCACGAGCCCCGCTTCGAGCAGCGCCGGGGTCACGGAATGAGGCTCTGGAGAGGCGTGTCCGGGTCGGCGAGGGCCTCGAGGTCGACGCGATCGCCCGAGCGGATGAGCTTCTGGACGGCCTTATTCACCTCCCACACGTTGACGTTCATGCCGCCGACGACACGCCCGTGGTCGACCCAGAACGCGATGAACTCGCGCTTGTCGAGATCGCCTCGGATCACGAGGTCGGCGGCCGACATGAGCGGCGGATAGCCCGACAGCTCCATGCCGAGGTCGAACTGATCGGTGTAGAAGTACGGGATCGAGTCGTGCGCGGCCTCGATGCCGAGCATGCTCTTCGCGGCGACGGGGCCCGCCTTGCGGGCGTTCTCCCAGTGCTCGCTGCGCAGGTGGCGCTGGATGACGGGGTGGTACGCGTTCGCGACGTCGCCCGCGGCGTAGACGTCCGGGGCGCTCGTGCGCAGCGCTGCATCCGTGAGTATCCCGTTGTTCACCTCGATGCCGGCCGATTCGGCGAGCTGCGTGTTGGGCGCCGCCCCGACGCCGATGAGCACGAGGTCGGCGGGCACGGTCTCGCCGTCGACGACCACCGCCTCGGCGCGATCTGAGCCGACGATGCGCTCGACGTTCGCCGATGTGCGCAGGTCGACGCCGTGGTCTTCGTGCAGTCGGCGGAAGACATCGCCCATCTGCTCGCCGACCGCGAGCGCGAGGGGCACTGCATCGCGCTCGAGCACCGTCACGTCATTGCCGAGCGTGCGCGCGGATGCGGCGACCTCCATGCCTATCCAGCCCGAGCCGATGAGCACGAGCCGACGCCCGCCGTCCTTGAGCTCAGCGCGCAGCGCGTCGGAGTCGTCGAGCCGGCGGAGCATGTGCACTCCTGGCAGGTCCGCGCCCTCGATGGGCAGCCGCCTCGGCGACGCGCCGGTCGCCAGCAGCACCGAGTCGTACGCGAGGGATGAGCCGTCGGCGAGCCCCACGCGGTGCCCGGCGGAGTCGAGAGTCGTGACCGATGTCGACGTGCGCACCTCGATGCGCCGCTCGTCCCACCACTCCGACGGGTGCAGCAGGACGGCATCCCTCCCCTCCTTGCCCTGCAGGTAGCCCTTCGACAGCGGCGGCCGCTGGTACGGCGTGTGGGGCTCGTCGGTGATGACGGTCACGTCGCCGTCGAACCCCTCCTTGCGCAGGGTGGCCGCGGCGGTTCCGGCCGCGAGGCCCCCTCCGACGATGACGATGTGGGTCATGGCGTTGCCTCCCGCGACTCGATCATGGACCGGATGCGTCGAACCGGCGCCGCAGTCGGTCGTCGTCCGCCACGGCGCCGCGGAACACGTGCCTCTCTGTCGTGGAGCCTACGGCGTGCACGCATGCCACGGACATGCCCACGTCGCGACCCCGTGCCTCGAGCAGCTGCGTGACAGCAGCATCCGCCCGATCGCGGACGACGGCGATCGCGACGTCGACCGGGTGAAGCCGCAGCGCGCCGGATGACGACATCTCGACCTCCTCGCCCATTGAGGCCGACAGTAGATCTTCCCGGTTGTTTTGTCAAGATTAACGCTTTTAGAGTTACACTTGACACATGGACCCGCTCGCGCCCAACAGCGTGACCGCGATCGCAGCGCTCGGCGACCCGCTGCGCCGCGACCTCTACCGCGCCGTCGCCACTGCCCGAGAGCCGGTCAGCCGCGATGAGGCGGCATCGGCGGTCGGCATCCCCCGATCCACCGCCGCGTTCCACCTCGACCGCCTCGCCGAGGCGGGGCTCCTGCGCGTGGAGTACCGTCGCCTCTCGGGCAGGTCAGGTCCCGGTGCCGGGCGACCCGCGAAGCTGTACGCCGCGGCATCCGCGGATGTCATCGGCAGCGTCCCCGAACGCCACTACGAGCTCGCGGGCGAGCTTCTCGCATCTGCGATCGAGCGGGCGGAGGGCGAGCGGATGCCGGTGCGCGAAGCGCTGTGCGCCCAGGCGCACGACACCGGGGCGGCGATCGGCACGGCGGTGGGCGGACTCGATGAGGCGCTCGCCGCGTGCGGATACGCCCCCGCGGCGGATGCGGACGGCGCCGTGCTTCTCGAGAACTGCCCGTTCCACGCGCTCGCCGCGGCGCACACGGAGCTCGTCTGCACCGCGAACCTCGCCCTCCTCGAGGGCGTCGTCGAGGCGACCGAGGCGACCCGCACGCCGGTGCTCGCGCCCGGCGACGGCCGGTGCTGCGTCGTACTGCGCTGACGGCCCACGCGCGATATCCAGACAGGGGCCGGATTCCGTGGCAATAATGGGCCTATGAGCGCACCTCGCATCCTCGTCGTCGACGATGAGCCCAACATCCGCGATCTCCTCATCACGAGCCTGCGCTTCGCGGGCTACCAGGTGCGCGCGGTGTCCAACGGCGCGCAGACGATCTCGGCGGTCCTCGAGGAGGAGCCCGACCTGATCATCCTCGACGTCATGCTCCCCGACATGAACGGGTTCAGCGTGACCAAGCGCCTGCGCGGGGCCGGCTACACCGCCCCCATCCTGTTCCTCACGGCGAAGGACGAGACCGAGGACAAGATCACCGGCCTCAACGCCGGGGGCGACGACTACGTCACGAAGCCCTTCAGCCTCGACGAGATCGTCGCGCGCATCCAGGCGATCCTGCGCCGCACGATGCAGGCCGACGAGGACTCCGTGATCCGCGCCGGCGAGCTCACGATGGATCAGGACACCCACGACGTGAAGGTCGGCGACGTCTCGATCGACCTGAGCCCGACCGAGTTCAAGCTGCTGCGCTACCTCATGCTCAACCCCAATCGTGTGCTGTCGAAGGCGCAGATCCTCGACCACGTGTGGGAGTACGACTTCAACGGCGACGCGGGCATCGTCGAGAGCTACATCTCGTACCTGCGACGCAAGATCGATCCGCACTCGAGCGAGCCCCTCATCCAGACCAAGCGCGGGTTCGGCTACATGCTCAAGGCGGGCAAATCCGCGTGAGCGGCGAAGGGGACTGACCTGGCGGACAAGACCGACGCGATCACTCGGGGCTGGCGCGGCACCAGCTTGCGCGCGAAGGTCACCGGGGTCACCGTCGCGCTCCTGGCGATCGGCCTGTTCGCCGCCGGCGTCGGCACTCAGGGGTTCCTGCGCGAAGCCCTGCTGGCGAGTCTCAACCAGCAGCTCGAGTCGCTCGCCCCGACCGATGTCGCGAGCGGCCTGATCGACATCGAGAACAACGGCGGCGAGGTGCGGTTCCGACCGAAACCGGATGCCCCGACGACCCAGTACATCGTCGCGATCTACGACAGCGAGGGGAAGCTGCGGGCCCAGGCGGGCGGAGACAGCCGGCAGACGCCGGTGCTTCCCGAACCCGTCACCCTGGAGTGGGCGGCTCGGCAGGGGCTCACCCCGTTCAGCGTTCCGGCCGAGGAGGGCGGTGCGCCGTTCCGTGCGAGCGTCGACACCTACCCGATCGAGGGCGTCGGGAGCCTCTTCACGCAGCTCGTCGCACTGCCGACGGCGTCGATCAACAGCACGGTCGCGGCGTTCACCGGCATCTACAGCATCCTCGCGCTCATCATCCTCGTCGCGAGCGCGTTCCTGACGCGCTGGCTCGTGACGCTCACCTTCCGAAGTCTCGGCGAGGTCGAGACGACCGCCATGTCGATCGCACACGGCGACTTCAGTCAGCGCATGACCGACATCGAGCCGACCACGACCGAGGTCGGGCGGCTGAAGACAGCGATCAACGCGATGCTCGACAGGGTCGACGCCGCGATCGAGCATCGCGACGCGACGGTCGAGCAGATGCGGCGGTTCATCGGCGACGCGAGCCACGAGCTGCGCACGCCCCTCGTGACGGTGCGCGGGTATGCCGAGCTCTACCGCATGGGAGCCATCGCGGGCGACGAGGACACCGCCCAGGCGATGGACCGCATCGAGAAGGAAGCCATCCGCATGGGTCTCCTCGTGGAGGACCTCCTGGCGCTCGCGCGCCTCGACGAGCGCCGGGATGTCGTGATCGGGCCGGTGGATCTCCGGACCGTCGCACGCGATGCGGCCCTCGATGTGCGGGCCGCGTCTCCGCAGCGGGTCGTCACGGTGTTGGACGGCGAGGCGCCGTCGGAGCCGACGACGTCCGCGCCGGTGCACGACCAACCCGAGGAACCCGCCGCGCGGCGGGGCCCGACGACGTCGGCCATCGCGCGCGCGGGCGCGACGCTGTCGCTCCTGCGGCGCAAGCCGAAGCCCGTGCCCGCGCCGCGCTCGGAAGGCGCGGCCGTGCCGCCCGTTCCCCAGCTCGACTTCGCGCATACGCCGGCGCACAGCGGCGGCATCGCGCCGGTCGTGCTCGGCGACGAGAACCGCATCCGTCAGGTCGTGGCGAACCTGCTCGGCAATGCGCGCCGGTTCACGGCGGAGGACTCCCCGATCGAGCTCCGGGTCGGCGTAGACCCCGAGAGCGCCGAGGGCTGGATCGAGGTCATCGACCACGGCGAGGGTGTGCCCGACCAGATCAAGGAGAAGATCTTCCAGCGGTTCTGGCGTGCCGACACCTCCCGCACACGCGAGACGGGCGGCAGCGGTCTGGGCCTGTCGATCGTCGCGTCGATCGTGGAGGCGCTGCACGGCTCCGTCCGCGTGCTCGACACCCCGGGCGGGGGCGCGACGTTCCGCGTCGGATTCCCGCTCGCACCGGAGCGCGAGGCGGCGGAGCACCTGCACATCCAGACGCAGCCGCTCGAGCGCCTGCCCGAAGACGAAGGCTGACCGCTCCTCCCCACCCCGCGCCGCCGCGGTGCTGTCCACCGCACGCGAGAACGCGAGACGGATGCCTCACCCCCGCTCCTACGGTTGGTGTCGACCTTCCCCCCACGAGCGAGGAGCCCCCCATGGCCGTGTTCTCCGTCGACAGCGACGCCGTCCTCTCCGCCACCACCGCGGTGCGCGGAACGATCGACCGCCTCCAGGGCGAGACCCAGGCGATGATGTCGCACCTCACGCAGTTGCAGTCCACGTGGACGGGCGGTGCGGCCGCTGCGTTCCAGACCGTCATCGACGAGTGGCGCGCGACCCAGCGCCAAGTGGAAGAGAGCCTCTCGGGCATCAACGCCGCGCTCGGCGTCGCCGCCCAGCAGTACGCCGACGCCGAGCAGGCGACCGTGAACCTGTTCCGCTGACGCCGGAGTCCGGGCCCATCCGCCCGGAGACGACGGATGCCCCGACCCAATGGGCCGGGGCATCCGTGGTGTCTTCCGACTCAGCGAGGCGGGATCAGAAGTCCATGCCGCCGGTCGGGTCGCCACCGGCGGGGGCAGCGGCCTTCTCGGGCTTGTCGGCGACGACGGCCTCGGTCGTGAGGAAGAGGCCGGCGATCGACGCGGCGTTCTGCAGCGCCGAGCGGGTCACCTTGGCGGGGTCGATGATGCCCTGCGCGAAG
>Ga0180217_1003888_pt1 | contig 12250 bp, 12 predicted proteins | sample eDN3rd37CBELigOP_FD_128521 | JGI IMG/M metagenome (GOLD analysis project Ga0180217, IMG submission 128521) | Enriched Organic Plus compost microbial communities from Emeryville, California, USA - eDNA 3rd pass 37_C BE-Lig OP (version 2) (version 2) ... | reverse complement strand
CGGTGCGCAGGCGCCCCAGCGCAGCCGCTCACCCCGCCCCGGCTGCGGCTCCCGCCGCCGCTCCGGCAGAGGACTCCGTGTTCCCCAACCCCACCCAGCCCGCCCGATAAGCTGCCGCACGATCCGTTGCCACCGCCCGGCGGCGCAATGGGTCCGCCGGAACGGATTGTATCTGCGGGCGATCACCCCTACATTTAGAACGAGACAAAAGGAGCGGCCGCGGGGCCGCCCGCAGGAAAGCGGGGAACCGTGCCTGAGCCGAGCGCTGCGTGATGTCCGCCTTTTCGAGCAATTCACCGGTTGCCATGACCGATCCGTTCGGTCGGACCATCACCTATCTGCGGGTGTCGGTGACGGACCGCTGCGACTTTCGCTGTTTCTATTGCATGTCGGAGGACATGACGTTCCTCCCCAAGGCCGACCTCCTCACCCTCGAGGAACTGGACCGGCTGTGCTCGGTTTTCATCCGGAAGGGCGTGCGCAAGCTGCGCCTGACCGGCGGCGAACCGCTGGTCCGACGCAACGTGATGTCCCTGATCCGCTCGCTGTCGCGGCATCTCGACAGTGGGGCGCTCGATGAACTGACCCTCACCACCAACGGCTCGCAATTGTCCCGCTTCGCCGCGGAGCTGCGTGACTGTGGCGTGCGCCGCGTCAACGTCTCTCTCGACACCCTCGATCCGGTGAAGTTCAAGGCCATCACCCGCTGGGGCGATATCGGCAAGGTGATGGCGGGCATCGAGGCCGCGCGGGCTGCGGGTCTTGCCGTCAAGATCAACGCGGTGGCACTGAAGAACGTCAATGACGAGGAAATCCCGTCACTGATGGAATGGGCGCATGGCAACGGCATGGCCCTGACCCTGATCGAGGTGATGCCGATGGGCGATATCGGTACCGGCCGGATCGACCAGTACCTGCCGCTGTCGCTGCTGCGGACCCGGCTCGAAGCGCGCTACACTTTGACGGACTTGAGCGAGAGCACCGGCGGCCCGGCCCGCTATGCGCGGGTCAGCGAGACCGGTGGCAAGCTGGGCTTCATCACCCCGATGACCCACAATTTCTGCGAATCGTGCAACCGGGTGCGGATCACCTGTACCGGCACCCTTCATACCTGTCTTGGCCACGAGGATGCGTCCGACCTCCGCAAGCCGCTGCGGGCCTCCCCGTCCGACGACCTGCTCAGCCAGAGCATCGACCGCGCCATCGGGCTCAAGCCCAAGGGGCACGACTTCGTCATCGACCGCCGGCACAATCGGCCGAGCGTCAGCCGCCATATGAGCGTCACCGGCGGCTAGGCTGTTTTATTCCCCCGATGGCCTCTCAGCCACCGCGATGCGTCATCCGCCAAAACTGGCCTATCAGCTACCGGTTCGGGAGCCCCATTGAATTCCGGCGGTGGCCGAATTTCCAATTGACGGGAGCGGATCACGCTGAAAAGGTGCCGCCGCGTCATATCGCCTCATTGCCTGCGACGCACGGGGGCCTGCAGGGACAGGGGCAAAACATCTGGAGCAACGATTCCAGAGGGGGGATCGGTGAGTTTGCTGGGAATCACGCGTGCGGTGGATCGTCTGAGCGACGCCGCAGGCTTCATTGCGAAATGGCTTGTGCTGCTCGCCTGCCTGGTCAGCGCGGGTAACGCATCAATCCGCTATCTCTTCAACTACAGCTCGAACGGCTGGCTTGAGATCCAGTGGTACATGTTCGGGGGCATGGTGTTCCTCGGCGCCGCTCAGACCCTTCGTCTCAACGAGCACGTTCGCGTCGATCTGCTCTATTCCGCCGTCTCCGATCGTACGCGCCTCCTGATCGATATCTTCGGCATCGTCATCTTCCTGCTGCCGTCGATGATCTATCTGACTTATTTGACCGTTCCGTTCTTCCTGAATTCATTCTGGTCGCAGGAATATTCGAACAATGCCGGCGGACTGATTCTGTGGCCCGCCAAACTGCTATTGCCGGCCGGTTTCATTCTGCTGACGCTGCAGGGATTCGCCGAACTGGCGAAACGCATGGCCGCGCTCGCCGGGTACATCAAGGTGGATACCCACTACGAAGCGCCCCTGCAGTAATCGATTGATCCTTCCAGTTCGGGAAACCATCCATGTTTGAGTTCGGCGTCATGCCTCCCCTCATGTTCGGCACCATGATCGTTTTCATGGTGATCGGATTTCCGGTGGCATTCTCGCTGGCCGCGGTCGGTCTGTTCTACGGCGTGCTGGGCATTCTCTCGCATCACTTCGACCCTTCCTTCCTGCAGGCCCTGCCGTTCCGCTTCTACGGAATCGAGTCCAACGATCTGCTGCTGTCGATCCCGTTCTTCACCTTCATGGGCGCGATCCTGGAGCGCTGCGGGCTCGCCGAAGACCTGCTTGAAGGAACGGGCCAGCTGTTCGGCAAGGTACCGGGCGGCCTCGCTTATGCCGTCATCATCGTCGGCGCGGTTCTCGGCGCCATCACCGGAACGGTCGCGGCCTCGGTGATCGCCATGGGCGTGATCTCGCTGCCGATCATGATGCGCTACGGCTACGACATGAAGCTGGCCACCGGCGTAATCGCCGCCTCCGGCACCATCACCCAGCTGATCCCGCCCTCGCTCGTTCTGATCGTGCTGGCGGACCAGCTCGGCCGCTCGGTCGGCGACATGTATCTCGGCGCGATCGGCCCCTCGATCCTGCAGGTCGTCATCTTCATCCTGTACATCGTGCTTCTGTCGATCCTGCGCCCGACGTCGATGCCGCCGATCCCGGAGGCCGACCGTCAACCGATGAACTGGAAGCTGGTCAGCCGTGTGCTGTGGGGAATGATCCCTTCGCTCGTGCTGATCTTCCTGGTGCTGGGCACCATCGGCCTCGGTCTCGCCACGCCTACCGAAGCCGGCGCCATGGGCGCAGTCGGCGCCATGATCCTCGCTGCCCTGCATCGGCGGTTGACCTGGCCGCTGGTCGAGCAGGCGATGACCTCGACGATGCGGCTGACCGCGATGGTCGTCTTCATCCTGGTCGGATCGACCTGCTTCAGCCTCGTCTTCCAGGGCATGGACGGAGCCCGATGGATCGAGCATCTGCTGACCGGTCTCCCCGGCGGGGTGGTCGGCTTCCTGATCTTCGTCAATATCTTCGTGTTCTTCCTGGCGTTCTTCCTCGACTTCTTCGAGATCGCCTTCATCATCATCCCGCTGCTGGCGCCGGTCGCGACCACGCTCGGCATCGATCTTGTCTGGTTCGGCGTGCTGCTGTGCGTGAACATGCAGACCTCGTTCATGCACCCGCCGTTCGGCTTCGCGCTGTTCTATCTGCGCGGCATCGCGCCGCCCCAGGTCAAGACGTCGGAGATCTACTGGGGCGCTATTCCGTGGGTCGCCATGCAGCTCATCCTGGTGCTGATCGTGATCTACTGGCCGGGGCTGGTGACGCACTGGATCGACACCACTGTGATCGATACCACCAACGTCAAGATCGAGGTGCCGCAGATCGAGATGCCGAAACTCGACTTCGGTCCCGCCAAGTAAGGAACGCGGGTCGCCCCTTTCCGCGCCGGCCCGCATGCGCGCCGCTTGCGGGCAATATGCACATGATCCGCGAGTCCGTTCGGCCCTCACGGCAAAACAAAAAACCGGCCTCGCAGAACGAGGCCGGTTGATCCGAAAGAACCGATGTCGGGCGGCTCAGCCGCGCGTCCGCGAGCGGATCATGAAGCTGTCATTGGTGTATTCAGCAACCTGCCACCACAGATACTGATCGCCGCGATAGGCTTGCATCGCATCGATCACCTTCTTGAAGTTGGCGTTCTTCGCCGAAATCTCCGCCCACAGCTCATTGGTCGCCTTGAGGCAGGCTTCCATGATCTCGGTCGAGAACGGACGAAGCTGCGTGCCGCTGGCGACCAGCTGCTTCAGCGCCTTCGGGTTCTGCATGTCATAGCGGGCCGGCATCCACAGCGTGGTGTTGGCCGCAGCGTTCTTGAGCACCGCCTGATAGTGCTTCGGCAGCGAATTCCACTTCTCCTCGTTGCAGAAGGCGTGAACGGTCGGGCCGCCTTCCCACCAGCCGGGATAGTAGTAATACTTGGCGACCTTCTGGAAGCCGAGCTTCTCATCGTCATAGGGACCGACCCACTCGGCCGCGTCGATGGTGCCCTTCTCGAGCGAAGGATAGATGTCGCCGCCGGCGAGCTGCTGCGGCACCACGCCGACCCGCTGCATCACCTGGCCCGCGATGCCGGCGATCCGCATCTTCAGGCCGGACAGATCGGCGACGGTCTTGATCTCTTTGCGGAACCAGCCGCCCATCTGGGTGCCGGTGTTGCCGCACGGGAAGCCGACAACTTTGTAGGGCTTGAAGAACTCATCGGCCAGCTCATTGCCGCCACCCTGATACAGCCAGGAGTTCTGCATCCGGGTGTTGAGGCCGAACGGCACCGACGCGAAGATCGCGAAGGTCGGATCCTTGCCGACGTAATAGTAGGACACGGTGTGGCACATCTCGACGGTGCCATTGGACACGGCGTCGAAGGCCTGCAGGCCGGGCAGGATTTCACCGGCCGCGAACAGCTGAATCTGAAACTTGTTGTCGGTCATTTCGGCGACCTGCTTCACGAAATGCTCGCCGCCGCCATAGATGGTATCGAGCGACTTCGGGAAGCTCGAAGTCATGCGCCATTTGATTTCCGGCGACGACTGCGCGATCGCCGGCGACGCCACGGCGGCAACCGCCGCGCCGGTTGCGGATACCTTGAGAAAGTCACGACGCTTCATTCAGCTTCTCCTTAGCTAGGCGTTTCCTGAATAGGCTGGGTGTCTCCAGCGGCCAATAGTCCGGCGACCGAACGCACACTGCCGGTTTCTGTAACACGGAACCTAAGCACAGAAAACGCGCCCGTCGCACCCGTTGAAGAAATTCAACCAAAGTCGCATCCGGCGCAGAGAAGCTCCTCCTCCCGGACGCTGTTACGCCAGGGCAAGCGCACCCTGCAGCTGATCGCGGATCTGGCTGGCGATGGCGCGGTAGATCGCGGCATGCTGGCCGCCACGCTCGCTTTCGACCACCGGCGTGCCGGCATCGGACGTCGCGCGGATCGCCATATGCAGCGGGACCTCGCCGAGGAAAGGCACGCCAAGCCGCTCCGCCTCGTGGCGCGCGCCGCCATGGCCGAAGATGTCCGACCGCGTGCCGCATTGCGGGCATTGGAAATAGCTCATGTTCTCAACGATCCCGAGCACCGGGACATTCACCTTCCTGAACATGGCAATCCCGCGCCGGGCATCGATCAGCGCCAGGTCCTGGGGCGTCGAGACGATCACGGCACCTTTCAGCGGCACGTTCTGCGCCAGCGTGAGCTGCGCGTCGCCGGTACCGGGAGGCATGTCGACGACGAGAATGTCGAGGCTGCCCCAGACCACGTCGCGGAGCATCTGGGTGATCGCCGACATCACCATCGGGCCACGCCAGATCATCGCCGTGTCCTCCGCGACCAGAAACCCGATCGACATCACGGACAGCCCGAAGCGGCTGATCGGGATCATCTTCTTCTGGTCATTGACCACCGGCTTGTCGTGGATGTCCATCAGCCGCGGCATTGACGGGCCATAGATATCGGCGTCCAGCACACCAACACGTAGGCCAAGGTCGCGCAGGCCAAGCGCAAGATTGAGTGCCGTGGTCGATTTGCCGACGCCACCCTTGCCCGATGCGACGGCGATGATGGCCGCGATGCCCGGAATCGGGGCCTGCCTGGCCATCGGCGAGGCCGAGGCCGCATGCTGCGGCGGCCGGTGAGCGGAGACATTCGGAATGCCGCTGCCGGTCCCCGAGACGCGGCGATAGGGCGGCGCGCTGGCCGTCCCTCCGCTCTCCGCCTTGCGCTCGGCCGTCAGCACCACCATGGCGGATTCGACGCCCTCGACCGCGCGCACCGCCGCCTCCGCCCGGGCACGGACCTCGTTCCAGGCATTGACCTGCGTGGCATCGACATTGATGGAGAAATAGACCTTGCGACCGGCCGTGGTGATTTCCGACAACACGCCGGCCTCCGTCAGCGGGGTCCCCTCCGGCGTCGTCACGCTGGCCAGGACCTCGCGAATTTGCCGTTCGGTCACGCTCACTTGCACCTCTTTGATCTGCGCCGACGGGCTGACGGCCTGCAATTTTGCGGCTGCCCGCGATGGGCCGCCGGCCGCGACATCCACCCATCTATAGAGCAACAGGTTCGGGCCGGCGCAATGGCGAAATCTCGTCGCGGATGGCGACCGTCGCCGCACTGCACACCTCGCTGTGAGGCTGCCCGAGACAAGCCTGTCCCCTGCTAACGCGGCGGCGGCCCAAGCGTTGCCCTTCGAGCATCAGGCTCTATGCTACGAGATTGGGTGAGGTCCGGACCGCGTCCGCGCCGCGCCCTTCCCTTCAGAACAGTTCGGCACCCGACAGCAATGCCGACGAGAACCCAAGGTAGAACAGATGGCTAAAGTCGCTTTCATCGGACTCGGCGTGATGGGCTTCCCCATGGCGGGGCACCTCGTGAAAAAAGGGCAGCACGACGTCACGGTCTACAATCGGACCGCGGAGAAAGCGCAGAACTGGGCCAAGACCTATGGCGGGCGCACCGCCGCGACGCCGCGCGCCGCGGCCGAGGGGCAGGATTTCGTGATGGCCTGCGTCGGCAATGACGACGATCTCCGGGCGGTCACGACCGGGCCCGATGGCGCTTTCCACGGCATGAAGGCGGGCGCCATCTTCGTTGACCACACCACGGCGTCCGCCGCGGTGGCCCGGGAGCTTGACAAGGTTGCCAGCGGCGCAGGCTTTCACTTCATCGATGCCCCGGTTTCCGGCGGGCAGGCCGGCGCTGAGAATGGCGTGCTGACGGTGATGTGCGGCGGCAGCGAGGAGGCGTATCGGCGCGCCGAGCCGGTGATCGCCGCCTATGGCCGCATGTGCAAGCTGCTCGGGCCGGCCGGCGCCGGACAGCTGACCAAGATGGTCAACCAGATTTGCATCGCAGGCCTGGTCGAAGGGCTTTCGGAAGGTATCCACTTTGCCAAGAAGGCCGGCCTCGACGTCAGCAGCGTGATCGAGGTGATCTCCAAGGGCGCGGCGCAATCCTGGCAGATGGAGAACCGCTACAAGACCATGAACGAGGGCAAGTATGATTTCGGCTTTGCGGTGGAATGGATGCGCAAGGACCTGTCGATCTGCCTCGCCGAGGCACGCCGCAACGGTGCCAGCCTGCCGGTGACCGCCCTGGTGGACGCCTTCTATTCCGAGGTCGAAAAGATGGGCGGACGGCGCTGGGATACGTCGAGCCTGCTGGCCCGCTTGGAGCGCTGACCCGGCCTCGGGCCGACGTCGCGGGCGGGCGGCCGCAGCCCGCCTTTAACGATCCATTAACGAGAATATCGCCTGCCTTAAGGCTGCTCTTAAGAATTTGGTGGCATAGATTAAAAAGAAGAAAAGACACGCGCTGTCGCGCGCAGGACCCGTGTTGCGTAATGGATATGCCCGCCGATCAGCCAGAGGTTGTGCTGCTCCCGGCCGATGTGCCGGCTGCATCGCCTCCGCGTGATCGTCGCACGGCCGCGCAGCGGGTCCGCGAGGCGCGCGACCGGCTGACCTCGACCAGCGGTACCCGCCCGGCCTTCGATCGCGAATTGCTCCGGCAATATGCCCAGACCCGCGTATCGGCCTCCTATGTGGTGATGCTGCTGGTTGTCGTGGCGGGCGTCTTGTTCGGCATCTCGGTGGGTCCCCTCGCCGCGGCCGCCTGGACGGTCGGCGTGCTGTGTGTTCATGGCATCATCATCCACACCTGCAACAGGTATCTGAGCGAACAGAGCTCGCCGACCGCGACGCGACGCTGGCGCGTGCGCTTCGTCGTGCTCGACCTGGTCTACGGCCTGTGCTGGACCGTGATCCTGACCTATCCCTCCGGTTACGATCTCGTCTCCGACACCTTCATGATGTTCCTGATGCTGTTGATCGTCGCGGTCTCCAGCATGCTGGCATCAAGCCTGCCGATTGCCGCCTTCGCGGCCACGGCACCGGTGACGGCGGCGATCGCCCTCAATTTCGCGATGCGCGGGACGCTCGATACCTATTTATTGGCGCTGCTCGCGGTGGCCGCCGAGGGCTATTTCTCCCTGCTGGCGTACCGGCTGCATTCCACCACGCTGGCAACACTCGAAGCCCGCGCCGAAAAGGACGCGCTGATCGGCGAGCTGGAACAGGCCAAGGCGATCTCCGACGAGGCACGGCACCGTGCCGAGTCCGCCAACGTCGCCAAGTCGCGCTTCCTCGCCCAGATGAGCCACGAGTTACGCACGCCGCTCAACGCCATCCTCGGTTTCTCCGAAGTGATGAAGAGCGAAATCTTCGGGCCGCATGCGGTGCCGGCCTACAAGGATTATTCTGCCGACATTCACAATTCCGGCGTGCACCTGCTCAATCTGATCAATGAAATCCTGGACCTGTCGCGGATCGAGGCCGGCCGCTACGAGCTCAACGAGGAAGCGGTCTCGCTCGAGCATATCGTCGCCGACTGCCATCACCTGCTGAAGCTGCGCGCCTCAAATCGCGGCATCACCATCCACGAGGTTTTCGAGCGCGGCATGCCGCGGCTATGGGCCGACGAGCGCGCCATCCGCCAGGTGGTGCTCAACCTGCTTTCCAACGCCATCAAGTTCACCCCGCAGGGCGGCGAGATCTGGCTCAAGGTCGGCTGGACCGCCTCGGGCGGGCAGTATCTCAGCGTCAAGGACACCGGCTCCGGCATTGCCGAAGATGAAATTCCGGTGGTGCTGGCCTCGTTCGGCCAAGGCTCGAACTCCATCAAGTCCGCGGAACAGGGCGCGGGCCTCGGCCTGCCGATCGCCAAGAGCCTGATCGACATGCATGGCGGTACTTTCACGCTGAAATCCAAGCTGCGGATCGGCACCGAGGTGATCATCACCCTGCCGCCGGAGCGTGTGATGTCGGCGCTGGCGCCGATGGCCGAGGATGCGCCGCCGCTGCAGCCCGATCGTCATGGCCACGAGGCGCCGCCGGAGACCGCGCGCCGCCGCCGACGCACGATCATGAATGCTGGAACGGGACTGTAGCGCGACGTGACGCGTACGATCAGGCAGGCCTTGATGTCAGGCGAAACAGGTTTGACAGTCCCTCCCCCGCAGCGGCAAGGTCGCGATGGCGACCCGACCGTTCCGCATTCAGACCGCACGTTGAACGCGTTTCGCCGGCTGCGGCCCGCCATCTGCGGCGACGCCATCAACCTGACCGGACGGATCATCGGCCATGACGACAGAGACGCCGTGCATCGCGGTCTGCATGATCGATCCCAAAAGAAAGCTGTGCCTCGGCTGTGGCCGCACCCTGCCCGAAATCGCGCGCTGGCATCGCCTCGACTCGCCCACGCGGCTCGCCATCATGGCCGAACTTCCAGGCCGCATGGCTGCGGCCGGCCTCACGCCTCCGGGACAGCCGCAGCGTGCAGCGGCCGGTCAGGAGTCCGCCTGACCGCGGGTCAGCCATGATCCGCGTCCTGCTCATCCTGTTTCTGGCAACGACTGGCGCAGCGCTGGTCTATGGCGGCGATCCCGGCAAACTGACACGCGCCGGCAACACCGTCACCGCCTTGATCCAGCAGCAGATCCCGGCCGTTCCCGTACCAAGAACCCAGCAGATCGCGCGCACCGGCGGCGAGTTCAGGCTGAACGCCAGGATCAACGGCGTGACCCTGCCGATGGTGATCGACACCGGCGCGACCTCCGTGGTGCTCACCTACGAGGCCGCCAAGGCCGCCGGCCTGCCGCTGGAACTGCTCGACTACAACGTGCCGGTCGAAACCGTCGGCGGCAGCACCAGGGCAGCGCGGCTGACGCTGGACAGCCTCGCCGTCGGCAATGTGGTGGAGCATGCGATCCCGGCGCTGGTGGTGCCGCGCGGCCAGATGAAGACCAGCCTGCTCGGCATGAGCTTTCTCGACCGGCTCGAGAGCTGGGAAGTGCGCGCCGATCATTTGATGCTGCGCGGCTACCCGTAATTCACGAGCGCCGGAGCGGCTATGCCGCCGGCATCATCGCCGGCGCGCGGACCAGCGCGATGGCCTCGCGCAGCACCTCGACGCCCGCCTCCGGTTTCACACCCCGCTGCGCCAGATGCCTGCGGAACGCGCGTGCCCCCGGCACGCCATGGAATGCACCGACCAAGTGCCGGGTGATGGCATGCAGTCGCGTGCCCTGCGCCAACTGCGCCTCGGCATAGGGGATCAGGGCTTCGAGCGCGGCGGTCATGTCGGCATGCGGTGCCGGCGCGCCGAACAGATCAGGATCGACCGCCAACAGCCGCCAGGGCTCCTGATAGGCGACGCGGCCGAGCATCACACCGTCCACATGGGCAAGGTGACGCCTGGCTTCGTCAAGATTTGCAATCCCGCCATTGATGACGATCGGCACCTCCGGAAGTGCCGCCTTGAGACGGTAGACGCGCTCATAGTCGAGCGGGGGAATGTCGCGGTTCTCTTTGGGCGACAGACCGCTCAGCCAGGCCTTGCGCGCATGTACGATCAATGCATCCGCGCCGGCCTCCACCACTGCGCGGGCGACGCGATCCAGCGCCACCTCCGGATCCTGATCATCGATGCCGATGCGGCATTTGACGGTGACCGGCACCGTGACCGCGCGCTTCATCGCCTGCACGCAGTCCGCGACGAGATCGGGCTCCGCCATCAGGCAGGCGCCGAAGCGGCCGTCCTTCACGCGATCCGACGGGCAGCCGACGTTGAGATTGATTTCGTCATAGCCGAAATCCTCGCCGACCCGCGCCGAGATCGCGAGCGCGGCCGGATCGGAGCCGCCGAGTTGCAGCGCGACCGGATGTTCGCAAGCATCGAAGCCGAGCAGCCGCTGACGGTCGCCGTGAATGACCGCACCAGTGGTCACCATTTCGGTATAGAGCCGCGCATGCCGCGTCATCAGCCGATGGAACACACGACAGTGCCGATCGGTCCAATCCATCATGGGGGCAATGGAGAATTTCATAATAATCTCAATAGCTTAAGCTTTTCGGTCTTTTGAAATAGAAAAATTTTTCTCTTGTTATTTCAATCACTTAGAATCTTCCTGTCCGATTTACGTCTATTCGGTTTGGACCAAAGTACCAAATGCTGACGCGGTGGACCAAATCGCCCCACACACCAGAAGGTGCGCGCGTGAAAGAACTCGCGCCCAAGGACGCGAAGGCGGCGCTGTCTGCCTTAGTCGATCGCACTTTAGCTGGAGAGTCACCCGCAATCCCAGCAAGGAAGGAAGTGTTCGTTTCTTTCGACAAATGGGGACGCCTGTTTCAAGTGCCCAGCTTTGCTGACCTGCTTCTCGCCTTTCCCGTTGAATCGGACAACCACGCGAGCCCGCGCGTCCAGCGCGGTGTCCACTCTGATGTTGTCAGCAAGATCAGGATCGGTTGCGCGGGGCCCGCGGCCTTTGATGGCTCTTTTTCAAAACCCTTAGTCATCGCGGCACCAGAATAAAACAGGGAGCGGAGAAACGCTTTCACGCCCCTGATTTTCAGAATGAACACCAGTTCTCCCCATGTGAGGTTCAAGGCAAATTGGTCCTTAGGCCGGGTCATGCTGCTATCCTTTCGCCTTCGCGTGGGCTAGGTCCTGAAACGGCGCAAGCAGGACGATCAGAAAGGAAGTGTTCTCTTTCTGGATGCGCGAGGGATGGGCCAGCGCGAGGGTGTCCGGGTTGTGCTGGACAATGCCGCGGTGGACAGGATCGGCATCGCGTTCCGCGCCAACCGCGACGAGGCGGGATTCTGCCGAGTCATTCCCTTGGAAAAACTGCGCGACGTCGATTTTTCGCTGTCGCCGGCGCGCCATATCGAACCGGTGATCCATCCAGCAGCGATGAGTCCTATCGACCGGCGCGCCCGCATCGTCGAACTGGATGAGCGCCACGCAGCGCTGCGCCAGGAATACGAGACGCTTCGGTCCCAGCTTGCCAATCCAAACCGATCGCGGGATCCGGTACGCATCTGACGGGAGTCTCACTCAGATCTTCGACAGCTTCATTAAGCACAGGCCGCTGCTCGTTAGCGTAGCGAATCGCATCAAGCGACCGCGCTCCCGTTCAGAGCTTGAAGTTTATGAACGAGTTGGACGACACGCTGTTCATCGAACATCTGGTCCGGTCCGGTAGGCGCAATATCGGTGAAAGGCGGCTCGTAAAGCAACGCCGGGTCCATTGCGCCCTTCTCGG
>Ga0180217_1003887_pt1 | contig 12254 bp, 10 predicted proteins | sample eDN3rd37CBELigOP_FD_128521 | JGI IMG/M metagenome (GOLD analysis project Ga0180217, IMG submission 128521) | Enriched Organic Plus compost microbial communities from Emeryville, California, USA - eDNA 3rd pass 37_C BE-Lig OP (version 2) (version 2) ... | reverse complement strand
CTTGCGGCGTGCGTGGGCGTGCCGGCAAAACGGTGCAGCCATAATGCTGGGCGAAGTCCAGCACCGTGTCGTTGGCGCGCGGTTCATAGCGATCGGGCCGGGCGATGACGGCACGGGCATTATCCGGCACGATCAGCTCGGGCACGCCGCCCATGAAGTGCAATGCCCCGGTCATGCCGGCGATCCAATCGGCGGTGCGCTGCCCGGGCAGCGCCTGAGCGTAGGTGTAGTGTGAGGCGCCCAAGGCCGAGACAAACAGGTGCGCGCGCGAACCGTCCGACAACGCCAGCGTCGGTCCAGCGAAGTCCACAAACAGCTTCTCACCGGCGCGGTGCACTTGCCGCATGGAACGCTTCAGCGTCTTGGCATACTGCCGGTAGCGCTCGCAGAACTGGCTGTATTGCAGCGTGCGCTGGCCCAGATGATTGGCCTGATATTCCTGCCACAGCAGCATGAGCGTCACGCCCTTGCGCGAGAGCTCCCGGTGGACTGCCGCGTAGTCGGGAATCACCGGCTTGTCGGCCTGCCCGAGGTGAGCAAACAGGCGCCGCTCGAGCGCCGCCTCATCGAGTGGTTCGATCTCTGCCCAGCTCAAGCCGGCGGCTTTGGCGGCAATTAGCGTACTTGCCCACCACGCCCTTGGAAATGCCTAAGGCCTGGGCACACTGACGCTGGGACTGCCGTAGAAAAAGGATCTGATGAAATAGTGTTTTGATCATGCGCATACTCAGTAACGGCGGTGGCATGGGGGCTCCAAAAAGCCCGACACCCTACCGCAGGATTGGGGTCAAACGCGCATGTTTCTGCCGCCCTGAAAGCGGTGGTCACGATCATCGGAATCGGTGCCCACAATCAGCGGAATACGCATCACCGCCTATGGCACATGGGAAACACCCCCACGCACGTGGGGAAGACGCGGAGAAAGTAGTGCAAGAGATGCGCGAATGGGAAACACCCCCACGCACGTGGGGAAGACTGGACCGAACATACTGTTATCGTTGCGCCGTCAGAAACACCCCCACGCACGTGGGGAAGACGGGATTTCCCTTATAACAACCTTGTTAGAGGGAGAAACACCCCCACGCACGTGGGGAAGACACGTCGAGGAACTGCGTGCCGGCCGCGCCGTGGGAAACACCCCCACGCACGTGGGGAAGACAGCAGAAGCACCACGACAAGATCGTCGGGATCAGAAACACCCCCACGCACGTGGGGAAGACAGCGTCGCGACCACGTAGCCGCCGATGCCACGGGAAACACCCCCACGCACGTGGGGAAGACGAAAAGCTTAGATGAAATCGCAGAATATCCGGAGAAACACCCCCACGCACGTGGGGAAGACAAGCTTTGTCCAAATGCGCGGCGCATTTTTTCGGAAACACCCCCACGCACGTGGGGAAGACTATTCCTCGGCAAAACGCAAATAGACAATCATGGAAACACCCCCACGCACGTGGGGAAGACGCGACAATACCCCGCGCCTTAGCACGGCCGTCAGAAACACCCCCACGCACGTGGGGAAGACACCCTATGCATGGCCGGGCGGCTACCCGCGTTAGAAACACCCCCACGCACGTGGGGAAGACAGGCGTTGGTACAGAGAGAGCGAGCGGCGCGAGGAAACACCCCCACGCACGTGGGGAAGACGAGGGCAAGACAGCGCACGGTAAGTCTCCTGTGGAAACACCCCCACGCACGTGGGGAAGACCGGTATCGATGATCTTAGTCGCGGGACCAGTCGGAAACACCCCCACGCACGTGGGGAAGACCTATCCCCCATTCAGGAATGCCGTTTAAACGCGGAAACACCCCCACGCACGTGGGGAAGACATGGTTCGATTTTTTTCGCCCGGCGATTATGAAGAAACACCCCCACGCACGTGGGGAAGACCAGTAGTGACTGGAATTTTACGAGTGTTCCGGAGAAACACCCCCACGCACGTGGGGAAGACCCGAAAACCGTCGCGGCTCGCTGTACGCCGACAGAAACACCCCCACGCACGTGGGGAAGACCCCAAATGGCCGCCGACATGGCGGCCTTTTTTAGAAACACCCCCACGCACGTGGGGAAGACATAGCCTGAATTTGGTGCCAAGAATATGCCATGGAAACACCCCCACGCACGTGGGGAAGACCGAAAGATTCAAAAGTCAAAGCATGCCCGCGGTAGAAACACCCCCACGCACGTGGGGAAGACTTATGGTCGCGGTCGCCGGCGTGATAGAGCGTAGAAACACCCCCACGCACGTGGGGAAGACGCCTACCGTTGACTTCTTCACGCGCAAAAATCGGAAACACCCCCACGCACGTGGGGAAGACTGCCTGCGCACCTATGCGTGTCGCAAGGCGAAAGAAACACCCCCACGCACGTGGGGAAGACTGGCGCATCGTAGACAAAAACGACCAAGACTTGGAAACACCCCCACGCACGTGGGGAAGACTATTTCCTGAGCTTCAACATATCTTTGTCGATAGAAACACCCCCACGCACGTGGGGAAGACCAAAAGTAGCCGCGCACATACCATGCTGCGCCGGAAACACCCCCACGCACGTGGGGAAGACTTCTGCTTTACCCTGTTGTCTACAGCACAGATAGAAACACCCCCACGCACGTGGGGAAGACTTTTATAGCCTTGGGACTTCTGCTCAAGACGGTGAAACACCCCCACGCACGTGGGGAAGACCGCTTCGAGCACCTTACCCAGGGCATCCCTTACGAAACACCCCCACGCACGTGGGGAAGACTTGGTCTGCCCGCCGGCACCATCGGAGGTCAGCGAAACACCCCCACGCACGTGGGGAAGACGGCCAGCATCGCATACAGTGGCGACGATGGGCAGAAACACCCCCACGCACGTGGGGAAGACAGCAGCTCGACGGCCTTTTTCATGCCGCCCCCGGAAACACCCCCACGCACGTGGGGAAGACGCTGCGCTCCGGTGCTGGCACACCATGTCCGGGGGAAACACCCCCACGCACGTGGGGAAGACTGCTGGTGAAAGCGGCCGCTCGGCCGCTGCGGAGAAACACCCCCACGCACGTGGGGAAGACAGTGCTATCTAGTGTCGAAACCATGCTGATTCACTAGATCTAGTGCATCAGTCCAATTTCAGGGTTTCGACGATAAGCTCCAAACCTGAAATTTTGATCGGAGGTTTGCGAGGCGGGCCAATGATGCGCATCTCAAAGCCGGGGGCCCTACTAATAGACTTGATGAGCAGCACTCCAGACTCAGGCGGGCAGTGCTTATGAAGATATTCGACGACGCTCGTTGCCACGGAGTCCTTGATGCCCGACACAAAAACGTTGGGCCTAGGTTCAATGAACCATAGCTTCATTCGACCCCGTACCGCGGGAGGAAGGTCATTTGCGATAACGACGAGCACGTCCGCTCCCTAGCATCTCCGTAATGTCTTCTGAAATTCTGGCCAATAAGTCCATTTCGATAACTCTCTCGCGAAAACTCGCGGCCACTTTGTATTTGTCGTAGCGCCCCGCGAGCTCCCTCGTTAGCGCAAAAGCCAGGTCAATACAAAGCTCCTCCTTGTACAAATCAGCCAAATCGTATACGAACGGCAAAGGGCTGCCTGAGTGAATGAAACCGATGTGCGGTGAATAACCCATACTGTGCACGGCGGAGCTCAAGATGCCATATAGCGCGGCATTGGCAGCGGTCAGGATCTGATTGGTCAAGTCGCTCGCTTCAAATTTCCCGGGCGTAAACCGGCGGCCCTGCCATCCCACCTGATACTGCTCGGCTTTTTGCTCATACAAACTCCGCACGCGATTCCCCTCCATCCCCATCATTTCGGGTAGGGATTTGTTCTCCAAGTCCACATCGGGAAAGCGCCGGGCAAACATGCGCCGTGCGACCTCCAGGGATTTGACGGGATCCGCAGCAAGGCTGAGCTGCAATTTCATGTTGCGGGTGTCTGCCGTGGGCAAAAAGCCTGCGGCATAGAACAGCAGACTGTCCTCTCCGACCCAACAGACGGGACAATTTGCCGCTGTAGCTGCCTTGATGGCTTCGTGGGTAATAGTCGTTCCCGGCCCGAGGAGCAAGGCATTGATAGTCGCCACGGGCAGGGGAACAACGTGCCCATCGGAATCGATCCATTTGACGCTACTGTCATCGACCTCCAAACGTCCCCGCTCTAGATAAATAAACGGATATTTATCTTTCACCTGGGGCAGGGAGTCGCGTGTGATCTTGATGAACAAACGCTGATCTGACGTCATTGCTGCGCTCGGCTGAGCATGGGCATCTCTGGTCGCTGCACGGTCACGCGCCGGTTCCGATAACTCTTGACCGGCCCGAACCGAACTGGCACATCGTTAAGCACCACGACCTCGCCTTCGTGCTCCCCTTGGAGCACACGCAATGCCAACCACCTATTCTTTTTCTCTGCCAGGTCTGCGCCAGCCCGTAACGCCGCCTCGGCGCTATCGAACAGCCCCTGATAGATGAATTCGGTGGGCGCACAATTCTTCCGCCCGAGGTACAAGTCCCACACAGGTATCTGCAACGCTGCGACGGTTTCTTCGAACAGCGACGCTGGAGCCTGTATCGCCACTGCATAGGCCATGTCCTGTACGTAGTAGCGAAACGTCAGCTTCGCGCCGCCCCCCACTGCCTTGCTGCCATCCCGCTTCTTGGGAATCAGCAGCGTTTGCCAGGGATCGCCATCGTCGTAGCCGTTGCCGACCATGTGAAAGTCCCGCAGTAAAGGAAGCCGCGCCAACGGGCGACCTTTTTCGTCTCGCGGCACGTAGCCCTCGACCTGCATGTCCAAGTCTGCCCATGCGGCCAACCATTCCGACTGTGGGCCACCTGCCCCGCGCGCGCAGCACAGCAGCCCAAGCACCCCGGACTTGGTCGGAAAATCCAGACTGTCTCTGCGCCCGAACCTGGAGTCGTGGCCCCAGGCTTGCAGCGGACCTTCCAACCAAAGCAGAAGATAAGGATTCGCCATAGGAACCTCACTGCACGTGGCTTTGCAAGGCGGTGATCAGCGAATCGATGTTAAAGCTTTCGTCCTCTCCCCAATCGTAAGCGGCGACCTTTCCGAACAAGGAACCACACAATTTTTCCTTACTGTCGAGATAACTCTTGAGCACCTCTTTGCTGGGTTGCAAATAACCAGAGCCATTGGCTTTGACGGGTTGCTCGAATGGCACTTGCAGGCGTTGCCCTTTGCGTATGAGAACGCGAGCAAACTCCCATGGAGATGCCCCGGATTGCGTGGTTTGCCGGGCAGTGGGGATCGCGACAAACAAGGCCTGGGTAAAGACAGCGATGGCTTTCTTGAGGTCATCGGTGTTGCCGCTGTGAGAGATGCCGAGCGTGTCAGCCAACTGGCCCAGGTCCAGGCTGACGTATCGGTAGTACGTGGCTGAGTTGAACTCCAAGCTGCCCATGTGTGCCGAACCCGGCTCCTCTTGCAGGTCATCGAGGGCAGTGAAGAACTCCACTTCATTGCTGACCCGGTGCGTAGAGATGGCGTGCGAAAACGAAGCCGCCGCTTCCACGTTCATGTCCGTAGCCTTGGCCACCATGCGGCCGAATAAAGCAATATCCAGCGCATCCTGGGCGGGATTCAAAGCCTTCTTCGCAATTTTCCCGAGCTCCTTGTCTTTGAGCTTCTCTGCGTCGAAACCATTCTCTTTGGCATAGGCAGCAAACGCAGCTGCCTCAGTCTCGCTGATGAACAGTAACGTGTCGTCAGAGAGCGAGCCGGCCAGTTTTTGGCCGCAGGCCTGCGCCTGTGCTTCGTCGGCCCCGGCTTGTCTACAAGCTTGGGCGAAGATGCTCGCGGCATGCTTCGTCCGCGTGCCCAGTTTGACACCGAACTCGTGCATAGCGAGGCGTACTTGGCGCTTCCAGCATTGCGAGCTCACTCTTGCCCGGGTGACCCCGCCTACCACGGCGGTCTTGGGAGCACCGACGTCGTCCCGGTTGAGGCAAGTCACGGGGAAAGACTGCAGGATGTGATACTCGATGCGGAGGTTCTTGTAGGCTTTGTCCATGGTGAAGGTTTCCTAATTCTCAAATGGAAGAGGATAGAACGAGGGGAACGAGCTGCAGCAAACCGCAACCAAAGGCCCGCCCCCGGCCGATGCCGCAGCGGAAGCTGTGCTGGAATTGCTCCGGGTCCGTCACATCGAGGACGCCCTGCACGGTGGCTTGGGATAGCGTGACGCTACGCTGTGCCTTGTCCTTGAACTGCAGTACCTGGATCCGATCTACCTGCAAATGCCGCGGACTGACGGCGAAACCCCAGCTCTTAGGCGCGCGCGCCATGAACCAATCCGATACGGACTCACGCCCTTTGATGGGTACTAGCTTGCGGCTGGCACTGTCTCGCCGGGTGGGGTTGACGATGACTTTGAAACGGTAGCGCCCGTGACACAAAAAATCGTCCGGTATGGCGCGGCTCCGCACCACGCCATGCCGTCCGTCGACGCTACTAGCCGGCGCCCTGTCCGAAAGCAATAAAATCGTCCGTTGATGAAAATCGCCGCCCTGGTCTGCGTACAGAATCCCGCTCGACTCACTGCCCGCTTTCTGCGCATCGCTGCGTACATCCTCAAAAAGGCTGTACACCACGCGGTGTACGGAATAGGCATCAGTGATGCGGAGCGCTTTGACCGCCGTGCGATCCAGGTGGAGGATGCTGGCAATGAGGTTCATGGTGCCTCCCGCCCCGCGGTATCCCGGACACGTCCATAAAATTCCTGTGCCCATTCGGCCCTGACGGCTTGCGCGTCCCAGGCAAACCGGGACATCTGCCGCAGCAACCTTGCGTAATCCAGCGACATCCCCGCGATGCGACTCTCAATGAGCGTCAATACCGGACGCAGGATCCGGCACAACTCAGGCACGTTGTCACACGCCAGCACCCGGCGCAGCTTCGTCTGGGCCTGGCTGTCCTGAACGTCGCCGTAGCAAGCGGCAATGGCCTCCCCCAGCCTCATATTGCCGTTGCCAGCCGCCTTTGCCCTCGCCATCGCAGCGGCTACCGTGGCGTAGCTCAAGCGTTGCGCAGCGTTTTCCAGGTCGATGCCAAAGCCGGCAAGAACGTCCCAGCTTTGGAACTCGGTAGCAGGGTTGTCTGCGCGACGCAGGCGCGCCGCCAATCCTTTGTCCTTCTGGATGCCGGCCAGCACATACTCCACGAAGCGCTCTTCACGGCTAGCTGAGGCTCGGTCTTGCTGGGACATGAATCAATCCTCCTCTTTCAGGTACTTGCCAAGGCGCGGGCGGCTTTTCGCCCAGGCCTCGAGCTGGCGGGCGGTCTCTTGGGGACAAAGCTGGTCGAAAATCCGCAACGCGTACCCCATAAATCCGGAACGCAACTTCTGGCGCACCGCCCGATGCTCTTCCCCATTACTGCAATGATCGAGCAGGGATTGCACGTCACGTTCGCACATTTGCCAAAACCGGTGCACTGCCTCTTGCGCCGTCTGTTTGCCATCGACCTTCAATGCCTTGAAGTAAGCCGCAACACAGCCGTACACAACTTTTGCAAGGTCTTCGAGAACTGCCATTTCGGCCTGAAGCTGGGCAAACTCGGTTTGGCCGAGTAAGTCGCTATGCAGCCAAACCTGCGACTCCACGAAGTCGTCACTTTGCTTGACGGACTGGTCCCCTGAGTTCGATGAAACTTTGATTCCCCCGCTCCATATGGAGAAGAATCCGAACTTCTCTGCCAACCTGCTCACGCCTACTTTCAGGGCGATGCATTCAAAGCCTTTCGATGTCCCCAAGACGTTATAGGCCAACATGGCCTCGAGCTCCCTCCACGGCCTTCTTTCGGGATCCACATACTTAACCTTGAAAGGGTTCTGCGTTTTGTCGACCAACAGGCTGGATTCCATCCACCCGTCGGAGACTTTGGGATACCGTATTCCGTCCAGGTAAAACAGTCCGTCGTCTTTCAGCAAGACAAAACGCGATAACGCCAAGAGACTTGCCAGATAAGTGCTGCGATAAGCGTTGGCGACATCATCGCTTTCTGACGCTGGCATTTTTTCCCACAGGGGAGTTCCAACCTCGCTCCAGTAATTGAGGCCCTGGATATCGGATCTGGTCAGCAGATTGACCCACAGGCTTCCCAGCACGGAATCTGCCAGCGGGAAGCAGTGCAATTGCCCGGCCCATCCTCCCAGGCTCGGTCCGGCCGGCGCCGTATATCGGTTTCCCAATGCGTCGCCGCCGAGGGATACCAGGTCAGACTCCACCCTTTTCCCGCCGAACGCAAAGTTCATCAGCGAAACCAAGAACAGTGCCTTGTCTGCATCGGACAGTTCCCGAGCGGACATCGTGTAGGAAAATTCTGTATTGTTCTCGCTGGGTAGGTCGGGATAGAAGCCTGCCCCATAGTTCTTAGGGCGCCCGGTTGCCTCAATCTCCACGATTTTCCCTGGCGTCTTGGCCGTAAGCAGCCGTTTTCTCGTTCGCTCGGCAATCAACTTCTCGATGGCAGGCATCTGCAAGAAGGGCTGGTCGCCATACAGAAAGAACCGATCGTGCCATCGCTCCAAATAGGCTAAGCAATGCCGTGCGAGCCCGTCAGTTCCCAACGCCTCCCATTGCGGTTCGTCTTCAGGGGTACATGCCGCCTGCGCGATCGCTAGCAGCAGTTTCATCAACGCAATTTTCTGTACTGGATTCCCCCCGAGCGCACGATAAGAAGAATTGCTGAAAACCTCCCGCAGACTCACCCGCCCCACATCCACGATGGGCAACCAGGGTTCATCGATGAGGTTGAATCGTCGCTCCATTAGTCGTCATCTCCTCGACTGTCATATGCTCTTGAGCCGTCGGTACCCGAGGTCCGCCCGGTACTCCAGCCGATAGCGTTCATGCACCGCGGCGCCGTACAGCCCCTGGAGCGTACCGGCTTCGTCCACGAGACATACATGCAAGCTACAGACATCGTCTTCCCAGTTTGGGCTTCCTAAATAAAAACAGTGACCAAAGCCGAGCTTTTGGAGCTCCGAGCGAGAGGGCGCCAAAGGAGCATCGGCGGCACGCACGGGAACTTGTTGCTGCATGAGCTGGGCGGTCAGGGCCTTCCACCCCTGTCTGTCTAGACGATGCCTTTGTATCGGCAATTGAAGCGTGGAACCATCCAGTAACGTCAGGAATGTGGTCTGAGTAGCACTGTCGTAATGCAACCTGCGCAGAAGCAACACCTCGCGGGTTTCGCTTTCGCTATAGCGAGTCGGTGCGTCGACGTCCGACAAGGTCTTGCCATCACGTGCCAACCCGATGCGCGCCAGCCGCTGCAAGGTCTGGCGGCCTTTTCGGCTTGCCCGCCCCGGTGCGCTGGGCACCCCGTGCTCCAACTCGCGCAGCCAGCGTGCCATGGCGCCCTGTTCCGCGCGTGGCATATAGGTAGCGTCGATCAAGATTGGAATGTCGTCTGGTAGCGTGACCTGGGTCAACGTTCGCCAAACTTGGAGACTCCGGCACAACACGTATGGTGCGTACACGAAAGCACTGCCACCAAAAGCCAGCATGGGCTGGGCAACGGCCTGCTCCGTATCGGGCGCCAGCACCCAGGCCTCGCACACCGCCGACGAAGGGCGCGGGGTCCCGTTGTGCCGCCACAGGCGCCCAAGGCGCTGCACCAACATGTCTGTTGGAGCGAAAGCGGTCACCAGAAAATCTGCGTCGATGTCCAGCGACTGTTCCAGCACCTGAGTGCCGACGAAAATCCGCCCTCTCTCTGCGCGCCGCGACCAGCCGGATTTTCCGTACAGGCCGACCCAGGCATCCTCGATGCGCTGGCGATCCGCAGCGGTAAATCGAGAATGCAACAACCCGCATTCCACGCCAAGTTCGTGGGCGCGCGCCGCCAGGTCCAGATAGCGATCCTGTGCGGCATCGACCGTATTCTCGATCCACAGCACGTACTGGCCTTCCGCGGCACGATCTAGCGCCGCTTGCAGCGCCGATGCTTCGTCTTGCACCAGCCGTAGCTGGACCTGTGTCGATGGCGGAGGCTCGGCTTCGTACTCCTCTACCCTAGGTGCGTCGAGGGTGCCTCGCAGCGCCGTGATCAGTGGGTAGCCTCGACTGTGCGTCGAAGCTTGGAGGAGCTGCGCCCTCCGGTCTTGATTGAGCGTGGCACTCAGGATAATGACCGTACAGTGCAGGCCGCGCAGCATGGCCACTAAGGCATCGAGCAGCGTACCCGTATAGGCATCGTAGGTATGCACCTCGTCCAGAATCACCACCTTGCCGGCCAAACCAAAGGCTCGGACGAAGCCATGCTTGACATTCATGGCGGCCATCAGGGCCTGGTCGACCGTGCCCACCGCAAACGGCGCCAGCAGGCCTCGCTTTGCCTGGTTGAACCACGCCCCTCCCGGACAACCTTCTTCCCCCATGTCCGTGGCCTGCAGCCATGCCTTGCCGTGTAGCAGCAATGCTTGGCGGTGAGGACATTCTGGCGCCAAGATCTGCGCGAGGAATGCGTTGAAGCGTTCGTAGATTTTGTTGGAAGTCAGTTGCGTCGGCAGGGCGAAGTAAACACCACTGGCATAGCCGCCAACCAGCATTTTGTACGCCACATAGAGCGCCGCCTCTGTCTTTCCCAGCCCCATCGGAGCTTCCAGGACATAGACGCCGGGTTCGCGAGCTATTTCGACCAGCTGCTTTTGTACTGCCCGAGGCTCGAATCCAAAGACATCCGCGAAACTCAGCCCGCTGCGGTAAGAAGGCTTTACCCAACCTGCCTCTTGCAAAGCCCGCTCGATCAACGGTTGCCAATCCTGTTCCGGATCTTCGAAGTGGCGGCCGGAACCGATCCAATCTGCAACGCTGGTCAATCCCGCCAATAGCTTCGCTTGGACGGGATTGTCGATCTTTGGCCATTGCATTTCCAAGCGCCGCCGGAGTTCTTGCACCAGGGCAGCGCGTTGTGCTTGCCACGCCTCACCTCCGAAAATTTCCGCGTCGGCGCGTTTGCCGACCAGCAGGCTGTCTGGGGAAAATCCGTGGTGCTGCCCCAGGATCTCAGGCACCCACTCCGGCGCGCCGAGCGCCTTGGCAGCGACCTGGCTTACGCCAGCGTGGCCGCCCCACTGTTTTTCGAGGTCGGGCGAGATGGGCTGTCGAGGAATATCCTCCATTCCGCCGCTGCATGCCTGGCGCAATTTTTCCAAGAAGGCCGGGCTGACTTTACCAATATCGTGGCAAGCTGCAACGAACGGAGCATCGGGAGGAAACAGCGCCTTTTGTAATGCAGGCGGATAGAACTCGATCAGTCGTCGCGCGACCGACCCGACGATTTGGCAATGCTCAGCGACGCGGCGGCCCGGGACGGTGCTTCCGTCGCTGCGCAGAAAAGTCTTGGCTGGACATACAGAAAAATCGACTGCCGGGCTTGGGTTACGTTGGGAAGATGTAGTTTTTCTTCTATGAAACATATGGTTGAAGCTGCTAGTACTTACCGGTGCCTTCTTTCGAGCCCGGCTAGAGATACTGATCTGCTGGAAGCAGACTCATGCACGCTCGCCCAATTGTCCGTTCAGCGACGAGCCATAACACTCCCTAACGCGTTACACCCGACTACCCCGACTTATGACCAGCAGAACCGCACGAAGTCAACAACCGGCTTTCACTGTCATAAGTCCGGTTCTAGTTTTATATGCGACAGCTTTTTCCAAAACTCTGGAAAACACTTACCGTTCACGATCGCCTAGCCGCATCATTCCGCGGATTTCTCATTATGTCCGCCTATCCCTTAAATAGATGATAAACATCTACCCGATAATCGCCACGAACTGAGTCCGAAATACCCGCAGGCATCGCAGCTAGCTGATCCCGCTATTGCGCGATCTATCCACGTGCAAGAACAATCATGCTCGCCCCACACTCAGCGCGCGTAGCGCACTGCGCTCGCTATTGACCACGGGAGACGGCAATGAACGTACGGAAACAGGGAAACAGGATGGCATCACCCTCGTGCCCGCAGAGCTTCGGTTGTTTGCTTGACGCTTTTCGGGGAGCTAGCTGAACGCCCTTGCTTTGCTAACTAGCGATGCGCAGCGCTGCTTCGGGCATGAGAACGGATGGGACAAGCAGCTAGGGAATCCCTCCCTAACTGCCCGATTTGGCTGGTGCCGGTGAAAGGAATCGAACCCTCGACCTTCTCATTACAAGTGAGCTGCTCTACCAACTGAGCTACACCGGCAGAAGGCCGGATTGTAATGGAAAATGCGCGGGCTCGGCCTCGGCCCT
>Ga0180217_1003886_pt1 | contig 12259 bp, 13 predicted proteins | sample eDN3rd37CBELigOP_FD_128521 | JGI IMG/M metagenome (GOLD analysis project Ga0180217, IMG submission 128521) | Enriched Organic Plus compost microbial communities from Emeryville, California, USA - eDNA 3rd pass 37_C BE-Lig OP (version 2) (version 2) ... | reverse complement strand
TCGCCGAGCGTCTGTATATCAGCGCCAAGACGGTGTCGGTGCACGTGTCGGCGATCCTGCGCAAGCTCGGGGCCCCGTCCCGCGCCGCGGCCGCCGCGATCCACCGCAGCAGCGCCGCCTGACCGTCGTCGCCGAACTCGAGGATCCTCGGCGAACCCGAGGACCTCGCCGTCGGGATCGGCCCGAATCCTCGGGTTCGCGACAACGGCTCCGCAGCGGATGCCGCGACTCGCGGCATCCGGAAGCGTGAACGTCAGATGTGGTACTCGGGCGTCGTCAGGATCGCGCGGGTGTCCTCGCCCTCGCGACGCACGCGGGGCTTGGCGGGGACGCCGACGAGCACGCTGTCGGCGGGGGCGTCTTTCGTGACGACGGCGTTCGCGCCGACGACGCAGCGGGCGCCGATGGTGATCGGGCCGAGGATCTTCGCACCCGCGCCGACGGCGACGCCGTCCTGGAGCGTGGGGTGACGCTTGCCGCCCTCGCGCTGGCGGCCGCCGAGGGTCACGCCGTGGTACAGCATGACGTCGTCGCCGACTTCGGCGGTCTCGCCGATCACGACGCCCATGCCGTGGTCGATGAAGAACCGGCGGCCGATCGTCGCGCCGGGGTGGATCTCGATGCCGGTGAGCCAGCGGGTGATCTGCGAGCCGGCGCGAGCGAGGAAGCGCAGCCGGCGCTCCCACAGCGCGTGCCACACGCGGTGGGCCCAGATCGCGTGGAGGCCCGGGTAGAGCACCGCGATCTCGAGGGCGCTGCGCGCGGCGGGGTCCCGCAGCTTCGCGGCGGCGAGGTCCTCGCGCACGCGCGAGACGATCAGGCGCAGTCGCGCGGGGATTCCGATGCGGGCGGTCACTTCTTCTCGGCCTCCGGATCACGCAGGTGCTCGTAGAGCGCGGTCGAGAGATAACGCTCTCCCGAGTCGGGCACGATCACGACGATGCGCTTGCCCTGCGACTCGGGGCGGGCGGCGATCTCGAGCGCGGTCCACACCGCGGCGCCCGCGGACATGCCGGCGAGGATGCCCTCGCGCGTGGCGAGCTCGCGCGCGACGCGGATCGCGTCGTCGAACTCCACGTCGACGATCTCGTCGATCACCGAGCGATCGAGCACCTCCGGCACGAAGTTCGGGCCGATGCCCTGGATGCGGTGGCCGCCGGCGCGTCCCTCGGTGAGGACGGGGGAGTCCTTGGGCTCGACCAGCACGATCTTCACGTCGGGGTTGCGCTCCTTGAGCACCTGGCCGACGCCGGTGACGGTGCCGCCCGTGCCCGACCCGGCGACGAAGATGTCGACCTGGCCGTCGGTGTCGCGCCAGATCTCCTCGGCGGTGGTCCGGCGATGGATCGCGGCGTTGGCGGCGCTCTCGAACTGCTTGGCGAGGATCGCGCCGGGCGTCTCGGCGGCGATGCGCTTCGCGGTCTCGACGGCCTCGGTCATGCCCTTGTACGGGTCGGTGAGCACGAGCTCCGCGCCGTAGGCCTTCAGCAGCGTGCGGCGCTCCTTCGACATCGACGCCGGCATCGTGAGGATCACCTTGTAGCCGCGGGCCGCGCCGATGAGGGCCAGGGCGATGCCGGTGTTGCCGCTCGTCGACTCGACGATCGTCCCGCCCGGCTTCAGCTCGCCCGACTCCTCGGCCGCCTCGACGAGCGCGTAGCCGAGGCGGTCCTTGACCGACGATCCGGGGTTGTAGAACTCGAGCTTGGCGAGCACCTCGGCGCCCAGCCCCTCCGTGAGCGCGTTCAGACGGACCAGCGGGGTGTCGCCGAACGCGGTGGTGATGTCGGAGTGGATGCCGGGCAAAGTGCTACCTCTTCTTCTCTCGGGAACAGGCGACGGCGCGTCGGCGTCCGATCGGATCGGTTCGCCGCCGCGCCGTCGCCTCGACTCAATCTTCGCGCAGATCCTCGAAGAGCGCGGTCGACAGGTAGCGCTCGCCGGTGTCGGGGGTGACCACGACGATCTTCTTGCCGGCGTTCTCGGGGCGCGCGGCGACCTGCAGGGCCGCCCACACGGCGGCGCCGCTCGAGATGCCGACGAGGATGCCCTCCTCGGCGGCGAGGCGGCGCGAGGTGTCGATGGCGTCGTCGAACTCGACCGTCACGACCTCGTCGTACACGTTCGTGTCGAGGATCGGCGGCACGAAGTTCGGGCCGATGCCCTGGATCTTGGCGGGACCGGGGGTGCCGGTCGACAGCAGCGGCGACGCGCTCGGCTCGACGGCGACGACCTGCACGCCGGGCTTGCGCTCCTTGAGCACCTGGCCGACGCCGGTGATGGTGCCGCCAGTGCCGATGCCGGCGACGAAGATGTCGACCTCGCCGTCGGTGTCGCGCCAGATCTCCTCCGCGGTGGTCTTGCGGTGGATCTCGCGGTTCGCCTCGTTCTCGAACTGCTTGGCGAGGATCGCGCCGGGGGTCTCGGCGGCGATGCGCTCGGCCTCGGCGACGGCGACTTTCATGCCGCCGGCGGGATCGGTGAGCACGAGCTCGGCGCCGAAGCGCTTGAGCAGCTGGCGGCGCTCGATCGACATCGAGGCGGGCATCGTGAGGATGACCCTGTAGCCGCGCGCCGCGCCGACGAGGGCGAGCGCGATGCCGGTGTTGCCGCTGGTGCCCTCGACGATGGTGCCGCCGGGCTTCAGCGCGCCGGAGGCTTCGGCGGCGTCGATGATCGCGATGCCGAGACGGTCCTTGACGGACGAACCGGGGTTGTAGAACTCGAGCTTCGCGTACACCTCGGCGGCGGCGCCGTCGGTGACGCGGTTGAGCCGCACCAGCGGCGTGTTTCCGAAAGCAGCGGTGATGTCGGGATGGATGCCGGGCATGAGGGGCCTTTCGCGCGGGTCTGCGTTGTGCGGCACCACTCTAAGGCGGGTCCCGGCCCTGCGACGAAGTATGACGAACCGCGAAACGGATCCCCAGGTCGCGCGGGCATAGGCTGGAGGCGGTCATGGCCTCTTCCGACGCACCCCCCTCGCTGCCCGACGCCCTCCGGCGCGCCGCCGCGCGCCTCGGCGACGCCGGGATCCCGGACCCCGCCGTCGACGCCGAGCTTCTCGCTGCCTTCGTGCTCGGCACGACCCGCGGGGGAGTGCAGGCCGCCGCGATCCGCGGCGACGCCCTCGATGCGCCGCACGCGCGCACGCTCGAGGAGCTGGTGGAGCGCCGGGCCACGCGCGAGCCGCTGCAGCACATCACCGGCGTCGCGCCGTTCCGCCACCTCGAGCTGAGCGTGGGCCCCGGCGTCTTCGTCCCGCGCCCCGAGACCGAGATCGTCGCTCAGCTCGCGATCGACGCGCTGCGCTCTGCGGCCTCGCCCGAGCCCGTCGCCGTCGACCTCGGCACCGGCAGCGGCGCGATCGCGCTGGCGATGGCGACCGAGGTGCCGCACGCGCGCGTGTTCGCCGCCGAGAACTCGGTCGACGCGTTCATCTGGGCGAAGGAGAACTTCGCGCGCATCGCCGCCGAGAACGCCCGCATCGCCTTCATCGACCTCGAGCACGCGTTCCCCGAGCTCGACGGCACCGTGTCGGTGATCGCGTCGAACCCGCCCTATGTTCCGGATGCCGCGATCCCGCGCGATCCCGAGGTGCGGTTCTTCGACCCGCCGGCGGCGCTGTACGGCGGCGAGGACGGCCTGGACGTCGTGCGCGTACTGAGCCGTGTCGGCCTGCGCCTCGGGCACCCGGGCGCGACCATCGTGATCGAGCACGGCGAGTGGCAGGGCGAGGCGATCCGCGGCATCCTCACCGAGGCGGGCTGGCGTGCCGCCGCGACGCACCCGGATCTGACGATGCGCGACCGCGCGACGACGGCGCTGCACCCCTGACGACACGGCGCACCGCACCCCGCTCCTCAGGTTCCGCCGGGGCGGCGCAACTAGACTGTCGGCGACATGTCCCCCATCTTCGACTGCCGTGAACAGGAGCAGCTGCTCTCCGGCATGCGCCAGGCGCGCCAGGCCATCAGCCGCGGCGAACTCGTCGTCATCCCCACCGACACCGTGTACGGCGTCGCCGCAGACGCGTTCGACGCGCGCGCGGTCGCCCGTCTCCTCGAGGCGAAGGGCCGCGGCCGCCAGTCGCCGCCGCCCGTCCTCGTACCCGGAGTGACGACCGTGCGCGCGCTCGTCGCCGAGCTGCCCGAGCCGATCGAGCGCGTCATCGAGGCCTTCTGGCCCGGCGGCCTGACCATCGTGCTGCCCGCGCAGCCCTCGCTGTCGTGGGACCTGGGCGACACCCAGGGCACGGTGGCCGTGCGCATGCCCGCGCACCGCATCGCGCTGGCGCTGCTCGAAGAGACCGGCCCGCTCGCGGTGTCGAGCGCGAACCTCACCGGCATGGCGGCCGGCATCACCGCCGAGGACGCCCAGTCCATGCTCCAGGACAGCGTCGCCGTCTACCTCAGCGACGGTCCGTCGACGCACGGCATCGCCTCGACAATCATCGACGCCACGAGTCTCGTCGGCGGCGCGACCCCCCTCGTGCGCGTGCTGCGCGACGGCGCGATCTCGCGCGCCGAGCTGCGCACCGTGCTCGGCGACCTGCTCGAGCCCGACCCCGGCACCGAGCCCGAGTCCGAGTCCGACGCCGAGTCCCGCGACGCCGAGTCCGCTTCCGCCGGCTCCGACGAGACGACGTCCGACGAGGCGGCATCCGTGCGGCCGGAGCCCGGCGGCCCGTGAAGCAGTACGTCTTCACGATCCTGCTGACCGCGGCGGTCACCTTCGTCCTGTCGTGGGCGGTCTGGCGACTGAGCCTGAAGTACAAGCTGTACCCGGGCATCCGCGAACGGGACGTGCACAAGACGCCCACGCCGCGCCTCGGCGGCATCGCGATGTTCCTCGGCGTGATGGCCGCGTTCGCCGTCTCGTCGCAGCATCCGTTCTTCGCGATCGTGTGGTCGCAGCCGCACGAGGTGTTCGCGCTGCTCGGCGCCACCGCCCTCATCGTCGTGGTCGGCGTGCTCGACGACCTGTGGGACCTCGACTGGATGATCAAGCTCGGTGCGCAGTTCCTCGCCGCCGGGGTCATCGCGTGGTTCGGCAAGCTGCAGATCTACACGCTGCCCCTCGGTGGCATGACGATCTTCTCCAGCTGGGCGAGCTTCGCGCTCACGGTGCTGTCGATCGTCGTCGTCATGAACGCCGTCAATTTCATCGACGGCCTCGACGGGCTCGTCGCGGGCGTGTGTCTCATCGCGAACGTCGTCTTCTTCGCGTACTCGTACATGATGGTGCGCGACACCGGTGCGAGCAGCTACTTCAACCTCGCCTCGTTCATCGCCGCCGTGCTCATCGGCGCGTGCATCGGCTTCCTGCCGCTGAACTGGAGTCCGGCGCGCCTGTTCATGGGCGACGGGGGAGCGCTCATGCTCGGCCTGCTCATGGCGAGCTCCGCCATCGCGATCACCGGCAACATGACGCCGGCGATCGTCGGCGACAACGACGAGTTCGGCCGGTCGCAGCTGCTCGGTGCGTTCATCCCGATCCTGCTGCCCGTCGTCGTGGTGCTGCTGCCGCTGCTCGACTTCGGCCTGGCCGTCGTACGCCGCATGAGCCGCGGCAAGTCCCCGTTCTCGCCCGACCGCAAGCATCTGCACCACCGCATGCTCGACATGGGCCACACCGACCGCGACGCCGTGCTGATCTTCTACGCGTGGACGGCGCTCGTGAGCCTGTCGGTGCTGCTGATGTACATCGGCACGACGCTCGAATGGCCGGGGGACTACCTCATCGGCGTCGCCTACGGCGTCGTCGGGGTCACCGCGTGCCTCGTCGTCACCTTCCTTCCGACGCGCCGTCGGCCGCGCGCCGCCGCCGCCACCACGCCCGAGCCCGCGCCCTCCAGAGAGAACGCCTGATGACTCCCAGCCCCGTATCCAGCACCCCGATCCTGCGCACCGTCCTGATGTGGTCGGGCATCGTCACCGCGACGCTCGCCGTCATCGGAGCCGTCGTCGGCTACCTCGTCGCCGGCGCCACCGGGCTGTGGAGCGCGCTGGCCGGCGTGCTCGTGGCAGCGGTGTTCCTGGGCATCACCGCCGCCAGCATCCTCATCGCCAACCGCTGGTTCGGCGACCCGCTGTACGTGCCGATCTTCTTCGGCATCGTCATGGGGGGCTGGATCCTCAAGCTCGTCATCTTCATCGTGGTGATGCTCGTGCTGCGAGGTCAGCCCTGGATCGAGCCGATGGTGTTCTTCGTCGCGCTGGTGGTGAGCGTCCTGGCGTCGCTCGCCGTCGACGTCGTCGCGGTCGTGCGCATGCGCATCCCGAGCGTCAGCGACACGACGCTGCCCACCGACCCCGACGAAGGGGAGCGGACCGACGCCGGCCCTGCCCCCGAGAAGGGGTAGTCCCGCCCGCAGAGCGGGATACGTGCGCGTTCAGGCACCTCTCAAGTTTGATAGGCTGATCGAGCGCCCGCCCGCTCACCCAGTGAGCGCTTGCGGAGTGACGCTCACCGACCATCGTCGCAACGGTCCTTCACCGGTGCCCCGAAGCTGGAGCCAGCGCTGTTTACTGAACTTGCGACTCTGATCGCCCCCACTGCCGCGGATGCACCGCCGGAGTTCCATGGACCCTCGATCGAGGAGTTCTTCCCGGAGGTCCTCTTCGAACTGGCGGGCGTGCCCATCCACCGGATCCACCTGATCCAGTTCCTCGCGACGCTCGCCCTCGTGCTGGTCTTCTGGCTCGGCACGCGCCGCATGAAGGTCGTCCCCGGCCGCTTCCAGAGCCTCGTCGAGATGGGCCTGGACTTCGTCCGCGTCAACATCGGCGAGGACCTGCTGGGCAAGAAGGACGCGCAGCGGTTCCTGCCGATCCTCACCACGATCTTCTTCATGGTGCTGTTCATGAACATCACGGGCATCATCCCGTTCCTGAACATCGCCGGAACGAGCATCATCGCGGTGCCGCTGACCCTCGCGATCGTCAGCTACATCACCTTCATCTACGCCGGCATCAAGAAGAGCCCGAAGAACTTCTTCAAGAACTCGCTCTTCCCGTCGGGCGTGCCGTGGCCGATCTACATCATCGTCACGCCGATCGAGCTGATCTCGACCTTCGTGATCCGCCCGGTGACCCTCACGCTCCGACTGCTCATGAACATGATGGTCGGCCACCTTCTGCTGGTCCTGTTCTTCGCCGCCACGCAGTTCTTCATCATCGACATGGGCGGCTGGTGGTCGGCGCTCGGCGCCGGCAGCCTCGCGTTCGGCTTCGTCTTCACCCTGTTCGAAATCCTGGTGGCCGTCCTCCAGGCGTACGTCTTCGCTCTCCTCACCGCGGTCTACATCCAGCTCGCGGTCGCGGAAGAGCACTGAAACGGGACGGCTCGTAAGCCGCCCTCAACCGAAAGGAAACACCCCCGTGGACGCAACTACGGTTCTCGCCGAGGTCAACGGTTCCATCGCGACGGTCGGTTACGGCCTCGCCGCCATCGGCCCGGCCATCGGCGTGGGCATCGTCGTCGGCAAGACGATCGAGGGCGTTGCCCGTCAGCCCGAGCTCGCCGGCCGCCTGCAGGTGCTCATGTGGATCGGTATCGCCTTCACCGAGGCGCTCGCCTTCATCGGCATCGCGACCGGCTTCATCTTCGGCTTCTGATCCCGATCACCAGTCTTAAGGAGACAGGATGCTGAACGCTCTTGTCGCGTACGCGGCGGAAGAGGGAGTGGCGCACAACCCGCTCATCCCCGCCTGGTACGACATCATCTGGTCGTCGGTGTGCTTCATCGTCATCCTCTTCATCTTCTGGAAGGTCGCCCTTCCCAAGATGAAGACGCTGCTCGACGAGCGCTCGGCGGCGATCGAGGGCAACATCGCCAAGGCCGACGAGGCGCAGCGCAAGGCGGAGGCCGCTCTCGAGGAGTACACCGCCCAGCTGGCCGAGGCCCGCAAGGAAGCCGGCGAGATCCGCGACGCCGCCCGTGAGGACGGCAAGAAGATCGTCGCCGAGGCGAAGGAGAACGCCGCAGCCGAGGCTGCGCGTCTGACCGCGACCGCGCACGCGCAGATCGAGGCCGAGCGCCAGGCGGCTCTCGTGTCGCTGCGCAGCGAGGTGGGCACCCTCGCCCTCGACCTCGCCGGTGGCGTCATCGGCGAGACGCTGTCGGACGACGCGAAGGCTCAGGCCGTCGTCGACCGCTTCCTCGCCGAGCTCGAGGCATCCGAAGGGGCGAAGGCGTAATGGGCAGCGCGACCACTCAGGCCCTCGCGGCGACGACGGCAGCGCTCGGCGCGACGTCGGGCGTCGACCTCGACGTCGCCCGCGAGCTGTTCGCCGCGGCGCGTGCCGTGGGCGACTCGCCGCAGCTGAGCGGCGCGCTCGCCGACTCCGCCGCGTCCGCCGAGGCCCGTCGCAAGGTCGTCGCCGACGTGTTCGGCTCGGCGGTCTCGCCCGCGACCGCGTCGCTGCTGACGTCCGCCGTCGAGCAGCGCTGGTCGAGCCCGGCCGACCTCGTCGACGGCATCGAGGAGCTCGCGGTGCGCGCGGCCGCCATCGCCGACCGCACGTCGGATGTGGAGGCCGAGCTCTTCGCGTTCTCGCGCACCGTGGCCGACAACCCCGAGCTCGAGCTGGCACTCGGCAGCCGTCTCGGGGAGGCCGCGGCCAAGGGCGAGTTGGTCGAGTCGCTGCTGAAGGGACGCGTGAGCGAGGCGACCGTCCTCATCGCGGCATCCCTCATCCGCCACCCGCGTGAGCGGCGCGTGCGCCAGGTCCTCGCCCGGGCCACCCGGATGGTCGCCGATCAGCGCGGTCGCGCGGTCGCCACCGTCACGACGGCGGCCCCGCTCAGCGCGGCGCAGAGCGACCGTCTCGTCGCGGCGCTCTCGCAGCGGTACGGCACCGCCGTGACGCTGAACACCGTCATCGACCCGACCGTGGTCGGCGGCATGCGCGTGCAGATCGCCGATGACGTGATCGACGCGAGCGTGTCGTCCCGACTGGCGGACCTGCGCCAGCGACTCGCCGGCTGACAACAGACTTCCCGTCCGGCCCGCACAGGGAGCGAGCGGAGATTTCGGGGCCGCGGCCCCATGAACGAAGGAAAACAATGGCAGATCTCTCTATCAGCCCCGACGTCATCCGTGACGCGCTGAAGGACTTCGTCGCCGCTTACGAGCCCACGGGCGCCGCGGCCACCGAGGTCGGCACCGTCATCGACGCCGCGGACGGCATCGCGCACGTCGAGGGCCTGCCCGGCGTCATGGCGAACGAGCTCGTGACGTTCGAGGACGGCACGCTCGGCCTCGCCCAGAACCTGGACGAGCACGAGATCGGTGTCGTCGTGCTCGGCGAGTTCTCCGGCGTCGAGGCCGGACAGTCCGTCACGCGCACCGGTGAGGTCCTCTCGGTCCCGGTCGGCGAGGGCTACCTCGGCCGCGTCGTCGACCCGCTCGGCAACCCGATCGACGGCCTCGGCCCGATCGCGAACATCGAGGGCCGTCGCGCGCTCGAGCTGCAGGCGCCCGGCGTCATGCAGCGCAAGTCGGTCCACGAGCCGCTGCAGACCGGCATCAAGGCGATCGACGCCATGATCCCCGTCGGTCGCGGTCAGCGCCAGCTCATCATCGGCGACCGCCAGACCGGCAAGACCGCGATCGCGATCGACACGATCATCAACCAGAAGTCCAACTGGGAGTCGGGCGACGTCAGCAAGCAGGTCCGCTGCATCTACGTCGCGATCGGCCAGAAGGGCTCGACCATCGCCGCGGTGAAGGGCGCCCTCGAGGACGCCGGCGCGATGGAGTACACCACCATCGTCGCGGCCCCCGCGTCCGACCCGGCGGGCTTCAAGTACCTCGCCCCGTACACCGGCTCGGCCATCGGCCAGCACTGGATGTACGACGGCAAGCACGTCCTGATCATCTTCGACGACCTGTCGAAGCAGGCCGAGGCCTACCGTGCCGTGTCGCTGCTGCTGCGCCGCCCGCCGGGCCGCGAGGCGTACCCCGGCGACGTCTTCTACCTGCACTCGCGTCTGCTCGAGCGCTGCGCGAAGCTCTCGGACGAGATGGGCGCCGGCTCGATGACGGGTCTGCCGATCATCGAGACCAAGGCGAACGATGTCTCGGCGTACATCCCGACCAACGTGATCTCGATCACCGACGGCCAGATCTTCCTGCAGTCCGACCTGTTCAACGCGAACCAGCGTCCCGCGGTCGACGTGGGCATCTCGGTCTCGCGAGTCGGCGGTGACGCTCAGGTCAAGTCGATCAAGAAGGTCTCGGGAACGCTCAAGCTCGAGCTCGCCCAGTACCGCTCGCTCGAGGCGTTCGCGATGTTCGCGAGCGACCTGGACGCCGCGTCGCGTCGTCAGCTCGCCCGCGGTGCGCGCCTGACCGAGCTCCTCAAGCAGCCGCAGTACTCGCCGTACCCGGTGGAGGAGCAGGTCGTCTCGATCTGGGCCGGCACCAACGGCAAGCTCGACTCGATCGAGGTCGAGGACGTGCTCGCGTTCGAGCGCGAGCTGCTCGACTACCTGCGTCGCAACACGACGATCCTCGACCGTCTGCGCGAGACGAACGTCCTCGACGACGACACCGTCGCCGAGCTGGACAAGAAGACCGACGACTTCATCCTGGAGTTCCGCTCGGGCAAGGGCCAGAACATCGGCAAGCCCGGCAACGAGTCCGTCGCCGCCGCCGACGCGGAGGACGTCAACCAGGAGAAGATCGTCAAGGGTCGCCGCTAAGGCGGGCTCGGACAGGGACCATGGGCGCACAACTGCGGGTCTACAAGCAGAAGATCAGCTCTGCTCAGACGACCAAGAAGATCACGAAGGCGATGGAACTCATCGCGGCTTCGCGCATCCAGAAGGCGATGGCGCGTGTGCGCGCGTCGTCGCCCTTCGCGCGCGCCGTGACGCGTGCCGTCTCCGCCGTGGCGACGTACTCCAACGTCGATCACCCGCTGACCACCGAGCGCACCGACATCCGCCGCTCCGCCGTCGTGATCTTCACGTCGGACCGCGGTCTGGCCGGCGCGTTCAACTCGCAGATCCTCCGCGAGGGCCTCGAGCTGGCGCAGCTGCTGCGCGACGAGGGCAAGGAGCCGGTGTTCTACCTCATCGGCCGCAAGGCCGTCGGGTACTTCGCGTTCCGCCGCATGGAGAGCGCTGCCGAGTGGACGGGTGACACCGACACGCCGCAGTTCTCCACCGCGGAGGAGATCAGCGCGACGCTGCTCGACGCGTACGACCGCGGCGGCGTGGACGGCGGCGTCGACGAGATCCACCTCGTCTACAACCGCTTCGTCAGCATGATGACGCAGTCGCCCGAGACGGTGCGCCTGCTCCCGCTGGAGGTCGTCGAGGCGGAGGACACGTCGGCTGCGCAGGTGTACCCGCTCTACGAGTTCGAGCCGGACGCCGAGACGGTGCTGGACGCGCTCCTGCCGGTGTACATCCAGAGCCGCGTCTTCAACGCGCTCCTGCAGTCGTCGGCCGCGAAGCACGCCGCGACGCAGAAGGCGATGAAGTCCGCGAGCGACAACGCCGACAAGCTCATCACCGACTACACGCGCCTGCGCAACAACGCGCGCCAGGCCGAGATCACGCAGCAGATCGCCGAGATCGTCGGCGGCGCCGACGCTCTGGCGTCGGGCAAATAGACCACACGAAAGAGAAGAAGCCATGAGCCTCACCGCTGAGAAGACCGCGACTGCGGTCGGACGCGTCGCGCGCGTCACCGGCCCGGTCGTCGACATCGAGTTCCCGCATGACTCGATGCCCGACATCTACAACGCGCTGAAGACCACCATCACGATCGGCGAGGAGTCGACCGAGATCACCCTCGAGGTCGCGCAGCACCTCGGCGACGACCTCGTCCGCGCCATCTCGCTGAAGCCGACCGACGGCATGGTCCGCGGCCAGGAGGTGCGCGACACCGGCGGCCCCATCACGGTTCCGGTCGGCGACGTCACCAAGGGCCGCGTGTTCAACGTGACCGGCGACGTCCTCAACGCCGAGCCGGGCGAGCAGATCGAGATCACCGAGCGCTGGGGCATCCACCGCGAGGCCCCCTCGTTCGACCAGCTCGAGTCGAAGACCCAGATGTTCGAGACCGGCATCAAGGTCATCGACCTGCTCACCCCGTACGTGCAGGGTGGAAAGATCGGCCTCTTCGGTGGTGCGGGCGTCGGCAAGACGGTCCTCATCCAGGAGATGATCCAGCGCGTCGCGCAGGACCACGGTGGTGTGTCGGTGTTCGCCGGTGTCGGCGAGCGCACCCGTGAGGGCAACGAC
>Ga0180217_1003883_pt1 | contig 12261 bp, 10 predicted proteins | sample eDN3rd37CBELigOP_FD_128521 | JGI IMG/M metagenome (GOLD analysis project Ga0180217, IMG submission 128521) | Enriched Organic Plus compost microbial communities from Emeryville, California, USA - eDNA 3rd pass 37_C BE-Lig OP (version 2) (version 2) ... | reverse complement strand
GGCCTGGCGATAGGCCCGCGATCCCGAATAGGCCCGGGTCAGCATCAGGTCGTCGAACTCCAGCGGATGCTGACCGATGGAGGCGACATTGACGATCTGCGAGGGCGCTCCGGCGATCAGCGCGGGCAGCAGCCGTTCGGTCAGGCGGACGGGCGCCAGATAGTTCACTGCGAACCGCAACTCGTGACCGTCGGCGCTCACCTCGCGCACCCCTTCCGGCCCGCCGAAGCCTATGCCGGCGTTGTTGATCAACATCTGCAGGCTGTCACTCTCAGCGAGCACCGCCGCAGCGAGACGATCCACTTCGGCGAGGCTGGCGAGGTCCGCGGCCACAAAACTCGCGCGAGCGCCCCGCCCCTGTGCGTCAGCAACCGCCTCGGCGCCCCTGTCCGCGCTCCGGCCGCTCAAGATCAGGCGGACTCCGGGAGCCGCCAATTTGGGGATGAGCGCCCGGCCAAGTCCGTCAGTGGCGCCGGTCAGCACGATGGTCCGCACGCGCTTGTCTCCTGTTCTCGGCTGTGGCCGCCGCCGACAACCTGCGGCGGCTCCTAGTCTTCTTGCGCGATCTGCTTGAGCAGGCGCTTGGCTTCCAGCTTGTGCCTGGGCCGGAGATTGCGGCCGACGACGGCCATCAAGGCCGCGAAAACCGCCGCGTCGTCGGTGAAGCCGACCACCGCGAGGACGTCCGGGATCGCGTCGGTTGGCAGGACGAAATAGGCCAGCCCGGCCATCATCAGCGCCTTGGCCCTTGTGGGCGTCTCCGGATCCATGGCGCAGAACCACACCGAAAGCGCATCGTCCGCGAAGGGAATCTTCGTCGCCACCCTGCGTATCTTGGGCCAGAAGCCGCGGGCGACCCGTTGCTCGTTCACGCGCGCGACGGCCGGAACCATGGCGCGCGATGGGTCAAGCGCCTCCTCGGCGTCGAAAGCCTGACCGTTGACGTGGGGTGACGCTTTTGAGTTTGCGCTCATCGGGCTAAAGCCTCGGGCAACGAGACCCCATTAGACGTGAACGGGAGCCAAGCGTCCATGAAACTCGATTCCTCCATTTCCGCGGTCGTCACCGGCGGCGCCTCGGGCCTGGGCGAAGCCACCGTCCGCGCGCTCGCCGCGCAAGGGGTGAAGGTCGCCATCTTCGATATGAACGAAGCGAAGGGCGAAGCCGTCGCAAAGGAAGTGGGCGGCGTCTTCTGCAAGGTCAATGTCACCTCCGAGGAAGAGGTCGACGCCGCCTTCGCCAAGGCGCGTGCGGCGCACGGCCAGGAGCGCATCCTGGTCAACTGCGCGGGCACGGGCAACGCCATCAAGACCGCGAGCCGCGATAAGCAGACCGGCGAGACCAAGCACTTCCCGCTCGACGCCTTCAATCTGATCATCCAGATCAACCTCGTCGGCACCTTCCGCTGCATCGCCAAGTCGGCCAAGGGCATGCTGGACCTGCCGCCACTGGAAGACGGCGAGCGCGGCGCCATCGTCAACACCGCTTCCGTAGCCGCCGAGGACGGGCAGATGGGCCAGGCGGCCTATTCCGCCTCCAAGGGCGGCGTGGTGGGCATGACGCTCCCCATCGCCCGCGACCTGGCCGGGGACGGTATTCGGGTGAACACCATCCTGCCCGGCATCTTCAACACACCGCTGATGAACGCCGCCCCGCCGCAGGTGAAGGAGGCGCTGGCCGCCTCGGTGCCGTTCCCCAAGCGCCTCGGAAACGCCGAGGACTACGCCTCCCTGGCGCTGGAAATGATCACCAACGGCTACTTCAACGGCGAGGACGTCCGTCTCGACGGCGCCATCCGCATGGCGCCGCGCTGAGGCCGAAAATCAGGCGCTTGAGTAAGGGCCGCCCGATGGGCGGCCCTTATGACGTTCTGGTGACGCTTTACCTTCCCGTCATTTAGGGGTTCCGTAGCCGCCGGAACTTCGTGGGGGGCTGCAAAGCGCCATGATGGGACGGTGGGCGCAGCGTTTCGCAACGGCGATGGAACGGCCGCTGCTCGCCTACGGCGCCGCTCTGGCGGCCGTGGGCGCGGCCGCCGCGGTGCGCGCTGGGGCCGGCCTCGTCACCTCCGACCCGCCGAACTACATGGCCTTCTATCCGGCCGTGCTGTTTGCGACCCTCGTCACCGGCGCACGGGGCGGGCTTGTCGCCACAGTCTTGAGCGCCCTGATCGTGATGGCGGCCTGGGTAGGGTTCTCCCAGCCGCTCCAGGTCGCGATGTTCGTCGCGACGGCGGCGGCCACGGTCTTCATCGGTCGCGCCATTCGCATCGCGGTGCTCCGCGGTGTGGCGGCCGAGGAGCGCTTCGCCCTCTTCCAGCAGCAGGCGCTGGAAGGTTTCATGACGCTGGAGCCGGTCCATGTGGACGGCCAAATCTCCGACTTCCGCTGGACCTACGCCAATCCCGCCGCCGAGCGAACTGCGCCGTCCGCCTCCTCGGGCCTGGTCGGACGGCGGGTCCTGGAGGTCTTTCCGGACGAAACCGGCGCGGAAATGGTGCGCCGCTTTGCTCAAGCCCTTGGGGCGCACGGGCCCGACGATGTCGAGGTGCGCCGCGTCATCGACGGGCAGGAGCGGTTCTTTCGCTCGAGCGCCTTGCGGACGGGCAAGCGCCTCACGGTCACGTTCCGTGACATCACAGCTCAACGGACCTCGGAGAACGCGCTGCGGGCCGGCGAGGCGCAGATCCGCGCCCTGGTCGACAGCCTGCCCCAGCTCATCTGGTCCTGTCGCGCGGACGGCTATTGCGACTATCTGAGCCCACAATGGCGGAAATTCACCGGCGTCGCGAGCGACGAGCACTACGGCGCCGGCTGGCTCGAGGCCGTGCATCCCGAGGACCGCGACGCCGCGGCCCAGGCTTGGAGCCAGGCCGTGGCCGGAGGCCTGCCCTACGACATCGAATACCGTCTGCGCCGGCGCGACGGGGTGTGGCGTTGGTTCAGCGCGCGCGCCTCGGCGGTGCGGAACGAGGCCGGGCAGATCCACCGTTGGTTCGGGGCCAGCAGCGACGTGACCGAGATCGTCGAGGCGCGCACCGATCTGGAGGCCCGCGTCGCCGAACGGACGCGGGAGCTGGAGCTCAGCCTCGCCGAGCGGGCTGAGGCGGAGGCGGCGCTCGCCCAGGCCCAGCGCCTGGAGACGGTCGGCCGCCTGACCGGAGGCGTCGCGCACGACTTCAACAATCTCCTGACCGTCGTCATCGGCGGCCTCGACATGATCCTGCAGCACCCCACCGACCAGGCCCGGGTGACGCGCCTCGCCGAAGCCGCCCTCGCGGCGGGCCGTCGGGGCGAGCGGCTCACGCGCCAGCTCCTAGCCTTCTCGCGCCGCCAGGAACTGACCCTGGAGGTCGTGGACGTGGCGGCCTTGATCGAACAGATCGACCCGCTGATCCGCCGCGCGGTCGGCGAGGCGGTACGGCTCAGCCTGCGGCTCGAACCTCGGGTCGGCGCCAGCCGGCTGGACGCGGCGCAATTCGAGGCCGCGCTCCTCAACCTCGTGGTCAATGCGGCCGACGCCGCCCCCGCCTCGGGGGGCGACATCGAGATCGCCCTGGAGCGACGAAGCGTGACGGCGGGCGAGATCCCCGGCGCCCCGGCCGGGGACTATGTGGTCGTGTCCGTCTCCGACAATGGCGGCGGCATGTCGCCCGAGACGCTGCAGCGCGCCTTCGAGCCGTTCTTCACCACCAAGGAGATCGGAAAGGGCACCGGGCTCGGCCTGGCCCAGGTCTACGGTTTCGCCCGCCAGGTGGGCGGGGTTGCGACGATCGACTCCTCAGTTGGGTTCGGCACCACGGTCTCGCTCTATCTGCCTGCGGTGGATGCCGCGCCCCTGGTCGTCCCTGCGGCGGCCAACACCAATCTCGGCTGGAGCAAGAACGCCAAGGTCCTGCTGGTCGAGGACGATTCCGCCGTGCGAGCCGTGGTGGAAGGTTTGCTCGCGGACCTCGGCTGCGAGGTGGAAGGCGCGGCGGACGCGCCCACGGCGCTGGCGCGCCTGCAGGCGGGCGAGCGGTTCGATCTCCTGATCTCCGACATCGTCATGCCGGGCGGCATGAGCGGCGTCGAACTGGCCGAGGCGGCGCGGGCCCGCGATCCCGACCTGCCGATCGTGCTCACCAGCGGCTATGCCGGAGACAGGTTGGCGCGCGGCGCCGAGGGACTGGACTGGCCGTTGCTGCGCAAACCCTTCCGCGCCGAGCAGCTCAGCATGGTCATTCGCGAAGCCTTCGAACGGCGGCGAGTGCTGTCGCCGGACACGCTCTAGGCGGCAAGGTCCACGCCGTCCTTTCGCAAGGTCCGCACCTGGAAGGTCCCAGCCGGCGGCGGCCGCAACAGGCTGGGCGAAGGTGCGCCGAGCCACTCCATCCCCGCCTCGGGCGTGAAGGTGGCGATCTGACGATCGTGATAGCCGGCGAGATCGGGGCCTGGCTCGGTGGTGAGCATGGTGAAGCACCCCTCCTTCACGATCCCCGCTATCCAGAACCATTCCTGGAAGCTCATGGTGAAAAGGTGCCGATCCTTGAGCTTCACGCCCGGCGCCTTCGGCTGCGTGTATTCGAAGAAGCCGTCCGCCAGGATCAGGACACGGTCGTTCCGCGAGAAGTCCCGCCCCTCGGAGCGGAAGTTGAACACCGGCGCGCCTCGCGGGCCCGGCCAGGCCCAGGTGACCATCGCCCCCTCAAGCATCCCGTCCGTCAGCCGCACCACGAAGGCGTTGTCGCGAATCCGGATCGACGGCTGCGCGCCCTGGTTCGGAACGAGGCCGTCCTTCCACTTGAAGAGCGGCAGCCCGCGACGGTCGAACTCCTCGATCGCGTCCTGCAGCAGCTTGTGGCGTTGGAACTCGTTGCACATGGCGCGAACGCTAAACGAAAAGGGCGGCCGCGTCGCCGCGACCGCCCTTGCCGATACGAAGATCGGAAGGCTTAGGCCTCTTCGGCCTCCGCCTCGTCCTTCTTGGAGAGGTCCTCGCCGGTCTCCTGGTCGACGACCTTCATGGAGAGACGCGTCTTGCCGCGATCGTCGAAGCCCAAGAGCTTCACCTTCACGCTCTGACCTTCCTGCAGGACGTCCGAGACCTTGCCGACGCGCTCGTTGGAGATCTGCGACACGTGGACGAGGCCGTCCTTCGCGCCGAAGAAGTTCACGAAAGCGCCGAAATCGACGATCTTGACGACCTTGCCGGTGTAGATGGCGCCGATTTCCGGCTCCGATGCGATCGACTTGATCCACTCGCGGGCCGCATCGATCTTCGCCTGCTCGGCGGCGGCGATCTTGATGGTGCCGTCGTCGGCGATATCGACCTTGGCGCCGGTCTTCTCGACGATCTCGCGGATCACCTTGCCGCCCGAGCCGATGACTTCGCGGATCTTATCGACCGCGATCTTCATGGTCTCGATCTTCGGCGCGAATTCGCCCAGTTCGGTGCGCGGCGCTTCCATGGCCTTGGCCATTTCGCCGAGGATGTGCTTGCGCCCGGCGTTAGCCTGCTCAAGCGCTTGCTTCATGATCGCTTCGGTGATGCCGGCGATCTTGATGTCCATCTGCAGCGAGGTGATGCCGTCCTCGGTGCCGGCGACCTTGAAGTCCATGTCGCCCAGGTGATCTTCGTCGCCCAGGATGTCCGAGAGCACCGCAAAGCCGTCGTCCTCGAGGATCAGGCCCATGGCGATGCCGGAGACCGGCTTCTTCAGCGGCACGCCGGCGTCCATCAGGGCCAGCGAAGAGCCGCAGACCGTCGCCATGGACGACGAACCGTTGGACTCCAGAACCTCGGAAACCAGGCGGATCGTGTAGGGGAAGTCCTCGTTCTTCGGCAGCATCGGACGGATCGCGCGCCAGGCCAGCTTGCCGTGACCGACTTCGCGGCGGCCCGGCGCGCCCATGCGGCCCGTTTCGCCGACTGAGAAGGGCGGGAAATTGTAGTGCAGCATGAACTTCTCGAAGTACTTGCCTTCGAGAGCGTCGATGAGTTGCTCGTCGTCGCCGGTGCCGAGGGTGGCGACCACCAGGGCCTGGGTTTCGCCGCGGGTGAAGAGGGCCGAGCCGTGGGCGCGCGGCAGCACGCCGACTTCCGACACGATCGGGCGGACCTTGTCGACGGTGCGGCCGTCGATCCGGATGCCGGTGTCGAGGATGGAGCGGCGAACGACGTCAGCTTCAAGTTCCTTGAAGACGCCGCCGAGCTTCAGCGGATCAACGCCTTCCGGATTGGCTTCCGACTTGGCGAAGGCGGCCAGCGCCTTTTCCTTGGCCGCGCCGACCGCCGCATGGCGGTCCGCCTTGCCGGTGATCTTGTAGGCGGCCGCGAGATCGCCGCCGATCAGCTGCTTCACCTGGGCCTTGATGGCGTCGGTGTCATCCGGGGTGAACTCGAAGGGTTCCTTGGCGGAATGCTCGGCGAGTTCGATGATCGCGTCGATCACCGCCTGCATTTCCTTGTGGGCGAAGGTCACGCCGCCCAGGACCACCTCTTCGGAGAGCTCCTGGATCTCGGATTCGACCATCATCACCGCGTCGTGGGTCCCGGCCACGACCAGGTCCATCAGGCTTTCCTTCTGCTCGTCGAGCGTCGGGTTCAGCACGTATTCGCCGTTCACATAGCCGACGCGCGCAGCGCCGATCGGGCCCATGAAGGGCGCGCCCGAGAGGGTCAGGGCGGCCGAGGCGGCCACCATGGCGACGATGTCCGGATCGTTCTCCAGATCGTGGGCGAGCACGGTCGCGACGACCTGCACTTCGTTCTTGAAGCCCTTGACGAACAGCGGACGAATCGGCCGGTCGATCAGGCGCGAGGTCAGGGTTTCCTTCTGGCTCGGCGCGCCTTCACGCCGCGGGAAGGAGCCGGGGATCTTGCCCGCGGCGTAGAATTTTTCCTGATAGTTCACGGTCAGGGGGAAGAAGTCCTGACCCGGCTTGGCGCTCTTGGCGTAGACGGCGGTCGCCAGGACCATGGTCTCGCCATAAGTGGCCAGGACCGAACCATCGGCCTGGCGGGCCATGCGGCCGGTTTCGAGCGTCAGCGTCTTGCCGCCCCACTCGATCGTCTTGCGTTTGATATCGAACATTTTTCTTCTTTCTCATCCCGCGGGCGAATTCCCAACGGGGGCGGACAGGGCGTCGGGGTTCCGAAATCCTCTCCAGACGAACAGGCGGTGAGGATTGCGTTGGAACCCTCGGCGTATGGCGGACGGTCCGACTCTTGGACCTTCCGGATCGCCGCTTTGTTCCCTCGGCCTGTTACGAGGGGGCGGCGCATTGAATGGGCCTGATACGCAAAGCCCCCGGTTTCCCGGGGGCCGGCGTTTTGCGTCCTTAGCGGCGCAGACCCAGCTTTTCGATCAGGGCCTGATAGCGAGCCTCGTCGGACTTCTTCAGGTGATCGAGCAGTGAACGACGCTGGGAAACGAGCTTCAGCAGGCCCCGGCGCGAATGGTTGTCCTTCTTGTGGGTCTTGAAGTGCTCGGTGAGGTTGGCGATCCGTTCCGAGAGGATGGCCACCTGCACTTCGGCGCTTCCCGTGTCGCCCTCGGTCCGGCCGTGGGCTTTGATGAGCTCAGCTTTACGCTCAAGCGTGATCGACATCGGTTAGTCTCCGCTCTTGTCCAGATGAAAGACCCGCGAGGGCTCGAGCTTGCCCGCACGCATCTCGCAGAGCGCCACGATCGTCTCGCCGTCCATGGCTGAAACGGTTCGCGTCCCGGGGCTTAGCCGGGCCTTGAGAGCTTCAACCTGTCGGGGAACGAGAACGATCGACCGTCCCTGCTTGAGCTTGAAGGCGTCTTCGGCGGTCACGGCCAGCTCCGGGATGTCGTCCAGAGCGGTCTCGACCGGAAGCAATGCCTCCAGGCATCGGGCCTTATGGCCCAAATCTTCCAACAATTCCAGCGTTATCGCGGAATCCTCCTCGAAGGGGCCCACGCGGGTCCGCCGCAGGGCGCTGACGTGGGCGCACGCCCCCAGCCGCTCGGCGATGTCCCGCACGATCGCGCGCACATAGGTCCCCTTCCCGCATTCCACGGCGATTTCGACATGGTCGGCGTCCGGCGCGTCCAGGACGCGGGCGTCGTAGATCGAAATCTCCCGCGCCTGGAGCTCCACCGTCTCGCCGGCCCGGGCTAGGTCGTAGGCGCGTTCGCCGTCCACCTTCACGGCGGAGAAAGCCGGCGGAACCTGCAGGATGTCGCCGATGAAGTCCGGCAGGACGGCCTCGACGGCCGAAACCGACGGCCGCACGTCGGAGGTCGCCGTCGTGACGCCTTCACGGTCGAAACTGGCGGTCGTCCGGCCCCATTCGATCGTGAACCGATAGGCCTTGTCCGCATCCATCAGGAAAGACACGGTCTTGGTCGCCTCGCCCAGGGCGATCGGCAGCACGCCCGTGGCCAGGGGATCGAGCGTGCCCGCATGGCCCGCCTTCTGGGCGTTGAAGATGCGGCGCACGCGACCTACGGCCTGGGTCGAGCCCAGGTCGTAGGGCTTGTCGAGATTGATCCAGCCGGAGACGGCTTCCCCCTTGCGGCGCCGCGCCATCAGTCTTCGTCCTTCCAGGAATCGGACGGCGGCTGCGGCGAGAGGTCCTGGCGCACCTTCGGATCATCGAACAGGCGGCCTATCCGCTCGGCCTCGTCGAAGCTCTCGTCATGCAAGAACTTCAGGTCCGGCGTGAACTTCATGTCGATCTCGCGCCCCAGGCGGCCGCGCAGGAACTTGGCGTGGCGATTGAGCGCCTTCACCACCTCGGGCGCATGCTCGCCGCCAAGCGGCTCGACGAAGCAGACGGCATGGCGCAGGTCCGGGCTCATCCGCACCTCGGTGACCGTCACCGAGGTTCCCGTGAGAGCCTCATCGTCGAAATCCTCTTCGCGCAGGATCTCCACCAGCGCGTGACGGATGAGCTCCCCGGCGCGCAGCTGACGCTGGGATGGGCCCGCCGGGCCGCCTCGACCCTTGGACATCGTACGTTTCATTGAACTTGCGCCTCTTACGACCTGGCGCGCGGATCGGACGCGGCGGCTCAGGAGAAGGGCGCGCTTCTAGGCTCGTCAGATCGGGAAGTCCACCCCGTAGCGCGCACGCACGGGTCAGCTCTTGGTCCGCAGCATCGAAAGGTCGCCCTCGAAACCGGAAAGCCGCCACACACCGTCCTCGCGCGTGAAGACGAGGAGGCAGGGCCCGTCCTTCTTGCGCGTCGCACAGACCTGTCCCTCGGCCACGGTCTTGAGCTGTCCGCCGATCACCAGCGGGCCAGGAATAGGCGTGCTTGGGCCATAACCGTAGTACTCCGCGACCGCGCGAAAGGTGCGCGGCTGGATCAGGGCCTCGCCGGCGGCCTCCGCAAGAGCCGGGGCGATCAGGGCGGAGAGCGCCGCCAGGCCATCGCCGCCGCCCTTGCGGGCCTCGGCGAGCATGCGCGCCTCGATCTGACGCTTGAGCGCAGGTCGATCGACGTGCTTGTCGAAGGTCGCCTGATCGTTGTCCCGGATCGAAATCAGCAGGGCGTGAACGTCGCCCGCCGCATCGTAGCGCTCGGTCGTGGCGCAGGCCGAAAGAGCGAAGAGGGCGAGCGCCAGGAGAAGGTTTCTCATCTGCGGACCGGTTGTTGCGTGTAGCGGAGCATGTCGGTGTCGTATCCCAAGCTGCGAGCCCTGGCGATGAGCTGACTGCGGAGCTGCTCTGGCGGATGGGGCTGCCGAGTCAGAATCCATAGGAAGCGGCCTGACCCTTCGCCCACGATCGCCCAGCTATAGTCGTCAGCCCGATCGAGCACCCAGTAGTTGGTCATAAGAGCCGGGCCAAAGAATGACACCTTCAGCTTGGCGCCCAAAGGATCGCCTGCAGGCTTCGCCTTGCCTTCCGACACCTTGACCGGCCCGTCGACCCCACCCTCTCGGCAGGTGTTCTTCACCGTGATCCCGCCCCCCGCGGCGGGCCGATATTCCGCGGTGACCGCCTCGCAATCCTTCTCGAAGCGGTTCTCGTAGCGCGCGTACTCGTACCAAAGGCCCTGATAGCGACCAAGCTCCACGGGCTTGGCGGGCTCGGGCACGTCGTCATTGCCGACCGGGCCTCCTGCACAGGCGGCCAAGGCGAGAAGCAAGGGGAGAAGGGCGACCTGGCGCATGAAAGCTCCACCTTTCAAGGATGGTCCTAGGAACGCCCGGCGCCAAATCCGGCTCCCCACGAAAAAGGCCTCCGGTTTCCCGGAGGCCTGATCCTTGCGCCGAGGATGGCGGCCTTAGAGGCTGCGCTTGACCTCTTCGAGGTTGAAGCACTCGATGACGTCGCCTTCCTTGATGTCCTGGAAGCCCTCGAAGAACATCCCGCACTCCATGCCGGCGGTGACCTCAACCACTTCATCCTTGAAGCGCTTGAGCGTCTTGAGGGTGCCGAGTTCGAGCACGACGATGTCTTCCCGGATGATCCGGACCCGCGCGCCGCGGCGAACCACGCCTTCGGTGACGCGGCAACCGGCGACCCGGCCGACCTTGGTGATGTCGAACACCTGCAGGACGCGCGCGTTGCCCAGGAAGGTTTCGCGTTGTTCCGGCGCCAGCATGCCCGAGAGCACGCCTTTGATGTCGTCGATCAGGTCGTAGATGATCGAATAGTATCGGATCTCCACGCCCTCGCGCTCGGCCAAGGCTTGAGCCTGCTTCGAGGCGCGGACGTTGAAGCCGATGATCGGCGCGCCCGAGCCCTTGGCCAAGGTCACGTCGCTCTCGCTGATCGCGCCGGCCCCCGACAGAATGATCCGGGCCCGGACCTCGTCATTGGCCAGCTTGTCGAGCGAACCGACGATGGCTTCCGCAGAACCTTGCACGTCCGCCTTGATGATGACCGGCAGCTCCGAGATCTTCTTGTCCTGAAGCTTGGCCATGAAGTCGGCCATGGTGACGCCCGCGGCGACGGGCGAGCCCGCCTTTTCGCGCTTCACCCGCGTGCGGTACTCGGTCAGCTCCCGCGCACGCGCTTCGCTTTCGACCACGGCGAAGGCTTCGCCGGGGCTCGGCGCGCCGTCGAGGCCGAGGATTTCCACCGGCACCGAAGGCCCGGCCGAATCGACCTGCTCGTCGCGCTCGTTGAGGAGCGCACGGACGCGTCCGAAGCTGGAACCGGCCACGACGATGTCGCCGCGCTTGAGCGTCCCGCGCTTGACCAGCACGGTGGACACCGCGCCGCGGCCGCGATCGACCTTGGCTTCGATGACCGTGCCGTCGGCGGTACGATCCGGATTGGCCTTCAGGTCCATGACCTCGGCCTGAAGCAGGATTGCTTCGATCAGGTTGTCGAGACCGGTCTTCTGCAGGGCGGAGATCTCGATGGCCTGGGTGTCGCCGCCCAGGCTTTCGACCACGATCTCGTGCTGCAGCAGCTCGTTGATCACGCGCTGAGGATTGGCGTCCGGCTTGTCCATCTTGTTGATGGCCACGATGATCGGCGCGTTGGCGGCCTTGGCGTGCTGGATCGCCTCGATCGTTTGAGGCATCACGCCGTCATCGGCCGCAACCACCAGGACCACGATGTCGGTCACGTCCGCGCCACGGGCGCGCATCGCCGAGAAGGCGGCGTGACCGGGGGTGTCCAGGAAGGTCACAGCCTGACCGTTGGCCAGCCGCACCTGATAGGCGCCGATGTGCTGGGTGATGCCGCCGTGCTCGGCGCCGGCCACGTCAGCCGAGCGCAGGGCGTCGAGCAGCGAGGTCTTGCCGTGGTCGACGTGGCCCATGACCGCCACCACCGGCGGGCGCGGAACCAGATGATCGTCGACGTCCTCTTCGCCGATGAAGCCTTCTTCGACGTCGGCTTCCGAGACACGCCGGACCGTGTGGCCGAATTCGGTCGCCACGAGCTCGGCGGTGTCGGAGTCGATCACGTCGTTGATCTTCAGCATCATGCCCTGACGCATCAGGAACTTGATGATCTCGACGCCACGGGTCGCCATGCGGTTGGCGAGTTCGGCCACGGTGATGACGTCCGGGATGACGACTTCGCGCGCAACGCGAGCCTGCTCCTGGGCGCCGCCCTTGCGCTTCTCGCGCTCGCGCTCGCGGGCGCGGCGGACCGAGGCCAGCGAACGCATCCGCTCGACAGCATCCTCGTCGTCTCCGGCCACGGCCTGGATCGTCAACCGACCCTCACGGCGTTGAGCCGCGCCCTTGACCCGGCTGATCGCCTTGTTGGGCGCAACCGGGGTCTTGCGGCGCGTATCCTCCTCATCGTCGGGACGACGAGCGTCCCCGCCGGGACGAGG
>Ga0180217_1003882_pt1 | contig 12265 bp, 14 predicted proteins | sample eDN3rd37CBELigOP_FD_128521 | JGI IMG/M metagenome (GOLD analysis project Ga0180217, IMG submission 128521) | Enriched Organic Plus compost microbial communities from Emeryville, California, USA - eDNA 3rd pass 37_C BE-Lig OP (version 2) (version 2) ... | reverse complement strand
TGATCGCGCCGTCGCGCAGCGGTGCGCCCGCGACCTGCCAGGCCTCGGTCAGCACCGGGCTCATCACGAACCAGGTCAGGAACATGGCCAGGCTGACGATCAGCATGTTCGGCGGCGATTGCTGCAAGCCCAGCGACTGGCGCAGGATCGAGAGCACCGTCACGATGAAGGGAAAGCAGGTCACCATAATGGCGATGCCCGGCGCCAGAGACAGCGCCGTCATCACCGCCAGCAGCGTGATCGCATGCCGGCCGATGCCGCCGGCGACGGCTTCGAGGCCCGCCCCGTCGAGGCCCGCCCGGTCGATCAGCGGCAGATCCTGCGCCGCCGCGGCCTGCGGCAGCAGCAGCAGCAGGGCCGCAAGGACCGGGGCAAGGACAGGCACCAGCCTGATCACGATGCGCCTGCCGGGCCGAGGATGCGGACACAAAGCCGGTTGTCGGTCTCATCGCCCGAGACGAGTTCGCCCCGCGCGATGACCTTGTCGCCGACGCAGATCTCGACGCCGTCCGACATGTCCTGGTCCAGGGTCAGCACGTCGTCCGGCCGCAGGCGCGACAGCTCGGCGACGGTCAGTTGCGTGCCGCCCAGCCGGATGGCGATTTCCACCTGGATCTGGTCGGTGGCAATAAGGCTGGCAAGATCGTCCATGATCAGTCCCCGGTCTTGATGTCGTCGATGATGGCCTTCAGTTCCGCGCAAGCCGCCGCAGGATCGAAGAGGATCGTGCCCTGGCCCGCGACCAGCTCGACCATCTCCCGCCCCGGCGGCAGGTTCTCGATCCGCACCTGGGGAAACTGCCCGCGGCCCAGGCAGTCGGCAAGGTCGGGTTGCAGGTCTTGCGGGCAACGGACCACCAGCGCACGGTCCGGCGCGTGTTCGACGATCCGCGCCACCTCATCGGCCAAGGCCAGCCGCAGCCGCTCCCTTTGCGAGCGCGGGCCAAGCACATCCACCAATGCATGCAGCACCGGCGCCAGCGCCTTGCGAAGCTCGGCGCGCAACGCGACCTCTTTTTCCTGGCCGATCCGCATGTCGCAGCGCAGGTCGGCCAGCGCCTGGGTCAGCGCATCCAAGCTGGCCTCGCGTCCCTCGGCCAAGCCCTTTTCATAACCGCATTGAAAGGCTTCCTCGCGCTCGGCCGCGGGTGCCAGCCCACCGGCACCCGCGGCGCCCAAGGAAAAGGAATCAAGCCGAAGCGCGGCGGGGCTCATAGCGCATCCTCACGTTTCTCGATCCAGCCCGACAGGATCTGCAGGCTTTCGTCCTTGCGCGATTTCATCAGATCCTTGAGCCGGGTGACCGGATCGCCGTCCTCTGCCCCCATGGGCGTAAAGTCGATCTCGGGCACGACATTGGCCTGGGACGGAGGAGGGCTGCCCTCGGCCCTGGCAACCGCAAGCGCCGCCGGAGGTTCGGAATGGTCCAGCATGGCCTGCGCCGGATGGCCCGCGGGCCTCGAGCGCAGCAGCGGACGCAGCAGGAAGGCCGCCAGCGCCAGCGCGAAAAGGCCGACCAGCGCGATGCGGATCAGCCCGTTCAGGTCCAGCTTGGACAGCAGGCCGCCGGTTCTGGCCAGGGTGCCCGCCTCGGAAAGCGAGGCGAAGGCCAGCGATTTCACCGTGATCGCATCGCCCCGCGCCTCGTCGAAGCCCACGGCCGAGGCGACGAGTTCGCGGATCGCCTGAAGCTCGGCCTCTTCTCGCGGCACCAGCATGGTTTCGCCATTGGCCTCGGTCCGGGCGGTGCCGTTTACCAGCACGGCGACGGTCAGGCGGCGGGTGGCGCCGGGCTGGCGTGTCACCTCGCGCGTGACCTTGCTGACCTCGAAATTCGAACGCTGGCGGGTTTCCGACCGCGAGGAGCGGCCTTGGTCGCCGGCATTCTCCTGGCCTTCGGGCAGGTTCGACGCGGCCGTAACCGCGCTCTGCTGCGCATTGCTGCTTTCATCGGCGCTTTCCTCGCTTTCCTGCGAGATCAGCGCACGCTCCTGCGGGTCGAAGCGTTGCTCGGTCAGGAACTCGGATTCGTTGACCACGTCCAGGTGCAGTTCGACGATGGCATTGCCATGGCCGACATGCGCGGCCAGGATGCGCTCGACATTGCGCTTCATCTCGGCCTCGCGGTCCTCGCCGGCGAAATCCTCGCCCGAGGAAATGACGCCGCGTTCGCTGTCGATCACCGCCACACGGTCCGCCGACATGCCCGGCACGCCCGAGGAGACCAGGAACTTCAGCGCCTTGGCCTGGCTGCGGTTGATCGGCGTGCCGTCGGTCGTCAGCGTGACCGAGGCGGTCGCCTCGGCCTCGCGCCGATAGCCGCGGCCCTGCGGCACGGCCAGGTGCACGCGCGCCGCCTTGACGTTCGGCAGGGCCAGGATGGTGCGCGCCAGCTCGCCCTCCTTGGCGCGCCAATAGGCAGCGTCGAACATCTGCGAGGTGGTGCCGAAACCCGACATGCCGTCCAGGATTTCATAGCCCTTGCCGCCGGCCGAGGGCAGCCCCTCGCCGGCCAGCATCATGAGCAATTCGTCGCGCCGGCTTTCCGCGACCCAGATCGAATCGCCCCGGATCTGGTAGGGGATGCCGGATTTCTCGACCGCGGCCATGACCGCGCCGGATTGCTGCGAATCCAGCCCCGAATACAGCAGCGCCATGCCGGGCCGGCTGGCCAGCCAGGAAAGCCCGGCAATGGCGGCAAAGGTGAACAGGAAGGCAGCCGCCAGCACGGCCCTTTGTCTTGCGCTTCTTTCGCGCCAGTAGTCCTGCAGCTTCAGCAAAACCGTCCCCTTCGAATCGCCGTTATCCTTGTCGCGACCTTCATGGCACGGGGGCGATTAAGAATTGGTTAGCCCGCGGGTGTTATCCAGTCCCCGGACGGACGGAGAATCACCATGACCGATGTCGCCGACATCAACGCGGAAGAAAAACCCGGCGGGGGGATCGGGCGCATCCTGCTGCCGCTGGGGTTGGCCCTGGTCCTGGGCGGGGCGGGCTTTGCCTCGACCTGGCTGGGATTCTGGTCGCCCCTGTCGCTTCTGGGGCCGAAGCCGGAAAAGGTGCAGACCATGACCGCGCCGGCCGTGGCCTTCGTCGATATTCCCCAGATCGTGCTGACGCTGGCCGGGCCACGGGGGCGGACGCTGGTGATGACGGTCAAGATCGAGACCGACCAGAACCGCCGCGCCGAGGTCGAGCACCTGATCCCGCGTCTGCTGGACAGCTTCAACGGCTTTCTCACCGACATCGACCCAGCCGCTTTCGAGAAACGCGGAATATTGGACATCGTCCGGGACGAGCTGGCGACGCGCGCCGTCTTCGTCCTGGGCAAGGAGGCGTTCACCGATGTCCTCATCACGGAGTTCAGGATCCAATGACGATTGCCCAGCTTTTACAAGTCGTTCTGATCACCTTTACCATCGGGCTGTCGGCATTCTGCTTCATGCTGGCCCGCCGGCTGCGCAAGCTGAACGACCTGGAGACCGGCCTGGGCGGCGCCATCGCCGTCATGACCAGCGAGATCGGCCGGCTGGAGAAATCCATCCTGCTGGCCAAGGCCGAGGCCACCGCAGCGACCCAGGCCCTGGCCGAGGAGATCGAACGCGCCAAACAGGAGCGCGCCTTCTGGATGCTGCAACAGAAATTCGCCGAGCCCGGCCCGCAGCGGTCAAACCGGCTGCAACGCCGCCGCCGGCGCGAAGGGGCGGTGGTGGATGCGTAGGCCGGTCCTGTCGATCCTGGGCGGCGTGATGATCCTGGCCGCGGCCGGCCAGGCGGCGATGCTGATGGATGGGCTGTCGCGGCTGTCGGCCCATGCCGTGCCGTCCGAGCTGATGGCCGGCTGCTCCGATGTCCCCGAGGCGGTGGCCCTGGCCGAGACGCTGCGCGAGCGCGCCCTGCGCATCGACCGCTACATGCAGGACATCGAGCGGCGCAAGGCCGAGATCGGCGCGGCCGAAAAGCGGCTGACCGAGCGGCTGGTCGAGCTGCGCAAGATTAGGCAGCAGATCGCCCAGAACAGCCGCGGCCAAAGCCAAGCGCAGACCGAGGACATCGCGCGGCTGATCGCGGTCTACGACCAGATGAAGCCGGAACAGGCGGCCATGGTCCTGTCGAACCTGCCGCCGGATTTCGCCGCGCAGATCCTGGCCCGCGTCCAGCCGGAAACCGGTGCCCGCATCATGGCCTCGGTCGAGCCGGGCCATGCCGCGGTCCTGACCTCATACATGGGCGCCCTGCGGGCCGCCGGGAAGTAGGTGAACAGATGTTCGGCATGATCGGCATTGTCGTGACCTTCGCGATGGTCTTCGGCGGCTATCTCCTGGCCGGCGGAAAGCTGGGGGTCATCCTGCATTCGCTGCCCTTCGAGATGATGATGATCGGCGGGGCGGCGATCGGCTCGTTCCTGCTGTCGAACGAGACGGCGGTGATCAAGCAGGCGCTGGGCGGCATCGGCCGCTCGCTCAAGGGGCCGCGCTGGCATGAATCCGACGTGCAGGACGTGTTGTGCCTGCTGTTCCAGCTGCTGCGGATCGCCCGCGCCAGCCCTGTCGAGCTGGAGGAGCATATCGAGAGCCCCGGCGCCTCGCCGATCTTCCAGGCCTATCCGCGGATCCTGGCCGACGAGCATGTGGTGACGCTGATCGCCGACACGCTGCGATCCGCCAGCCTGAACTACGACGACCCCTATCAGGTCGAGGAGATGCTGTCGCAACGCATCGGCCTGATGAACGAGGAATCCATGCACGCGCCCCACGCCTTGCAGAACATGGCCGACGCGCTGCCGGCGCTAGGGATCGTCGCCGCCGTCCTGGGCGTGATCAAGACCATGAGCTCGATCGACCAGCCGCCCGAGGTGCTGGGCAAGATGATCGGCGGGGCCCTGGTCGGCACGTTCCTGGGCGTGTTCCTGGCCTATGCGCTCGTCGCGCCCTTCGCCCAGCGGCTCGGGGCGGTGACCAAGCAGGACCAGGCCTTCTACGACGTGATCAAATCGGTGCTGATCGCCGGCCTGCACCAGCATGCGACCAATCTTTGCGTCGAGGTGGGCCGGCAATCCGCGCCCGAACATGTCCGCCCCTCGTTCGGCGATGTCGAGAACGCGCTGCGCGAACTGAAGAGGGCATCGTGATCGCAATGCTGATCCTGGCCGCGGCATTCGCCGCCGAGCCCGTCCCGGCCGGGCTACCGACCCGCGACGGCCTGATCCGCGAGGCGACCGACCGGCTGCTTTACGGCGAGCCGCTGCCGGCGGACATGGGCGACCGGCTGATGCGGCTTTCGCCCGCGGACCGGATTGAGGTCCTGATCTTTCTCAGGCGGTCGGGCATGCTGGCCGGACCGGCCTGGAGCATCGAGCGCCTGCTTGAGCCCGCCAGACCCCAGGGAGCCCAGGAATGAGCATTGCCGAGACAGGCGCAGGCACGGGCTGGGCCGCCCGGCCGCTGATCATCACCGGGGTCTTGCTGCTGATCGTGCTGTCCATGGTCATCCCCATGCCGGCGCGGCTGCTGGACCTGGGAATCGCGCTCTCCATCGCCAGCGCGACGCTGATCCTGGTCATGGCCTCGCTGGTGGAGAAGCCCACCGATTTCCAGGCCTTCCCGGTCCTGCTGCTGGTCTCGCTGCTGATCCGGCTGTCGCTCAACATCTCGTCGACCCGGCTGATCCTGACCGACGGACAAAGCGGCACCGCCGCCGCCGGCCACGTAATCCAGGCCTTTGCCGAATTCGTCGCCGGCGGCTCGCTCCTGGTGGGGCTGACGGTCTTTGCTGTGATCACGGTGGTGAACTTCATGGTCATCACCAAGGGGTCGGGGCGCATGGCCGAGGTCTCGGCCCGCTTCGCGCTGGATTCGCTGCCCGGCAAGCAGCTGGCCATCGACGGCGACCTGAACTCGGGCGCCATCGACCATGACGAGGCCAAGCGCCGCCGCGCCCGCGAACAGCGCGAGATCAGCTTCTTCGGCTCGCTCGACGGCGCGTCGAAATTCGTCAAGGGCGATGCCATCGCCGGCCTGGTCATCACGCTGATCAACCTGTTCGTCGGCCTGGCCGCGGGCGTGCTTTTGCACGGCATGCCCCTGGGCGAGGCGATGAGCACCTATTCCAAGCTGACCATCGGCGACGGGCTGGTCAGCCAGGTTCCGGCGCTGATCACCTCGATGGCCGCGGCTCTGCTGCTGTCGCGCGGCGGCGCCACCGAGACGACGGCAGACCTGCTGTCGCAGCAATTCCTCAGCAACTGGCAGGTTCCCTTCATCAGCGCGGCGGGGATGCTGGTCATCGGCCTGGTCCCCGGCATGCCGACGCCGGTGTTCTTCGGCCTGGCGGCGGTGCTGGGCACGACGGCCTGGTTCATCCGCACCCGCCAGGACCGGCCGGCCCCCAGGGTAGCGCCGGACAAGCCCCGGAGCGCAGCGCCCGCGCCGACCCGCATCGGCGACGTGCTGGACACCGACGAGATCTGCGTCGAGATCGGCGCGGGCCTGATCGTCAGCGCGCTGGACCCGGCGCGCGGGCTGGGCCAGCGCATCACCAACCTGCGGCTGCATGTCGCCCGCGCCTACGGGCTGATCCTGCCCGATGTCCGCATCACCGACGGCACCGGCTTCCAGGACGGCGAATATGTCATCCGCCTGCACGGGGTGGTGCGCGGCAAGGGCGTCCTGCGGCCGCAGGGCGTGTTGGCGCTGGGCGCGGAATCCACGCTCGAGGGGCTTGCGGGCGAAAGCGTGCGCGAACCGGTCTACGGCAGCGCCGCGCGCTGGATCGCGCCGGAATGGCAGGACGAGGCGGCGATCGCAGGCGCCACGGTCGTCACCCCGATGGAGGTGCTGTCCACGCATCTGATGGAGGTGGTCAAGACCAACCTGCCCGCGCTTCTGACCCTGTCCTCGATGCAACGCATGATCCGCGAGCTGTGCGGCGTGTCGGACGAGCATCGCGCCCAGGTCAACCAGCGCTTCTTCGACAGCATGGTGCCCGACAAGGTGTCGCCCGAGATGCTGCTGGCCGTGCTGCGCGGTCTGCTGGAGGAACGCATCTCGGTCCGCAACCTGGTTCTCATCACCGACGCGGTTCACGAATCGCGCAACGCCGCCTCGCCCGAGGCCGTCTATGAACAGGTCCGCAAGCGGCTGCGCGGCCAGATCACCGAACAGTTCCTGGATCAGGACGGTTATCTGGGGTTGCTGCAACTGCATCCGCAATGGGAGGCCGAGATCGCCCGCAACGAGGCCGAAGGCGCCAGGGCCGGGACCAATGCCGTCCCGCAGATCCAGAAACGCCTGGCCGAAGCCGTGCAGGCCACCCTGGCCGAGCTGCCGCCCGGCCTGGAGGTGGTGCTTGCCGTGCCCGACCATCGCCGGCGCCTGGTGCGGATGATGCTGACCTCGGCCGGGATCGCGACACCGGTGCTGGGGCTGGACGAGATCGACCCCGCCGCGCAGATCCGGCTGCGGGGGACGGTGGCGCCATGACGCAATTCCTGGCCGATCCGCGCCTGGCGGCCATGCTGGCCGCGCTGATGCTGACCTATTGCCGGGTGCAGGCCTGTTTCGCGATGCTGCCGGTCTTCTCGGAGCGCGCCCTGCCGGTGCGGGTGCGTACCGCGCTGGCCATGGCGGTCACGCCCCTGCTGGCGGAGAGCGCGCGGCCCCTGGGGGACATCGGCAGCCTGCTGCACCTGGCCGCCCTGGCCGGGGCCGAGATCCTGACCGGGCTGGTTCTGGGCGGGCTGGTGCGGCTCTTCGCGGTTGCGCTGGACATCGCGGCGACGGCCATGGCCGCGACCGCATCGCTGTCGCAGCTGATCGGCGCCGCCAACGAATATTCCCCGCATCCGATCGGCAACCTGCTGCACCTGGCGGGCCTCGCCCTGCTGATGGCCCTGGGCTTTCCGATCCTCGCCTTCGATCTCTTGCGCGAAAGCCTGGTGCTGCGGCCTCTGGGCGACTGGCCGCAGGTCTCCGAGGTGCTGTCCAGCGCCGTCGCGCTGGTCCGGCAGGGGTTCGTCCTGGCCATGCTGTTGGCGGCCCCGTTCATCCTGGGCGGATTCCTGTTCCAGGTGCTGTCGGGCATGATCAGCAAGGTCATGCCCACGCTGCCGGTCGTCTTCATCGTCGCCCCCGGCGCGATTCTGCTGGCCCTGCTGGCGCTGGTCGTGCTGGCGCCCTCGATCCTGTCGATCTGGGCCGACGCGGTCCTTGGCAAGATGGGAACGCTGCTGCGATGAGCCGGGAAAGCAACGACGACAAGCAGTTCGACGCCTCGGAAAGCAAGCTGCGCAAGGCACGGCAGGAGGGCGATGTCCCGCGCTCGGCCGAGCTGCAATCGGCGCTGATGTATCTGGGCTTCTGGTTCGCGGCGCTGTTCGCCACCGCCTGGGCCGCGCCGGCCTGGATCGGCATGGCCGCGCGCGCGCTTGGCGCCGAGCCCTGGCCCGAGGGCGCGGGCCGCGCCGTCACCGACCTGGCCCGCGCGCTGGCGGGACAGGCCGGGCTGGCGACCCTGGCCGGGGTCGCGATCATGGCCTTGCCGATCCTGCTGGGCATGGTGGCCCAGGGCTCGGTCGTACTGACGCCCAAGAAGCTGCTGCCGGATTTCAAACGCATCAACCCGGTCAGGAATGCCGGCCAGAAATTCGGCAAGAGCGGGCTGGTGGGTTTTGCCATATCGCTGGGCAAGGCGCTGCTGGTCGGGGTGGGCGGCTGGTTCCTTTACGCCTCGCTCCTGTCCTGGCTGATGGCCTCGGGCGGCATGCAGGATCTACAATGGATCGAGGGGCTGGGCCTGATCCTGCGCCGGGCGGTGCTCTTGGCGCTGGGGATCGGCGCGGTTTTCGCCGTCATCGACCTGATCTGGAAGCGCCTGGAATATCTCAGGCGGCACCGCATGTCCCGCCAGGAAATGCAGGACGAGCACAAGGAGAATGAGGGCGACCCGCACCTGAAGGCCGCGCGCCGGCAGAAGGGCATGGACATCGTGCTCAGCACCATGCTGGCCGATGTCGAAAAGGCCGATGTGATCATCGTCAACCCGACGCATTTCGCCGTGGCGCTGGAATGGAAGCGCGGCAGCGGCCGGGCGCCGGTCTGCCTGGCGAAAGGCGTGGACGAGGTCGCCCGCCGCATCCGCGAGCGCGCGCAGGAACACCAGGTGCCGGTCTGGTCGGACCCGCCTTGCGCCCGCGCATTGCATGCCACGGTCGAGATCGGGTGCGAGATCAGGCCCGAGCATTTCGCCCCGGTCGCCGCCGCGATCCGCTTTGCCGAGGCCATGCGCAAGAAGGCGCGCGAGGGCTGGGGCAGCGCCCCCCGCCGCCGGGAGGAAGGATGAGACAGGGCCGCGATGCGCTGGCCGGGCTTGAGCGGATCGCCCGGCTCAAGGCGGATATGGAGATGCGCCGCCTGGCCGCCTTTCGCGCCCATGTCGAGGCGATCCGCCACCAGATCGACCGGCTGGAGGCCGAGCTTCAGGCGATCTATCGCACCGACCAGCCGTTTTCCGTGGCCGAGGCGCGGCTGACCAACCTGCTGGCGCGGGAACGCAGCCGGGCGCTGCTGGCCGCCGAGGAAGAGCTTGCCCGGATCCTGCCCGGCTATGAACAGGCCCGGCAGGCGGCGGCGCGCGAATTCGGCCGCGGCGAGGCGGTGCAGGCGCTGCGAAAGGACCTGGTCGCGCGGGCGCGGCGCGACAGGGCGCGGCGGGGCAGCGGATGACGGCACGGGCCTGCGACAAAACGCCGCTTGCCCGGCAAGGCGGAGGGCAGAGACCCGCCCTGGCCGGCAGGCCGCCACGGCCGGAGGCAAGCGCGCCCAGGTCGGCCCGGTCCCGGCCGGTCAAGCGTCCCGCCTTGCCCGACGGCCGGCCGGGCCGCGGCGGCGACCCTGGCCGGTACCGGAGCCCCGCGCAGGCGAATCACGCCAAGCGGGCACGGCACCTGAGAATTTTTCTCGCCGCCGCGGCCTTCCCATCCTGCCGGCGCGCAGCGATGCGGGCCGGAAAAGAATGCGCCGCTTCTTCAGGTTTTTGCCGCCCGCGTCACAAGGCCCCCGGCAAAGGCGATTCGTTATTGATCCAAGGGGAATGCTGGGCCAATCAGGCCACACTTTTAGACATATTGCGCTTCACCGCGCAGAACCTTTGCAACGAATCCGGTTTGCCCTTATGAACGGGAAGGCTCGATTTGCGTCGGCGTTACGGTGTCTGAGTTCCGTTCTGCGGAACACGCAGGGCAAGTTAAGGAGTAATCAGGGGGTTCTTGCGGATGCCTAAGGCTCTTCCGGTAACGCGTGGTCGCAAATTCTTGCAGGTGCTGGAAGGCGCCCGGACCATTTTCCTGCGCGATGGATTCGAAGGGGCGAGTGTCGATGACATCGCCCGCGAGGCAGCTGTGTCCAAGGCGACGCTTTACAGCTATTTTCCCGACAAGCGCGTGATGTTCATGGAGGTTTTCCGCAACGAGCTTGCCCGCGAGGCAGCCGATGCCAGCGCCCTGATCGAGGTCGAACTGCCGGTCGAGCAGGTCCTGCCCTTCATCGTGCAGATCATCTCGGCGCATATGATCTCGGAATTCGGGCTGCGCATCTTCCGCGTCAGCGTGGGCGAGGCCGAGCGTTTCCCCTCGCTCGCGCAGGAATATTACGAATCGGGGCCGGCGCTTCTGCGCCAGCAGCTGATCGCCTACCTGGAGCGTTGCGTCCAGCGTGGCGAATTGCGCATTCCCGACCTGGAACTGGCCGCCGACCAGCTGATCGAACTGGCCGGGGTCACGATCCACGACCGCGCCCTGTTCCTGGGACCGCAATCGGTGGACAAGGAGCTTTTGCGCAAGGTGAACCGCAGTGCGGTGGCCATGTTCCTGGCCTGCTATGGCAATGGCCGGAACGCGCTGGCCGAAGCGGCCGAATAGGCCGCGGCTCACGCGGTTTCGCGGCAACGCCGCGCCCTATTCGTCAAGGCGCCGCTTCTCATTCTCACGCCGCGCCCTTATGCTGCCGCGCCAGGAATTCCCTTACTGGATGATTGCCGATGACCCGAGCCCTGATCGCGCTTCTTGCCCTTGCCCCCCTGGCCGCCTGCGCCCCGGCCTATGCGCCGGCGCCCGAGCCGGTTCCGGCCGTCGCGCCGCTGCCGCCCGTGCCGGTGGCCGGTGTCAGCGGGCTGGAATCGCGCGAACCCGACGCCTGCCATGCCAAGAACTATGTCTCGGCCCTGGGCCAGCCCGGCAGCATCATCCCGACCCTGGGCGTGACCCGCGACTATCGCGTCGTCGAATATCGCGGCATCGAGCCGCAGGAATACGATCCGCTGCGCATCGTCTTCCGGCTGGATGCGGCCGGCAATATCTACAACATCGATTGCGGCTGACGATGCGGGGGATCGGCCGCTTCCTGCTGCTGGCACCGCTTTGCGCGCTGGCTGCCTGTGTCGCGGCCCCGCCCCCGGCGCAGCCGCCGGGGCCAGAGGCTGACAGCTGCAACGCCGCGCCGTTCCGCGGCCTGGTCGGCCAGCCGCGCGCGGTGCTGGACAGGATGATCCTGCCCGCCGGCACCCGTATCATCGGCCCGCGCGATGCGGTGACGATGGACTACCGCGCCGACCGGATGAACTTCGAGATCGGCGAGAGCGGCCGGATCGCCAAGATCGGCTGTTATTGACACGCATGGCGGCGGCGGGCGAGCCCGCCGCGTCCCCATGCGGCGAGCTTGCGGCATGACGCCGCCGCGGGCCCTGGGCCCCCTTGGGTGGGGCGCACGCCGTATGCCCCGGCCGCCGGCTCTGCCGGGCCGCGCCTTCGGCGACATCCGTCAGGATATGGGACCGGCCAGCCCGGTCGTGCCGCACCGGGCTTGACCCATTCCGAATGCGCGGCCGATCCGGCAAGGGCCGTGCCTTGCCCCGCGCCATGCCCAGGATCGCGGCTATGGACCGGGCGGGGCGGATGTTCTAGACATTTTCCGGGGCAAGCAGGCGGCCGGGCGCCGGCCCAAGGGGGGAGCTGGGGAATTGGCCACGCTGAAGGATGTCGCGCGGGCCGCCGGGCTGTCGGTCACGCAGACCAGCCGGGCGCTGAACGACCATTCCGACGTGAACGAGACGACGCGCAAGCGGGTCAAGGCCGTGGCGCGGTCGCTGAACTATCAGGCCAATATCTCGGCGCGCAAGCTGGTGACCGGGCGTTCGGGCATGGTGGCGCTGGTGGTGCCGCAATCGACCAACCTGGCCGAGGACGGGCTGTTCATCGAGGGCGTCGCCGGGCT
>Ga0180217_1003878_pt1 | contig 12273 bp, 8 predicted proteins | sample eDN3rd37CBELigOP_FD_128521 | JGI IMG/M metagenome (GOLD analysis project Ga0180217, IMG submission 128521) | Enriched Organic Plus compost microbial communities from Emeryville, California, USA - eDNA 3rd pass 37_C BE-Lig OP (version 2) (version 2) ... | reverse complement strand
TTCGTAAGCGCACATGCGCATCGCGCGAGCCGCGGCTTCGAGCTCGAAGGTGACGGCCTTCTCGGCGTATCCGAGCGGCGCGGCTTCGCTGTAGTGATGGGCAAGCCTCGTCAGCACCGGCTCGAGATCCGCGCGGTGAATGTCGGCGAGCGCGTCGCCCGCGCGGCCGTGAAGCTTGAGTCGCTCCAGCGCCGGCAGCTCGTCGTGAAGCACTTCGCGGATCAACGCGTGCTTGAACTGGTATCCGTCGGCGCCTTCGCCGGTGGGCTCGATCAGCCCCGTCTGCGCGGCCTCCTGAAGACCCTGCATCACGTGCTCGAAAGGCCGGTCCGCGACGACTGCGACCTCCGTCGCGGTGAATCGGCGCCCGAGCACGGACGCCACCGCGAGCACGTCGTTGCTGTGCTCGGACAGGTGGCTCAGTCTCCGTCCGATGGTCTCGCGGACGCTGTCGGGTATCCGCACGGCGATGGGCCCGAGGTCGGCTGCCGCGCTCTCCTCCCGCAGCACCTTGAGGAGCTCGATCACGAACAGCGGGTTCCCGTCGGTCTGCCCGTAGATGGCATCGATCACGCTGGGCGGCAACACGATGCCGAGCACCTTTTCGGCGAGATCCACGATCGAATCCCGTGGGAGTCCCGTGAGCCGGACGCGCTCCACGGCCCCGTCGCGACTCAAGCGCAGGCAGCGGATGTCGGCGGGAGATCTCGACGTCGCGGTACGTGCCGATGACGAGCACGCGGCTATGGGCGAGCTCCTGGCACAGGAACTCGAGCAACGACAGCGAAGGCGCATCCGCCCAGTGCAGATTGTCGATGATGAGGACGAGCGGCGTCTGTTGCGAGCTCTTCGCCAGAAAACGAGCGATCGTATCGAACGCGCGGAAGCGCGCATGCTCGGAGAGCACGGGCCCGATCGGCAGACTCTCGTCGGGACGACCGAAGAAATCGGGAATCACGGACGCGGCGTCCGGCGGAGCGTGACCGACCATGAGCTCGAGCTCGTTCGCGGAGCACGACTGCACGCAGTCACGCAGGATCTGCACCCACGGCCAGTACGGCGGTGCGCCTGGCTCCTCATAGCAGCGGCCCCACAGCGTCAGCGCGCCCTGGTCTTCGGCGAGCTCGGCGAACATCTCGGCGCATCGCGTTTTGCCGATACCTGGCTCGCCGGCGAGCAGCATGACCTGGCGCTTCCCTTCGAACGCCGAGCGCAGCAGGCGCCTGAAGCAGGCAAGCTCTCGTGCACGTCCGACGAAGCTCGCGTCAGAGCTCGTGGCACCGGTGCCCGAGGTCTGCGTGGTCACCATGCCTTGACTCTATCCTCCGTCGGACGCTGCCGACGTCACCACAATTGCGGATCGCGGTTGCCTGGCCGTGTGGAGCGAAGCGGAGGAATGTTCTGATTGACCCTGAAGACGTTGTCCGGATCGTACTTCGTCTTGACCTCGACCAGCCGCGCGTAGTTGTCGCCGTAGCACGCCTCGAGGCGCCCTTCGGGCTCGTCGTCCATCAGGAAGTTGACGTAGGCGCCCTCGAGGTTGAAGGGATGGACGGCGTTCCAATAGCTTCGTCCCCACGCCTTGAGGACCTCGGCGCGATGCGGGTCGGGGTCGATTGCCGCGATGACCATCGACCACATCGCGTCGCGAACGCTCCAGGCCGTAGCGTCCTTCGCCACTCTGCGCACGGCCCCGTCGATCGGGTAGAGGTGCATCAGCGAGCGCGCGCTCGGCGCGGCAGCGGCCTGCACGATGTGCGTATCGATCGCCTCGTCCGGCAACGAGTGCACGAAGTCGCCCTTCCAGTACCACTGAAGTCCCTTCGGGAAGAAGACGTCGAAGAGGGACTGCATCGCGGGAAAGGGCATCTCCGCCATCCAATTGAAGATCGGCGGCGGCAGGGCTTCGAGCAGCGGTGCCACCGCGCGCTCGCCGTCGGAACGTGCACCGACGTAGCAACCGATGATCGCGCATGCGCGCTCGCCCCAATATGCGGCCGGAAAAGGATCCGTCGCGGGGATCGACTTGAGGCCGAGGAAGATTCCGAGCTCCTCGGGCGCGTCCGGCAGGAAGTCGCGGTAGGCGCGCATGACCGCCTTCGCATGCTCCGCGCCCCAGAAAACCGGCCCGCCGTAGACCGTGCCGACCGGATGCGCCTTAAACAGAAAGCTCGTGACGACGCCGAAGTTCCCGCCGCCCCCGCGCAGTGCCCAGAAGAGATCGGCGTGCTGCGTCGGGCTGGCGGTCACGAAGCGCCCGTCGGCCAGAACGACGTCCGCCTCGAGCAGGTTATCGATCGTCAAGCCGTGCTTGCGAGTCAGATATCCCGTGCCGCCGCCGAGCGTGAGCCCGCCGACGCCCGTCGTCGAGATGATCCCGAAAGGCACGGCCAAGCCGAACGCGTGCGTTGCATGATCGACGTCGCCCGATGTGCAGCCGCCGTCGACGCGAACCGTGCGGCTCACCGGGTCCACACGGACGCCCCTCATCGCCGAGAGGTCGATGACGAGCCCGCCGTCGCAGCTGCCGAGACCCGGCCCGTTGTGGCCGCCGCAGCGGATCGCGAGCAGCAAGTCATGCTCGCGCGCGAAGCGCACGGCCGACATGACGTCCGCCACGTCCGCGCATCGCGCGATGACGGCGGGCCGCTTGTCGATCATGCCGTTGTACAGCGCGCGCGCGCGGCGTCATATCGGTCGTCGCTCGGCTCTATGAGTCGTCCGCGAAACTGGCTACGCAGTGTGGCGAAAGGATGCCCGGCCATAGCGCCCTCAACGTCTTTCCGAGCAGAGATTTGGGTTCCATCCGGCGGGTCTGGCTCGGCGCCGACCCGATCGACGATCCGGTTATTGCGACCGACGCACATATGGTACTACCCAATAACCAGACCAGGGACCCTGTCCCTCTCACCATTCCTGGTGATCGCTCGAGACCCACATGGGCCGAGCTGACGTCATCCTTCTTGGCGATAGTTCGCTCACCCGCCCTTCTCCAGACTCGGCTCGTCCTTCACGTACGAGGAGAACTCGCCATGAACGAGCCTGTCAGCCATCCGTGCCCGCCGCCCGTGGAGTCCACGGGGAGCCGCCGACCGTTGTCCACGATTGCCGCGCTCGTCGTCTGCACCGGAATGTCGCTCGCGGCGAATGCTCAGTTCGTCACCGGGCTCGCCGGAGGGTCCGGCAGCGCGGTCGGGCCCGGCGGCGCGCTGTTCGTCGCCGAGCCCTTGGCAGGGCGGATCACGCGCGTGGATCCGCGGACCGGTGAGTTGACGACGTTCGCCGAGGGTTTGCCCGCGCAACTGCCGTCGGTCGGTATCGGCGGCGTGATGGACGTCGCCTTCATCGGCTCGACCGCCTACGCGCTGACCACGTTGGTCGGCGAAGATGTGGGCGGCAACAGCGTCGTCGGCATATACCGTATCGACGGCCCGACGCGCTCCACGGTCGTTGCCGATCTCGGTGCGTTCTCGCTCGCCAATCCGCCGAGCACGCCGTTCTTCGTTCCGACCGGAGTCCCGTACGCGATCGAAACGTATCGCGGCGGCTTTCTCGTGACAGATGGGCACCACAACCGCGTGCTGCACGTCACGCTCGACGGTGAGGTGAGCGAGTTCATCACGTTCGACAACGTCGTTCCGACCGGCCTCGCGGTCTCGGGCAACACGGTCTACATGACGCAGTTGGGGCCGGTGCCTCACGACCCCGAGGACGGCAAGATCGTCGCGTTCGAGCCGGGGGCACTCGTGGCCGAAGAGATCGCATCCGGCGCGCGAATGATCCTCGACGTCGAGTTCGGGCGCGGGCGCAAGCTCTATGCGCTGTCGCAGGGAATCTGGAATGGCGTTGGCGAGGGGTCACCGGCTCTTCCGTTCACCGGCGCGCTGCTCGAGGTGAATCCCGATGGATCGCTGACGACCATGGCCGGCAACGTGGATCGACCGACGTCGCTCGAAATCATCGGCAACACGGCCTACATCGTGACCCTTCCAGGCGAGATCTGGAGGATCGACAACATCGGCTCCCCGCCTTTCGGATCCCGCTGATCGCAGCTCGACCGCCCGCGGCGTCGACGAGACGCCGCGCGGACCAGCCGATTCCGGCGGTGGGCGCCCGGAAGCGGAGCTGAAAGACCATGATCGTCGAAGTCGAGAACCCGACGAACATTCCTGCGCGGCGAGCGGGACACGTCCACCGTCGCCGACGATCTTCCCGTTACCGGCGATATGCATGCGGACTGCGGCGTTTCCGAACGCGAGCGGCAGAGCGAAACGAGCTACAATCCGCCCGGGACGCGGTCACCGACATCGCCGCAAACACGATGGGCCATTCGCCGATGAGAGCCTACTCGACCCGGGAAGTCGCAGAGCTGCTCGGCGTCGCGCCCGAGCGGGTGCGCGCGCTCGCCCGCACCGTGATCGCCGAGCCTGCGCGGGACGAGCGCGGCCGCTTGAGGTTCTCGTTCCAAGACATCGTGCTGCTGCGTCAGGCCCAGGGCCTCCTGAACGGCAACGGCCATCCGCGTCGCGTGTGGCGCGCAATGCGCAAGCTGAACCGTCAGCTGCACGGACGCCCGCTGTCGTCGATCCGGCTCCGCGTCGAAGGCAAGGACGTGCTCGTCAGCGCAAGCAACACGACCTGGAACCCCGAATCCGGCCAGACGTTGTTCGACTTCTCCGTCGATCGGTCGCAGCCGGCCACGAGCGTGTCGCTCGCCGAGCGCCGCTCCGCCGCGCTCGCGTCGCGGCTCGCGAAATCCGCCGACGACTGGTTCGAGCTCGGCATCGCGCTCGAGAGCGTGGGTGCGACGCTCGACGCCGAGGCCGCCTACCGCAACGCGTTCCGCGTCGACCCGTCGCACGTCGACTCGCGCATCAACCTCGGCCGGATGCGCCACGCCGCGCGTGCGCTCGCAGAGGCCGAGACGCTCTACCGCGAAGCGATCGCGCTCTCGCCGAAGCACGGCATCGCGCACTTCAACCTCGGCGTCGTGCTCGAGGACAAGGGCTCGATCGACGAGGCCATGCGCGAATACCACGCCGCGCTCGAATGCGAGCCGCCGGTCGCCGAGGCCCACTTCAACCTCGCCCGGCTCTTCGAGCAGCGCGGCGACCAGCGCATGGCGCTGCGTCACCTCGCGTCGTTCAAGCGGCTGAAAGACCGCTCGAGCTGAACAGCCACTCGTACATTGCGAGCATCTCGGCGGCCGCCCGCTCGACCGTGAATCTCGTCGCGATGCGCTGCCGCGCGTAGCGGCCGAGCCCCGCACGTAAGTCGCGATCGACGTAGAGGCGCAGGATCGCCGCGCCGAGTGCCTCGGCGTCCCCGGCAGGCACGACGAGGCCGGAGCGCTCGTGCTCGACGACTTCCCGATTGCCGCCGGCATCGGACACGATGACCGGCGTGCCGCACGCCATCGACTCGATCACGTCGCGCGGTAGCCCTTCCCCGCGCAGGCTCGGCAGCACGACGACGTCGCTTGCGGCGAGGATCTGCGGCACATCGGCGCGAGAGCCCAGCACGTGGAAGCGATCGCGATGCGGCGAGCGCCGAATCAGTCGCGCGACCGACGGCGACGCCACGCCCGCGCCGACGAGCACGACGCGGATCGGCAGCCCCGCCGGCAGATGCGTCATCGCGCGGATCAGCACCGGGACGCCGGTCCGCGGCCGCGCGTGCGCCGCGCACGTGACGACGAATGCACCGCGCGGCACGCCGACCATCGTGAGATCGAGCGGCTCCACCCGATACCAGTCGAGGTCATGTCCCTCGTGAATGGTCACGAGCTTCTCGGACGGGATTCCGAACGGCCCGACACGAGCCGCGACGAAGCGCCGTCTGACGGCCTCGGCGCCGCACACGATGCGGTCGACGCGCGGATTCAGGAATTTCGTCCAGTCGAGCGGGCCCGGCATATCGACGTCGTCGGGATGAAGGACGATCCGCACCGCGCGGCCCCGCGCGGCCGCAAGGCCGTTCCAGATCGCGCGCTTGTGCATCAAATGCAGAATGTCCGGCCGAAAGTCGTCGATATGCCAGCGAATCGACTCGATGCCGGAGCGGTCCCGCTTGCCGAGCAGAACGAGCGGCTCGAACGGCACACCCTCGTCGACGAGCCGCGGCGCATACGGCGAATCCGCCCTGCCGAGCACCTTGATGCGGAGGCCCGCGTGATGGAGCGCGATCAGCAGGCCGGTCTCGGGTCGGTCTCCTCGCTCCGTGACGACGAGGGCCGAAGGCCGCCTCGCCGCGCGCCGTCCCGGCTCGATCGTGCTCATCGGCGCTCGGGGGGACGTGCGGAAAGCCGAAGAAAAGCCCGGGCGGAAACCAGTTGGGGAACGGAACCGGACGAGCTATCCTTGAATTCGGGCATGGCGCCGAAGACTGCGGATGCCTCCGCATCCTAGACGGGTCCAACCGGGAACCGCAAGCAGCCGCCGATAGGTGCCGTCACGCTGCCATGCTCGCGCCGCGCGGCATATCCGCCGCTTGCACGACGCACCGAAAGCAGTCGAGGGAGAGCCGATCACGATGGACCCCTATGCCGAGATCCGCGAAATCCTCCTCGCAAAGCAGCGCGAGCTGTCGGCGCGCCTCGAGAACCTGAAGCAGAATCTGCTCCGCGGGCGCAGCGCCGACTCGCAGGAACAGGCCCAGGAGCTCGAGAACGCCGAGGTCGTCGACGCGCTCGGCAACGAGACGCGCATCGAGCTCTCGAAGATCGCGAAGGCCCTCGAGCAGATCAAGAACGATACATACGGCATCTGCGCGGATTGCGGGCAGGAGATCCCGCTCGCGCGTCTCAAGGTCCAGCCGTTCGCCGATCGCTGCATTCGCTGCGCAACGGCCGCGGAGGCGGCGGGCCGCCGCTAGACGCCCTCGGAGGTCACGCGGCACTCGCACGCTTCCGGCCGATCTCGTCCGCGGCGCGCACCGGTGCCCGCAGACGCTCGAGCAGCTCGACGCGCTTGGCGTCGTACGCCTCGACCGCCTTTGCCTTGACCGGCCCGAATCCCCTGACCTGCTCCGCGAGCGCCGCGAGCTCGACGGCGACGTCGTAGCGGCTCTCGTCGAGCTTCTCGTCGAGCTCGTCGAGGAACGACTCGTAGTCGGCGATCAACCGGCGCTCCATGCGACGCTCGGCGGAATACGCGAACGGATCGAAGCGCGTGCCGCGCAGACGCTTCATCCGCGCGAGAAGCTTGAGCGGCCCGACGAGCCAGCTGCCGAACGCGTACTTCTTGGGCCGCCCGGTGTTCGGGTCGATCCGCGCAATGAGCGGCGGCGACAGATGGAAGCGCAGCTTGAAGTCGCTGCCGAAATTCCTGCGTAGACTCTCGAGGAACCCGGTCTCGGTGTGGAGCCTCGCGACCTCGTACTCGTCCTTGTACGCGAGCAGCTTGAAGTAGCCGCGAGCGACGGCCTCGGTCAGCGCACCCGCTTCGCCCCGCACGCGCTCATCGAGCCGCCGCACGCGCGCAACCCGCTCGCGGTAGCGCTCGGCGTACGCCTCGTCCTGATAATCGACGAGGAACGCCGCGCGTTCCGCGATCAGAGCGTCGAGGCTCTTGCGCTCCGGGGGCGCCGCCTCGCCCGTGACGCGTGCCTCCACGGCGCGCGGATCGTGCGCGGTGAAGCGGCCCCAGTCGAACGCGAGCTTGTTCTGCTCGACGTTGACGCCGTAGAGCTCGAGCGCCCGGTAGAGGGCGGCGCTCCCGACCGGCAGCTTGCCCCGCTGAAACGCGAAGCCGAGCATGAAGACGTTCGCGGCCACGCTGTCGCCGAGCAGCGCCGACGCGAGCCGCGTCGCGTCGAGCGTCGAGAGCTCGTCCGGCCGACTGCGCGCGCGCAGCGCATGCAACAGCCGCTGCTCGGGCAAGCGGTAGTCCGGATCGCGCAGGAAGCTCGGCGGCATCTCGTGATGCGTGTTCACGATCACGCTCGAGCGTTCCGCGGACAGCATCGACAGCGCTTCGCTGCCGCCCGCGACGACGAGGTCCGCGCCGATCAGCAGGTCGACCTGCCCGGCCGGGATCCGGAACGTCGACGCATGCTCCCGGTCCGGGGATACCCGCACGTGCGAGAGGACCGCGCCGAAACGCTGCGCGAGGCCGGTCTGGTCGAGCTGCAGGACGTGCCGGCCCTCGAGATGCGCCGCGAGGCCGATCAGGCCGCTCGCCGTGACGACCCCGGTCCCGCCGACGCCCGCGATCAGGATGTTGTATGCGCGATCGATCTTCGCCGGCGTCGGCTCCGGGAGGTTCGGCACGGTCTCCGACGCGAGCGGCATCGGCGGGCTGCGCCGGGCGCCGTCGAGCGTGACGAAGCTCGGGCAGAAACCGTCGAGGCAGCGGAAGTCCTGGTTGCACGACGACTGGTTGATTCGCCGCTTGCGCCCGAGCGGCGTCTCGTACGGCATGACCGACAGGCAGTTCGACTGGACGTTGCAGTCGCCGCAGCCCTCGCAGACGAGATCGTTGATGACGACGCGCCGCGTCGGCACCGGAACGAGCTTGCGTTTGCGCTTGCGGTGAAGCTCCGCGGCGCACGCCTGGTCGTAGATCAGCGCGGTCACGCCGCCGCGCTCGCGCAGCTCCCGCTGCACGCGATCGAGCTTCGCGCGGTCGTGCACCTCGACGCCGGCCGGCAGCGCGCCGCCGCCCGCGTAGCGGCGGACGTCGTCCGTGACGACGACGACGGTCTCGACGCCCTCGGCCTTGAGCTGCGCCGCGATCTTCGCCACTGTGAGCTCGCCCTCGACCGGCTGCCCGCCGGTCATCGCGACGGCGTCGTTGAACAGGATCTTGAACGTGATGTTCACGCCCGCCGCGACGGCCGCGCGGATTGCGAGGCTACCGGAGTGCGCGTACGTGCCGTCGCCCAGGTTCTGGAACACGTGCGGCGTGTCGGTGAACGGCGCGAGCCCGATCCACGTCGCGCCCTCGCCGCCCATCTGCGTGAACGTGACGGTGCTTCGGTCCATCCACATCGCCATGTAGTGGCAGCCGATGCCGCCCATGGCGAAGCTCCCCTCCGGCACGACCGTCGACGTGTTATGCGGACACCCGGAGCAGAAATGCGGCAAGCGGCGCGCGTCGGTCGCGAGGCGCTCGAGCGCGCGGTCCTGCTCCGCGAGCGTGCGCAGACGCTCGTCGATGTCCGGGCTCTTGTGAAAGCGCGCGAGACGCGCGGCGACGACGCGTGCGATCACGGCCGGCGTCAGCTCGCCCGACGACGGCAAGAGCGGCGCGCCGCGCTCGTCCTCCTTGCCGATCACGAGCGGACGCAGCGCCGCCGGCAGGTTGTAGAGCTGCTCCTTGATCTGCGATTCGATCAGCGCGCGCTTCTCCTCGACGACGAGCACCTCCTCGACGCCGGCGACGAGCGCCTTTACGCTCTCGGGCTCGAGCGGCCAGTTCATGCCGACCTTCAGGAGCCGAATGCCGAGCGCGGCGGCGCGGCGCCGGTCGATGCCGAGATTCTCGAGCGCCTGCAGCACGTCGAGATGCGACTTGCCGGTCGTGGCGATGCCGATACGCGCGTTCGGCGGGTCGATCACGAGCCGGTCGAGGCGGTTTGCGCGAGCGAACGCGAGCGCCGCGGGAAGCTTGTAGCGCTTGAGCCGCTCCTCCTGCTCGTTCGGCGAATCGGGCCAGCGGATGTTCAAGCCATTCGGCGGGAGCTCGATCTCCGGCTCGGCGATCGTGAGCTCGTGCGGCGCGAGCCGAACGACCTGCGTCGCGTCGGCGATCTCCTGCGTGATCTTGAGCGCGACCCAGCAGCCGCTGAAGCGCGACATCGCGTAGCCGAAGAGGCCGAGCTCGATGATCTCCTGGACATCAGAAGGATTCAGGACGGGGATCATCGCGTCGACGAACGCGAACTCGCTCTGATGCGGCAGCGACGACGACTTGCACGTGTGGTCGTCGCCGGCTGCGACGAGCACGCCGCCGTGCCTCGACGTTCCGGCCGCGTTGCCGTGCTTGAATGCGTCGCCGGAGCGATCGACGCCCGGTCCCTTGCCGTACCACAGAGCGAAGACGCCGTCGTAGCGCGCGCCGGGGAAGAGCCCCGTCTGCTGCGTGCCCCAGATCGACGTCGCCGCGAGGTCCTCGTTGAGGCCGGGCTGGAAGCGGATGTCGGCGGGCTCGAGATAGCGCTTCGCGCGCCACAGCTCGCGGTCCAGCCCGCCGAGCGGCGAGCCGCGATAGCCCGACACGTAACCCGCCGTCGACAGTCCGGCGCGCCGATCGAGGTCACGCTGCGAGAGCAGCAGGCGGACGAGCGCCTGCAGCCCGGTGATATACAGCGTGCCGCTCTCGCACGTGTAGCGTTCGTCGAGGTCCTCGATTCGGCGCATGCGCTCGGCCGCCCTCCCCGGCTCCATCGGTCCGGTAAACACGAAGTGCCGCGATTATCGCCGTGCGGGCGGCGGGATGCACTCGCGCGGTCACGCACCCCGCCCACGTGCGATCGGTGCTAAGGTACGCGCCCGCGACCCAAAACTCCCGATGAACGACCAAGATTCGGCTTTGATCGAGCTCGATCGGGTCGACGTCGACATCGACGGCGCTCCGATCCTGCGCGGCATCTCGTGGCGGCTTCGCCCCGGCGAGCACTGGGGTGTCGTCGGCGCGAACGGCAGCGGCAAGTCGACGCTGCTCGCCGTGCTCGCCGGCACCCGTTGGCCCGCACCGGGACGCGGCCGGCGCACGTACGACTTCGGCAACGGCCCCGAGCACGACGCCGTCGAGGCGCGCCGCCGCGTCACGCTCGTGGGCCACGAGCTGCAGGACCGCTATACGCGCCTCGGCTGGAACTTCGCGGCCGTCGACGTCGTGCTGTCGGGCCTCTTCAGGACCGACGTGCCGCGGCTCGCGGCCTCGGCGGACGACGTCGAGCGCGCCCGCGCGCTGCTCGACGAGGCGCACCTGTCGAGCCTCGCGGACCGTCCGTTCCTCGAGCTGTCGCGCGGCGAGCAGCGCCGCGTGCTGATCGCACGCGCGCTCGCGTTCGAGCCGCGCGTCCTGCTGCTCGACGAGCCGGTCAGCGGGCTCGACGCGCGCTCGCGCCGAAGCCTCCACGCGCAGCTGAAACGGATCGCGGACCGCGTCCAGATCGTCGTGACCGCGCACGACGCGGCCCAGCTGCCCGCCGTCGTGACGCACGTGCTCGAGATCGACGCCGGGCGGACTGCCGCGGCGGGACCGGTCGCCCTGGCCGCGAGGACGGGCGCTCTGCACGGCGATCGCGGCGGCGCTGAGCCCGAGGGCCCGCCGCCGGGCACGGCCGATCGAGCCGTGCCGGACGCTCGAGCCGCCGGCCGCGCCGACCCGGGCCGGGGTGCCGTCGACCCGGGCCGCGGCACCGCTGGCCAGGGCCGCGTCGCCGCGCCCGCGGCCGCTCCGCTGATCGACGTGCGCTCGGCGGATGTCTGGCTCGGCGACCGGCGCGTCCTGCGCGGCATCGACTGGCAGCTCCAGCCGGGCGAGCACTGGCTCGTCACGGGCGCGAACGGGGCCGGGAAGAGCACGTTCCTGCGCCTCCTGCACGGCCAGCTCCGCCCCGCCGTCGGCGGCACGATCCGCTGGCCCGCGCTGAACGCGGAGCCGGGCATCTGGTCGCTGCGCCGGCGCGTCGCGTGGGTGTCGCCGGAGCTCCAGGCCGGGTACCGCTACCGGGCGACGGTGCGGGACTGCATCGGGTCGGGCTTCGACTCGAGCCTCGGCCTCGTCCGCGCGCTCACCCCCGACGAGGCCGAGCGCGTCGACGTGCTGCTCGAGCGCTTCGACCTGACGCGGCTCGCGAACCGGCTGCTGACGGAGCTTTCGTACGGGCAGTGCCGCCGCGTGCTCCTCGCGCGGGCGCTCGTCCATCGACCGAAGGTGCTGCTGCTCGACGAGCCGTGGGAGGGCCTCGATCCGGACAGCGCCGCGCTGCTCGCGTCCCGCCTCGACGACTCGATCGCCGAGGGCACGCACATCGTCTGCGCGTCGCATCTCGCGATCGACGAGGAGCGCTACACGCACGAGCTCGTGCTCGAGCGGGGCGCGATCGTGGCGAGCGGCCGAAGAGCCGCGAAAATCGTGTCAGACACCTTTTTCGCGGAAAAAGGTGTCTGACACGATTTTCCTTAATGTCGGTGCAGCCGCCGCACCTCGCGGAAGTTGACCCAGTGCGTCCCGGCGAGGATCAGGCTCGCGACGACGCTGACCCCTGCCTCGATCGCGGCCGACCACTGATCGTGGCCGTAGATCCCCGCGACCCCGAGCA
>Ga0180217_1003875_pt1 | contig 12283 bp, 9 predicted proteins | sample eDN3rd37CBELigOP_FD_128521 | JGI IMG/M metagenome (GOLD analysis project Ga0180217, IMG submission 128521) | Enriched Organic Plus compost microbial communities from Emeryville, California, USA - eDNA 3rd pass 37_C BE-Lig OP (version 2) (version 2) ... | reverse complement strand
TTCGGGATGTCGCGGGTGATCTCCTCCTGGCCCAGCTTGGTGTCGCGGGCCATCACCTCGAACTCCTCGATATGGATCGAGGTGAAGACGTCGTCGCGGGCGATACGCTCGCTGATGAGGATCGAGTCCTCGAAGTTGTAGCCGTTCCAGGGCATGAACGCGCACAGCACGTTGCGGCCCAGCGCCAGCTCGCCGAGTTCCGTCGAGGGCCCGTCCGCGATGATGTCGCCAGCCCGCACCAGATCGCCCACCCGCACGAGCGGGCGCTGGTTGATGCAGGTGGACTGGTTGCTGCGCTGGAACTTGCGGAGCCGGTAGATGTCCACGCCCCGCGTCGTGCCGTCATCGCCCGTCGCACGCACCACGATGCGCGCACCATCGATGGAATCGACGATGCCGTCCCGGCGCGCCACGATGGTCGCGCCGGAATCGCGCGCGACCGCGGCCTCCATGCCCGTGCCCACCAGCGGCGCATCCGCCTGCACCAGTGGCACCGCCTGGCGCTGCATGTTCGAGCCCATCAGCGCGCGGTTCGCGTCGTCATTCTCCAGGAACGGGATGAGGGCGGCGGCAACCGAGACGAGCTGCTTCGGCGAGACGTCGATCGCCGTCACCTCCTCCGGCTTCACCAGCCGGAAGTCGCCGCCCTGCCGCACCGAGACCAGCTCGGAGCGGAACTCGCCCGTGCTGGCATCCACCTCCGCGTCGGCCTGGGCCACGACCAGCCGCTCCTCCTCCATGGCGGAGAGGTAGCGCGGATCCCCCACGATCCTGCCGTCCCTCACCAGGCGGTAGGGCGTCTCGATGAAGCCGTACTTGTTCACCCGCGCGTAGGTGGCCAGCGAGTTGATCAGGCCGATATTCGGCCCTTCCGGCGTCTCGATCGGGCAGATGCGTCCGTAATGGGTCGGGTGCACGTCGCGGACCTCGAAACCCGCGCGCTCGCGTGTCAGGCCGCCCGGCCCCAGCGCCGAGAGGCGCCGCTTATGCGTCACCTCCGACAGCGGATTGGTCTGGTCCATGAACTGGCTGAGCTGCGAGGAGCCGAAGAACTCCCGCACCGCCGCCGCCGCCGGCTTGGCGTTGATCAGGTCGTGCGGCATCACGGTGTCGATATCGACCGACCCCATGCGCTCCTTGATCGCACGCTCCATGCGCAGCAGGCCGACGCGATACTGGTTCTCCATCAACTCGCCGACCGATCGCACCCGGCGGTTGCCGAGGTTGTCGATGTCGTCGATCTGGCCGCGCCCGTCCTTCAGCTCCATCAGCACGCGCAGCGTGGCGATGATGTCTTCCTTGCGCAGCGTGCGGATCGTGTCCGGCACCTCCTCGGCCGAGAAGCCAAGGCGCATGTTCATTTTCACGCGCCCGACAGCCGAGAGGTCGTAGCGCTCCGGATCGAAGAACAGGCCGCGGAACAGCGCCTCCGCCGTTTCCGGGGTCGGAGGCTCACCGGGCCGCATGACCCGGTAGATATCCATCAGCGCCTCGTCGCGGTTGGTGTTCTTGTCCACCGCGAGGGTATTGCGCATCCAGGGGCCGGCTGCCTGGTCGATGGCGAGCGTCGGCAGCCGGTCGAGCCCCGCCTCCTCGATCACCGCCAGCTTCGCCTCGGTCAGCTCCTCGCCCGCTTCGGCCCAGATCTCGCCGGTGGTCATGTCCACCAGATCCTCGGCGACGTAGCGGCCGAGGATGTCGGTGCGCCCTACCAGGACCTCCGTCGTGCCGGCCTCGGCGATCTTGCGCGCGGCACGCGGGGTCAGCTTCGTGTCCTTCTCCGCCACCACCTGGCCGGTCGCGGCATCCACCAGGCTCTCCTGCAGCTTCACGCCACGGAAGGCATCGGGGTCGAAGGGGCGCGACCAGCCCTTGGCGCCACGGCTGAACACCACCTGGCCGTAGAAGGCGTTCAGGATCTCCTCGGCATCCATGCCGCGGATCTCGCCCGGCTCCATCTCCTGCCCGGCTGCAGCGCGCTCGGCGCGCTGCGTCTGGGTCCAGGCGCTGTCGAGCGCCAGCAGCAGCGTGGTCGCCGGCAGCTTGCGCTTACGGTCGATGCGGACGTAGCAGATGTCCTTGGCGTCGAATTCGAAGTCGAGCCAGGAGCCGCGATAGGGAATGACGCGCGCGGCGAACAGGTACTTGCCGCTGCTGTGGGTCTTGCCCTTGTCGTGGTCGAAGAACACGCCCGGGCTGCGGTGCATCTGGGAGACGATGACCCGTTCGGTCCCATTGATGATGAAGGTGCCGTTGTCCGTCATGAGCGGCATGTCGCCCATGTAGACATCCTGCTCCTTGATATCGCGGACGGAACGGCTGCCCGTGTCCTCGTCCACGTCCCAGACGATCAGGCGCAGGCGCACCTTCAGCGGCGCGGCGAAAGTCATGCCGCGCTGCATGCACTCTTCCACGTCGTATTTCGGCTCCTCGAGCTCGTACTGCACGAACTCGAGCCGCCCGCGGCCGGCGAAGTCGTCGATCGGGAAAACGCCCTTGAACACCTCCTGCAGCCCGGTATTGGTCCGGCTGTCCGGGTGCACCTCCATCTGCAGGAACGCCTCGTAGGAAGCGCGCTGCACGTCGATGAGGTTCGGCATCGGCGCGACCTCGGGCAGGCGCCCGAAGCTCTTGCGGATTCGCTTGCGCCCCGTGAACGACTTCGTGATAGCGTTCATGCCTGTCCCGTATCCCTTCCGCCGCGGCCATGCGCCGGGCGTTGCATCGTTCAAATCCAGTGCCCAGGGCCCGCCCTGGGATGATCCCGCTCCGTGGCTGCCGCCCGGGAACGGCGAGACGGGCGGCAACCCAAGGGGTCCCCGCCCGTGTCCTGTCCTTACCTGTCGCCCGCCCCCGCCAGCGGCGGGGGCAGCGGAGCAGCCTTACTTGATCTCGACAGCGGCCCCGTTCTCCTCCAGGACCTTGCGGATCTTCTCCGCCTCGTCCTTGCTGACCCCTTCCTTCACGGTCTTCGGGGCCCCTTCCACCAGATCCTTCGCCTCCTTCAGGCCAAGGCCCGTGATGGTCCGGATCTCCTTGATGACGTTGATCTTCTTGTCGCCAGCCTTGGCCAGGACGACGGTGAACTCCGTCTTCTCCTCGGCCGGGGCCGCTGCGGCGGCGGCACCGCCGGCCGCAGGCGCAGCCGCCACCGCGACGGGAGCCGCGGCAGAGACGCCCCACTTCTCCTCCAGCATCTTGGAGAGCTCGGCGGCCTCCAGGACGGTCAGGCTGGAGAGCTCATCCACCAGCTTTGCGAGATCAGCCATATCTGCGTGTCCTTCGATCTAATGTCTTGGCTTGCCGTTTGCAACACCCTCGGGGGCCCCACCCAGGAGAGGCCGCCCGGTCCTCCGGCCCGTTCAGGCCGCCTGCGCTTCGTCCTTCTTCGCGAAGGCACCAAACACCCGTGCCAGCTGCGAGCCGGGGGCCTGCAGCACCCCGGCGATGCGGGTCGCGGGCGTCTGGATCAGCCCCAGAATCTGTGCCCGCAGCGTCTCCAGGCTCGGCAGCTCGGCCAGGGCCTTGACTCCGTCGGGGTTCAGCGTCTGGGTACCGAGCGCCCCACCCAGGACAACGAACTTCTCGTTCGTCCGGGCGAATTCCACGGCGGTCTTCGCCACTGCCACCGGGTCCTTCGACCAGGCGAGGGCCGTCGGCCCCCTAAGCAGCGGCTGGATGCCCTGGAAATGGGAGCCCTCGAGCGCCCGGAGCGCCAGGCGGTTCTTCGCGACCTTGTACGTCGCTCCGGCCGCCCGCATACGGCGCCGCAGATCGCTCACATCAGCGACCGTCAAGCCATCGTTCCGGCTGACGAGCACGAAGGAGGTATCGGCGAACACCGCGCTGAGGAACTCGATGAACTCGCGCTTTTCCGTGCGGTTCAAGTCTCGTCTCCGTCACTGGCCGGCGCCCCTCGGGGGCTCCGGCCGGTTCACGCGGGGATGAGATGGCCCTACGCACGCGACCACCGCACCCCGTTCGCCTGCCTGAGCAAGGAAAGCCAAGCCATACACGCCGGCGGGAAGGGCCCCGCCGGGTGGATCTCTCGGCGCCCCATCTACCGCGGGCGGGGCCTGGCCCCATCAAGGCCCCGGAAAGGGCCACCTGCGGTCTCGGACAGGTTCGGGAGGGGCCAAGGCCCCTTCCCTGCCCGCCCGTCCCACCGGGACGGGCGTATCTCTGGTTCTCCACCCTCGCACGGCCGGTCATGCCGGGCCGGTCCGCGAGCCCGGGCGATGCGGGGCTGGCGCCCCGCCGAAGGTCAGGCGGAGGCCGCCAAGGAGGCGAGATCCACCCTCACACCCGGCCCCATGGAGGAGCTGAGCGCGACCTTCTTCACATAGGTACCCTTCGCGCCCGAGGGCTTGGCCCGCTGGATCGCATCCACGAAGGCGCGAGCGTTCTCGAGCAGCTTCGCCTCCTCGAAGGAAACCTTACCGATGCCGGCATGGACGATGCCGGCCTTCTCGGCGCGGAACTCCACCTGGCCGGCCTTGGCCGCCTGAACGGCGCCGCGCACGTCCATGGTCACGGTGCCAAGGCGGGGATTCGGCATCAGGCCGCGAGGGCCGAGAATCTTACCCAGCCGGCCCACCAGCGCCATCATATCGGGCGTGGCGATGCAGCGGTCGAAGTCGATCTGGCCTTCCTGCACCCGGGCAGCGAGATCGTCGGCACCCACCACATCGGCGCCAGCCGCTTGCGCCTCCTCGGCCTTGGCGCCGCGCGCGAAGACGGCGACACGGGCAATCTTGCCCGTGCCGTTCGGCAGGCCGACCACGCCGCGGACCATCTGGTCCGCATGGCGCGGGTCGATACCGAGATTCATGCTGATCTCGACCGTCTCGTCGAACTTGGCCTTGGCATTGGCCTTGACCAAGCGGATGGCCTCGTCCAGCGCGAAGGTCCGGCTGCGGTCGAAGCTCTCGTAGATGGCGCGGAGACGCTTGCCCTGCTTGGCCATCGGATCAGCCCTCCACCACCGTGAGGCCCATCGAGCGGGCGGAGCCGGCGAGCATGCGGACCGCGGCGTCGATGTCGTTGCAGTTCATGTCCTTCATCTTGATCTCCGCGATCTCGCGGAGCTGCGACGTCGTCACGCGGCCGAGGGGGCCGGCTTTGCCGGGGGTCTGGCTGCCCTTCTCCAGCTTCGCTGCCTTGAGCAGGAAATAGGTGTTGGGCGGCGTCTTGGTGACGAAGGAGAAGGAGCGGTCCGAATAGGCGGTAATGACCACCGGCGTCGGCGTCCCGGGCTCCATGCCCTGGGTCGCGGCGTTGAACTCCTTCACGAACTGCATGATGTTCAGTCCGCGCTGGCCGAGCGCGGGGCCAACCGGCGGCGAGGGGTTCGCCTTGCCGGCCGGGATCTGCAGCTTGATATAGCCGACGATCTTCTTCGCCATGTCCTGTCCCTGCTGTCAGGGAGGCGCGGTGCATGCGGCACCGTACCGGTTCTGGCCGGCCGGCACCTCCCGCGTCCCGGAGTGAGAGGCGGGGCCTATGGCGGGGGCCGGGGTGAGAGTCAAGCCAAATCTGCCTTGGAGGCGGCGACGCTGTGGCGGACGCATGGGCACCGCTCGCCCAGGCCGAGGGGACCGACGAGCAGGGCCGATGCGGGCACCGGTCCGGAATGGGACCGATCAGCTTGCCCTGGATACGGACCGATGCCGATACGTACGTGGCGGCCGTGCCGGCATGACAGGCTCGGAGCCAGCCTAGTCACGTCGCAAGCCAGCTTCGGCCGTCGTCGCAGGCCTCGTTCCGAAGGCCCGATGGCGCCCTGCCTCCCGGCGGGACGAGCCTATCCGCCCGTGGCGCAGACGGACGCCGTGGCGGCTGTTTCCACGCAGTTGCGGCCCCTCGCCTTGGCCGCATAGACCGCAGCGTCGGCACGCCGCAGAAGATCCTCGATGCTGCGGTCCTCCTGCCACCGCTCCGTCACCCCGAAGCTGGCGGTGAGTCGCACGGGAGGAGCCCCGGCGGGCTCGAGCACCAGGCGCGCCACCGCCTCCCGCAGCCGCTCCGCGATCTGTGCCGCTCCCGCCGATCCGATCCCCGGAAGCAGGATGGCAAATTCCTCGCCGCCGATGCGGGCGAGGATATCCTCGGGGCGCACCAAGTCGGTCAGAGCCTGCGCCACCTGCCACAGGGCCAGATCGCCCATCGCATGGCCGCAGGTGTCGTTCAGCTGCTTGAAGTGGTCGAGATCGAGCAGGATCAGCGAGAAGCTCTGGTCGACCTGCCATGTGCCTTCGAGGGCCGCCCTGGCGCTGGCCATGAAACAGCGCCGGTTCCCCACACCGGTCAGCGGGTCGGTCAAGGATTCGCGGCGCAGCCTCTCGCTGCAAGCCTCCACCCGTTCCAGGTTGCCCCGGACTTCGGTGAGGCGGAACTCGGCTTCCCGGCGCTCGCTGGTCAGCGCGATCAGCGTCAGCGCGTCCATGGCGAACAGCACGGTCATCAGACCGACCGATTGCAACGGGTTGGCAACGCCCGGGCCGTGGAAGGGCCCCTCCCCGATCACGGTCCCGACCGTCGCCGCGATGCAGATCAGCGTCAGCAGCGTATAGGCAGCGCGCAAGGAGATGCGGAGCGTGATCCAGGACAGCGGAACCGTCAGGAGGAAGACGGCGTCCGGCCGCACCAGACGACCCAGGCCGGGAACCGCGAAGAGCAGCGCCGCCGCAGCGACCGTGCCGAGCAGGACAATGCCATCGAGCCGCGACGGGGACCGCATGGCCGCGCGGGGCGCGCGCTCTGCGTTCAGCCAGAGCAGCATGGCCGGCGCGAAGAAGAAGGCCCCGCCGCTGTCGCAGAGCCACCAGGCCGAGAAGGTCCGATAGGCTTCCTGCGACGACAAGGACCGTTCGAGCGCGAGGACCAGCGTGCCGCCGGCGGCGGTGATCGCCGCGTGCAGCAGCACGCCGCCGAGAATGAAGCCGACCACCCCGATGAAGCGCGTGAACAACCCGCTCGGCGGGCGCAGACAGCGCGTGACCAGTGCCCCGATCCAAGGGCCGGCGGCATTGCCGATGGAAATCAGCGCCGCGACATGCAGCGGCGAACCGAAGACCAGCCAGTTGACCGCGCAGGAGCCGACGAAGACGCCGGGCAGGAGGCCCGATCCGCCGACCATGCAGGCGACACAGGCGATGCCGGCGGGGAGCCAGATCGGCGCCGGGAACAGGCCGTAGGCACCGAAGAACCGTCCCACCAATGCGCCGAGGGTCGCGTAGAGCGCGGCCACGACAAGGTTGGCGACAATCCAGCGCAACCGGCTGCCCGAGGCGAGCCAGGGCAGAAGCCACGGATTCTGCGCGCACCGTGCGAAGAAGGCCGCGAGGTCGAGGCCCGGGCTCGCCGCGGACTGCGCTGCAGGCATCGGGCCTTCCGCATGCTCCTGATCGGGATACGCGCATACTGGTGGCATAGTCGCCGCCACCTTTCAACCTTAGCGTTATTGCTCTGGAATAAATGGGCCGACAAGGGCCACACCGATCCCTGTCGGCCGCCAGGCTCTCGGGGCACGCACCAGCGTCACCGCTCTCGGGACCGAACGAAAGCCGGCGCGCCAGGGGATGGATTCGGCGATGTCCCGCCAAGCCGGGAGGAACACCGGCCCTACAGAGGGGCAGGTCATTGCGCATCCCGGTTGGGACCGGCTCCGATACCATCCGGTGGGACAGGGCCGGACCGGTGGGCCGGCCCTTGCATCCGGCCGGCCGCCCCCGTCGCTAGGCCGCCAGCATCCGCCTGCCGTTCCTCTCCGCCAGGATCGGCCGCACCAGCCGGGCGAAGCGCTCCGCCTCCTCGTCGTGCAGATAGCCCGAGAGGCAGAAGGACCGGCAGCCGAGGTCGATGAACTGCTGCAGTGTGTCCGCGCACTGCATCGGATTGCCCACCACCACGATGCCGGCCCCAGGGCGGACACGGGTGATGCCGGTCCAGAGATGGGGCTCGATCAGCTCACCATGGGTGCGGGCCAGTTCCTGCACGCGCCGATTGGCGGCGGAACTGGCATAATGCGTGCGGATGAAGCGGGTCTGCGATTCGGTCACGTCGCGGACCAGCTCATGGGCAGCATCCCAGGCTTCGGCCTCGGTCTCGCGGCAGAGGATCTGCAGGCGCATGCCGAAGCCGATCGCTTCCTGCCGTCCGTGGCGGGCCGCCAGGCCGCGAATGGTGCGGATATTCTCCGCGATGCGCTCCGGCGTGTCGCCCCAGAACAGGTGGATGTCGGCGTGGCGGGCCGAGACCTCCCAGGCCTCGGCCGAGCCGCCGCCGAGATAGAAGCGCGGCCAGGGTTGCTGCAGCGGCCGCGGATGCAGGCGCGCGCCCTCCAGCCTGTGGAACCGGCCTTCGAAATCCACCGGGCCACGGGTGGTCCAGAGCGCCTTCAGGATGCGGACCTCCTCCTCCATCAGGGCGTAGCGATCCTCCTTCGCCAGAGTGACGCCTTCGGCTCGGGCCTCGGTATCGCTCTGGCCGGCGATGAGATTCACCGCGATGCGCCCACCGGAAAGCTGGTCGAAGGTCGCCACCATGCGGGCGAGGAGGACAGGATTGAGATAGCCCGGTCGCGCGGCCACCAGGGCCTTGATGGAGCGGGTCCTGGCCACCGCCATGGCGCTGCTGATCCAGGCCTCCCAGCAGGTCGTGGCGACGGGGACCAGGAAGTACTCGAAGCCCGCAGCCTCGGCGGCGGCGGTCACGCGGTCGAACATCGCGGCCGAGGGCGGGACGTGCTTCGAGGGATCGCCGTAACAGGTGGTGTCACCGGAAGTCGGCAGGAACCAGCCGAATTCGAGGCGTTCCATCGGTGCGTCTCCTCCTCCGTGACGGGCCTGCTCCAGGATGGAGCCTGGCCGGGCGGAGGGGAAGCACCAGCCTGCGCAGCAGGGATGCCTGGCGGAGGGCACCCCGTGGCTGCCAGCCTGCACCGCCCTACGCGCCGCGGCGGTGCTCTCCTGCCGCGAAGCCGATGATCGCGCCCGCGGCGAGCCACGGCGCATCGGCCTCAGGCTGCAGGACGCAGCCCGTGTTGCCGGACGGCGTCGACGAGCGATGCGGCAGGTTGCCACGCCGCTTGCGTCGCCGCATCGTGCGATGCGTGGACAGCACCCCGAAAGCCGGACCGGCCGGCACCGTCACCGCGATGGCGCCGCCGCAACGTATCCTGTTCGGCATCCTGTTCATGTGTACGGCAGGAATGCTCTTCCCGATCATGGGCGGGGTCGCGAAGATCCTGGGCGCCGACTACAACTCGCTGCAGGTCTCCTGGGCGCGCGCCTTCGGGCACATCCTGTTCCTGCTGGCGCTGTTCGTGCCGCGACAGGGCTGGGGCGTGCTGCGCACGAAGCGGCTGGCGCTGCAGCTGGCGCGCTCGGCGACGCTGTTCACCTCGAATCTCTGCTTCTTCTTCGCCATCGTTTTCATCCCGCTAGCCAAGGCGGCGGCGATCAGCCTGACGGCACCACTGATCGTGGCGCTGCTGGCCTGGCCCATGCTGCAGGAGAGGACGACGCCGGAGCGGCTGGTCGCGCTCGGCTGCGGCTTCCTTGGCGTGCTGATCGTCATCCGCCCGGGCAGCGAGCTGTTCCACTGGGCCTCGCTCTTCGTGCTGGCGAGCGCGTGCAGCTACGGCCTCTATCAGATCCTGACGCGGCGGATCGCAGCGACGGATTCGCCGGAGACCTCGGCCGTGTACAGCTCGCTCATCGGCGGGTTCGGGATGTTCCTGGTGCTGCCCTTCGTCTGGCAGATGCCGGCATCCCTGCTCGACGTGGCGCTGTTCTGCAGCCTGGGCGTGTTCGGCGCGGTCGGGCACTACTGCGTGGCACGGGCGATGGGCTACGCGCCGGCGAACGTCATCTCGCCCTTCCAGTATTTTCAGCTGCTCGGGTCGGTCGCCGTGGGCTGGCTGATGTTCGGCGACTGGCCGGACGCCGCAACCTGGCTGGGTGCGGCGATCATCGTCGGCGCCGGGCTGTGGATCGGCTGGAGCCAAAGGCGGGCGGGACAGGCGCGAAGATAACGCGGCGCGCCCCGCCTGCCCGCCCCCGCGCGATGCGCGCGAGGGCGGTGCGACTCAGATCTTCTCGACCTGGCCGTATTCCAGCTCCACCGGGGTGGAGCGGCCGAAGATGGAGACGCTGACCTTCACGCGGCCCTTCTCCTCGTCCACCTCCTCCACCACGCCATTGAAGCTCGTGAAGGGGCCGTCGGCGACGCGCACCTGCTCGCCGACCTCGAAGGTGATGGAGGGGCGCTTCGGCCGCTCGACCCCTTCCTGCACCTGCCGCACGATGCGCTGCGCCTCGGCTTCCGAGATGGGCGCCGGCCTGTTCCGGGTGCCGAGAAAGCCGGTGACCTTGGGCGTGTCCTTCACCAGGTGCCAGGCGTCGTCGGTCATCTCCATCTTCACCAGCACGTAGCCGGGAAAGAACTTGCGCTCGGCATTGACCTTCTGGCCGCGGCGGACCTCCACCACCTCCTCGGAGGGGACGAGGATCTCGTCGAACTTGTCGGCGAGGCCCTTCTGGGCGGCCTGCTCCTTGATCTGCTGCGCGATCTTCTTCTCGAAGCCGGAGTAGACGTGCACCACGTACCACTTCTTGTCGGGCATTCTCCGGATCTCCTCAGCCCAGCCCGAAGATGCCGCGCATGGCCAGTGCGAGGAGCTGGTCCACCACCAGGAAGAAGACGGCAGCAAGCGCGGACAGCGCCAGCACGAGGCCGGTGGTGATCAGCGTCTCCTTGCGCGTGGGCCAGGTGACCTTGGCCACCTCCGCCCGCACTTCCCGGACATACTGCGCGGGATCAAGCTTGACCAACTCGGCTTCCTTCAAGGCTCGGCGGTCGGCGCCGGCCCGGATTATGCGACCGGGTGGCGTTGTCCGCGTAGGGGGTTGCGACGCCCGGGCGGGGACTGGCAGGGGCGGAGGGTCTCGAACCCCCAACCTCCGGTTTTGGAGACCGGCGCTCTAGCCAATTGAGCTACGCCCCTCCACCGCCGCTGGCGAACCAGCCGCTTAGCGGAGCGAAAGGGGGCTGTCCAGACGCGGCTGGGCGCCGGTGGTACGATCCCCGGCGGATCCACGGCTGCAGCCTTCTTGCGCGGAAGGTCTCAGGCGGGTGGGGAGCAGCGTGCCCGCGGAACGGGCTGGCAGCACCAGGGGTTGAAATGCCCCCATCGCCGAAGCGAACGCGGCACGTGGCGTTGCCGCCACCGGCACTGGCGACCACGGGACCGGAAGCGGGGCCGCACGAACGGAACCCAGCCTGCGCACAGGCGCATCCCGCCCGGAGCGCCCCGAAGCGCGGGCGCCACGGCGAGACCGCGGCGCCCGGCAGCCTCACTTCACGATCTTGGCGACGACGCCGGCGCCGACGGTGCGGCCGCCCTCGCGGATGGCGAAGCGCAGGCCCTCGTCCATGGCGATCGGGGCGATCAGCTCCACGTCCATCGAGACGTTGTCGCCCGGCATCACCATCTCCACCCCCTCCGGCAGCTTCACCACCCCGGTCACGTCCGTGGTGCGGAAGTAGAACTGCGGCCGGTAGTTGGTGAAGAACGGCGTGTGCCGCCCCCCCTCCTCCTTGGTCAACACATAGGCCTCGGCCTTGAACTGCGTGTGCGGCGTGATCGTGCCCGGCGCCGCCAGCACCTGGCCCCGCTCCACGTCCTCACGCTTCGTGCCGCGCAGCAGCGCGCCGATGTTGTCCCCCGCCTCGCCCTGGTCCAGCAGCTTGCGGAACATCTCCACGCCGGTGACCGTGGTCTTCACCGTCGGCTTCAGGCCGACGATCTCGACCTCCTCGCCCACCTTGATCACGCCACGCTCGACCCGGCCCGTCACCACCGTGCCGCGCCCCGAGATCGAGAACACGTCCTCGATCGGCATCAGGAAGGGACGGTCCTTCGGACGCTCCGGCTGCGGGATGTACTCGTCCACCGCCCGCATCAGCTCCAGCACCGCCTGCTCGCCGATCTGCGGCTCGCGGTCCTCCAGCGCGCACAGCGCCGAGCCCTTGATCACCGGAATGTCGTCGCCCGGGAACTGGTAGGACTTCAGCAGCTCCCGAACCTCGAGCTCCACCAGCTCCAGCAGCTCGGGGTCGTCCACCATGTCGACCTTGTTCATGAACACCACCAGCGCCGGCACCCCCACCTGCCGTGCCAGCAGGATGTGCTCGCGCGTCTGCGGCATCGGGCCGTCCGCCGCCGACACCACCAGGATCGCGCCGTCCATCTGCGCCGCGCCCGTGATCATGTTCTTCA
>Ga0180217_1003874_pt1 | contig 12287 bp, 4 predicted proteins | sample eDN3rd37CBELigOP_FD_128521 | JGI IMG/M metagenome (GOLD analysis project Ga0180217, IMG submission 128521) | Enriched Organic Plus compost microbial communities from Emeryville, California, USA - eDNA 3rd pass 37_C BE-Lig OP (version 2) (version 2) ... | reverse complement strand
GTCCGCCCGCTCGTCCAGGGGTTCGACGTGGCGCTGCCCATGGGCGAAGAGCTCCGCCTGCAGGCGATCGCGCGCGAGGGCCTGCTCGCGGAATTCACCGCCTTCGGCGGCGACCCCATCGACGGTCCCGTCCTCGTGCTTGAGCCACCGGACACCGAGGCGATCGACGAGGTCCGCGAGCTCGACGTTCTCGGCGCGTCGCCGGCCCGCAGCCCGCGTCCCTGGCTGGTCCTCGCTGCCGAGCCCGCCGTCTTGGACAAGGTCACCATCGAAGGCGAACAGCGCGAACTCGGCCTGGAATGTTCCTCGGGGCGCATGCTGCTCGCCTTCCGCGGCCGTGCGGAGCTGGACCTCGACGGAGAGCGCTTCGTCTGGAAGAGCGGCGACGAGAGGCGCCAGGCGCTGCGTCTCAACCTGGTCGGCGACACCGTGCGAGGGATCGAGGAACGCGTCTTCAGGGGCTGTCCGGGAGCTTGGCTCGCCGAGGAGGAGCGTACCTGGGCCGTGTCGCGCTCGGAACTGACCTGGCGGTCCATCGGCGGGAGCCAATGGGTGTCCGCGGCGCGGGCGGCCCCACTCGGACGCGTCGAGCTCGCGGTGCGGCGCAAAGGCGAGCTGGTCGCCTGGACGAGGGCCGATGTGGCGCCCGCCAGGTTCGAGATGAAGCCGGATTCTCGGGCCCGCACCTTAACGCTCGCAGGGACGGCCGGTGCCTTGCTGGGCGCCGTCGGCAGTCGGCCGCTGCCTTGCCAAGCCGCGGCGGACGGCGCGGTTATCGACCTGGCCGAACTTCCGCGTGGCGCCGCCCTGAAGCTGCGACTTCGCTGGACCACCACCCTCGAGATGACCTTGCCGGATCCGGTCACCGATCCGGTGCTCCTGGACCCGGACGGTCGCCCCGCCCCTCACACCCGCCTCGCCATCGGCAGGCTGGCGGGATACCGCCTCCTCGCGCCGCAACGATGGACGCTGCTCTTTGAACTTCGCCGCACCGGCGCGCGCGCCGTCTACGCGACGCGGACCATCGAGGGCCTCGTCCCCCTCGTCGCCTTCACCGAGCTCATCCGGCAACTCCTCGGCGGCTGCGAGGAGCTCGACGCCTGTGTGCGTCTGAGCTGGGTCGGGCGCGAGAACCGTCTCGCCGATATCGGCTGGTACGACCTCGACCAGCCACTGACCGTGGCCGAGATCTCTTCGCCCTTCGCGGTCCTGGCGCGCTCGGCGCACGCCCCGTCGCTCCTGGCCTTCTCGCTCGTCGAACCCAAGCCGGAACTCGTGCGCCCCGAGCTCGCCTCGGCCGCTTCGATGTGCGCCTTCCTGGCCGAACACGCCGGCCAAGGACCTTGGCTCGTCGCCGGCGTGACCCACGAAGGACGACGGCTGCGCCCGAAGGTGCTGGGAGAGGCGAGCGGGCCCGCCGAGCATCGGCTGAGCGCAGCGCTGCGAGAGGCCTCCTGGCAGCGGCGTGACGCAGCCCTCGACGCTTGCCTGGCGGAGCCCGGCGCACTCGCGCCCGCCGAGCTGCGATTGTTGGTGAATCTCGCAATGGCCGCGGCCCGGGCGGAGGTCCCTTACGCCTCCGTCGACGCTCTGCGAGGCCTTTGCCGCTCTCCGCGCGCCGCCGTCTACGTGCTGGCCGAGTGTTCGTCCTTCGGAGAGACCGAAGCGGTCCTGCGCCTTCAGGGCGACCTGCCCATGCTGTGGTGCGCCTCGCCGGTGGAGGATTGGATCACCGCCTTCACCGCGCGACGAGAACGGCTCGTGGAGAAGCTCGCGAGCGTGGGCGAGCCCTCCGGCGGCGCCGATACGGCCATCGCGGCCGCGCTGGGCAGGATCGTCGACCTTCAGCCCGCCCTCCGGGTGCATTGCCAGGCCTCGTTGCTACTGAGCGGCGCTCGAAGCGGCGCGCAGGGCGTGGTCGCCGAGCGACTGCAGCGCCCGCCCCAGATGGATCTCGCCCTCTTGGCCCAGGAGCTCGTGAAGCGGCATGGAGACGGCGCGGAACCGCCGACGAGCCTGGGTCTGGCCCAGCTCGCGGCCGCGGACGAGGCGCTCCTGAGGCGCCACGACGCCATCTTCGCCGACGTGATCGCCGCGCCTATCGTCGCCGCGGACTTCGCGCTTGGCCAACAGCCGACGCCCTCCGCCCTCTCCTCTTGCCGGACCGCATGGCTCTTCGACCGGGACTACTTCGAGGCCGCCGTGCTCGGCCGTCTCTTCGCCCGAGCGCAGGCCTGACCCCATGGATGCCCGATGATCCAGCTCGAACGCCTCCTTTCTCGCCTTCCCACCGAAGCTGCCGATGCGGTGGTCGGCATGGCGCGGCCGAAGTCCTCAGATCTGGCGCGACACCTGCGCCAGCGCCTCGGCGCGCCGGCGGGCGACGAAGGCTCCTTCCTTTCCGAGCCCTACCTGGAGGGCGCTTTTCCCTGGCTCTCCGCCGAGGGCGGATGGGACGGCCTCGACCCAGGCCTGCTCCACCCGCAGACGAAGAGCACGCTTCGTCAGGTCTCGCCCTTTCCGCCTTACGCCCACCAGGTGGAAGCCTGGTCCAAGCTCTGCAGCGGCGATCCGGCGTCCGTCATCGTCTCCAGCGGCACGGGCTCGGGCAAGACGGAGTGCTTCCTCACACCGATCCTCGACCGCTTAGTGCGGCTCTCCGACGGCGGGCGCACCACGCTCACCGGTGTGCGCGCCCTGATGCTCTACCCGCTCAACGCGCTGATCTCGAGCCAGGAGGAGCGGCTCGCCAAGTGGTTCGCACCTTTCGACGGGGCGCTCCGCTACTGCCTCTACAATGGCGAGACGCCGGAGAAGACGCGCAACAGCACGGGCCGGCCGCAGCCCTGGAAGGTGGGCGATCGCACCACCCTCAGAGACAACCCCCCGCCGGTGCTGGTGACCAACATCACCATGCTGGAATACATGCTGATCCGGCAGCGGGACGCGCCAATCCTCACCCGCTCGAAGGGGACCTTGGACTTCATCGTCCTGGACGAGGCCCACTCCTACATCGGCGCCCAGGCCGCGGAGCTGTCGCTTCTCCTGCGCCGCGTGGCGCTCGCCTTCGCGCGCAAGCCCGAGGACATCCGGTACGTCGCCACCTCGGCCACGATCGGCAGCGGCGACGGCTCGGAGCTTCGGGAATTCCTACGCGATCTCTCGGGCGCGCCGGAAGAGAACGTCCACGTCGTGCACGGCCACCGCGCGCCCCTCCCGCAGCCTCCGGAACTCACCGACGACCTGGTCGACCTCGGCGGCCTCGATGGCCTCGGCGCCCACGACCTGGGCGCGCGGCTGGCGCGCTCGCGCGCTCTGCAGCAGCTCCGCCAACGGCTTCGCGACGGCGCCACCATCTCCTGGAGCGGTTGGCGTCGGGAGGCGGCGAAGATCTGCGGGCCCTCGACCGATCCGGCCCAGCTGCTGGCAAAGGCCGCCGAAGCGAAGGACCCCTACGCACCGAAGCTCCTGGTCGAGCACGGTGCCGACGCCGTCCTGCCGACGCGGGTCCACGTCTTCCACCGCACGCTCACAGGCTTGTGGGCGTGCGTCGATCCCACCTGCCCCGACCGGCCCACGGCGGTGAAGCAAGATTGGCCGTTCGGCGCGGTGTTCGTGGAGAAGCGGGAACACTGCCCGGCCTGCCGCTCGCTCGTGCTCGAGTGGGCGTTCTGCAGTCGGTGCGGCGAAGGCGCGCTGAAGGCCGAGACCGTCGAGGAGAGCACACGTGTGGCGGCCTGGGACGACCCCAACCGTGAAGACGGCTTCGATCAGACGCTGGACCGGGACGAGACCTACGGCGCCGAGGCCGAGGAGGAGCAGGATGGCGCGCTGCGCAGTGCGGCGGTGTCCGACCGCCGCTACCTGCGGCCATGGACCGGCAGGCCCGTGCCGCGACTCACCTTCGATGCGCGGACGGGGGCGATCTCGGAAGGCGCCGCAACGGACGGTCTGACCTTCGAAGCGCACCCCGACGTCACCCACTGTCCCTGCTGCAGTTTCCCGCCCGAAGGGGCCCCGGAGGAGAAGGGTGCGCTGCGCGCGCTGGCGGCCGGGGCGCCCTACCTCATGTCCCAGATCACGCCGGGCGTGGTCGGGCGGCTCTCACCGAACACCACGTCCAACCAGCCCCTGCCTTTCGACGGACGCCAATTGATCACCTTCACCGACGCGCGCCAGGGGACTGCGCGTCACGCCGCCAACATCCAGGTGACCTCGGAGCGCAGCTACATCCGCAGCTTCCTCTACCACCTGGCCCAGGAGCGCCCGCCCAGGGACGAGGAGAAGGTCGCCACGCTTGAAAGGCAGATCTCCAAGTTCAAGGCCTCCGAAGACCCGGACTTCCTGGCGATGGTCCCTGGGCTGGAGGCGCAGAAGCGCGAGGCGGAAGGCGCCGCCGCACCAAAGACGTGGAGCGAACTCGTCCAGCGGCTCGCCGGCCAGGAGACGGTGGCCAATTTCCTGAAGAGCATCTGGGCAGAGCGCGAAGAGACCTTCGCCGAGCACGCGCGGCTCGCCGAGTTCCTGCTCTACCGTGAAATCATGCGTCGGCCCGTGCGCTCGAACAGCGCCGAGACCCTGGGCCTCGTCCAACTCCTGCTGCCGCAGGATGTCGCCGAGACGCCCCTGCCGCCGGCCGCGGCGAAGCTGGGCCTGACGCTCGCCGATTGGCGGGACCTCCTGCGGCTGATCCTCACCCACTTCGTCCGCACCAACGTCATCCTCGACTTCGACGCCAGACGCTGGATGCGCTGGATCGACCGGAGACAGGCTCAGATCGTAGTTCAGCGACGGCGCGAGCCGAATGCTCCGACACCGCCCTACACACGCTTCTGGCCGAACCCCTACGGACGCAGGCTCACCCGCGTCGTACGCGTCGTGGTGCAGGCCCTGGGCGTCGATCCTACCGATCGAAGCGTCCAGGACGACCTCGAGGGGCTCTTCGAGGCCGCCTGGACCGCCTTCCTGCGCTACATGACCCCGCAGCCGGAGGGCCATCGGTTCCGCCTTTCCGATGTGCTGGTGGCGCCGCTGGAAACGGCCTTTTGGTGCCCCACCACGAGGCGGATCGTCGACACGACCTTCCGCGGCCTCAGCCCGTACGACGAGGGCGGCGTTCATCCGTCGGCGCCCGGGATCGAGCTGCCGCGCCTACCCTTCGTCTGGGGCATGGACGCCAAGGGCGTGAAGGTCTCAGGCGACGTGGTGGACGCCTGGCTGGCGACGGACGAGAGGGTCGCCGCCCTGCGCGAGATGGGCGCCTGGGGCGACCAACAGGACCGGGCCGCACGCTTCTCCCCCTGGATGCGCGCGGCCGAACACTCCGCCCAGCAGCCGAGCTTCCTGCTTCGGGACTACGAGACCGAGTTCAAGCAGGGACTGATTAACGTGATGGCCTGCTCCACCACCATGGAGATGGGCGTCGACATCGGCAGCATCGAAGCGGTGCTCAATACCAACGCCCCGCCGGCGATCGCCAACTATCGACAGCGGGTGGGGCGGGCCGGTCGCGCGCGGCAGCCGATCGCGCTCGCGCTGACGCTCTGCAAGGACCAGCCGCTCGACCGGCTGGCGTTCGCCGATCCTGCAGCGTTCCTGGAGAAGCAGGTTCCGGCTCCGCGCGTCAGCCTGCAGAGCCCGACGATCGCCCGCCGACACGGCCACGCCTACCTGCTGGCGACCTTCCTGAAGGCACGCGCCGCGGAACTGCATCGCCTCACCAACAGCCGGTTCTTCGGGATCGGGCTGGATCCGCTGGTGGCGGGATCCTCGGGGTTCCCGTCCGAGCAGTTCCTCGCCTGGCTCGACAGCGTCGCCAACGACACGAAGATGGTCTCCGACCTCGACACCATCCTCGTGGGAACGCCCATCAAGCCGGGACCGGAGCTCTTCGAAACGGCGCGCGAAGCCATGGAGCGCATCCAGACCGACCTGGCCGCGGAGTGGGAGGCCCTGAAGGACGAGACCGGGACGGCCGACGCAGAGACCTCCGCCGCCAACAAGGCGCGCGAGTACCAGCGCCGGCGCCTCGAACAGAACTACCTCCTGGGCGAGCTCGCCGGCCGCGGATTCCTGCCCTCCTACGGCTTTCCCACCGACGTGGTCCCCTTCGTCACCGAGACGGCGGAGGAGAAACGGCGCCGCGAGGATGCGCTGGACGAGAAGAACGAGGACGAGGCTCGCTTCAAGGCCCGTGGCTGGCCGTCCCGGCAACGCGACATCGCCATCTACGAATACGCGCCGGGGCGCGGCATCGTCGTGGACGGGGTGGTGCGGGAATCCGCCGGCGTAACGCTCAACTGGAAGCGACCGGCCGACCAGGAGGGGGTGCGCGAGGTCCAGAGCCTCCGCCAGACCTCCTGGTGCCGCTCCTGCGGGGCGCTCTCCTCGGCGCCGGCCTCCCTGATGGCGGGCCCCTGCCCCGACTGCGGCGGGGCGGAGTCGCGCACGGTGCGCTACCTCGCGCCGGCGGGGTTCGCGGTGGACGTCCGCTACGAGGTGCACGACGACACCCGTGATCTCGGCGGCTCGCCGCCGGTCGATCCCTGGGTTTCGGCCCGCACGCCGGCGTGGCGCGCCCTGCCGGACCCGCGGGTCGGACGCGTCCGCACAGGGCCCGACGGCATGGTGTTCTGGTTTAACCCGGGACCGCACAACCAGGGCTTCGAAGTGTGCCTGCACTGCGGCCGATCGGCCCCCGAGACGGCCGCCGACTCGGCGAGCAGCCTGGGCGGCCACCGTCCGCTCCGCGGCTCGCCCAAAGCGGAGGATGGCAGGACGTGTACGGGCGGCGTGGCGAACGATGCGCCCTTCGCGATCGCCCGCCATCTCTGCCTCGGTCAGGAAATCCGCACCGACGTGTGCGAGGTGCAGCTCTACGCCTGCACCGACCGCAAGGCCGCGCTGACCATCGCGCTGGCCTTGCGGGAGGTCGCCGCTCGGCGTTTGGGCGTCGACGTGGACGAAATGGGGTTCGCAGCGCCCGAGGCGGCGCACGCCCTGCTCGGGACCAGCTACAGTGCTGTCGTCTTCGATCGCGCCAGTGGCGGCGCGGGCTTCTCGGCGACTATCGCCCGCGATCCCGTGAGCTTCCTGCAGGAGGCGGCCAAGCTCTTGGATTGCACCGCCAAGGGGCGCTGCGGAGACCCCGACACCGTGAGCGCCTGTCCACGCTGCGTGCTCTCCGTCGACAGCCAACACTCGGTCGATCAGACCGACCGCAAGGCTGCCTACGACATCCTGCGCGCCGCCGTGCCCAGGCTGGAACTCGCGGCCGAAGCCAAGATCTTCGGTGAGGCGACCGTCTACGAGGCTGCGCCCTTGGCCGTGGCGCTCTCCGAACGACTGCAGGTGGGCACGGGGGTCCTCGTGGTTCCCTTGGCGGCTCCGCCCGGAGAGTGGGAGCTCGACGCTTGGCCGCTCACACCCGTGCTGGAACGCTGGGGCGCTCGCGGGCGGCCAGCGATCGTTCTCGTCGAGGCCCAGGAGCTAATGGCCGCCGATCCTGTGACCCGGCGGGAGTTTGTGCTGTGGGCGCAGAGGGCGCGGGTGAGCGTTCGCGCGATGGAAGGGGCCCGGCCGACCTGGCTCGCCGCCATCACCGGTGAGGAGGGTGCCACGGCTTGGGTCTCGACGGCGCAAAGCGCCCGCGAGATCGGAGCAGGCTGGGCGGCCGCGTCCGAGGCTCCGGTGGTCTCCGGCCCCGTCGCCCAGCCCGCGTTCGGGGCGGAGGTGGATTTCGCTGCTTTGCTCGAGACTGCGGCGCGCGAGGCGCTCGTCGAAATCGGCCCCGAGCTCGACGGCCCGGCCACCGGCTTCGGGGCGAGGCTCAAGGAGCTTCTCTCTGCACGCTCGCCGGAACTCGCCAGGGTCCTCTCGGCGCGGTTCGTTTCGATCAACTACGCGGACCGTTATCTGTTCAGCCCGTTGACAGTGCGCCTGGTGACCGAGCTCGTCGCCGGCCTTGCCATGGAGAACACCACCGTCAAGGTGACGACACTGGCCGGGCGCCCGGATGGGCGCACCCGGGGCGGCAGGCTCGTGCACTCCGATTGGACCGACCTTTCCAGCCGGTCGCTCGTACTGGGCCAGATGCTGGCCAAGGTGGCGCCGAAATCCGTCGTCGATCTGCAGATCCGGATGGGCCATCGCCGAAGGCTCGACTTCGTCACCGAGCGTGGTTCGGGAACCATCTTCTTCGACCAAGGGGTAGGATCGTGGCAGGCTTCCGGTCGGATCGAGTTCGACCACCTGGCTTCTGCGCACGAACAGATCGAGGCACTGGAGGAGCCCTTCGCCATCGTTAACGGCCCGGAAGGGACGTTCGTTGGCGTGAGGCTTCACGAATGATTTCCCAACGCGCGAGCACCGAACGGCGATCGGCATAGAGCGCAGGCGGGAGGAGGCAGCAGCGCGCGAGGGCTTGAGGTACCTGCTGGGGCACGACACGGCCAAGGTTCTTCTCCAGCATCAATGCTTGAGGGGAGTCGAGTTCGGAAAGGCGCTGCACGGTCGGCCAGACTTGCCGCGCGCTGCACCCGATCCCGGCGCGCTCGGACACCGAATAGCCGCGGCATCCTCGACTCTCGCCGATGCGGCCGGTACTCCGGGTTAGGGCTCATTGCCAGGCGATTCGAGGCGCGGATGCATGGTCCGGAAATCCTAGTGCGAACGCTGTCGAAGCTGTCGCGCACGGACAAGTTCGGGAATGCCTGGCAATACCATTCCCGCAGCGATCACCATTCCAAAGTCGCCTGCTGGGGCATTGTCTTCGACCTTTTGAGGACGTGTCCTCTGCTTCGCCGCCACGTCGAGACAGGCGCGGTCTACTTCGGCATCAACCACGAGATGCGCGACTTCGTGCACGACAGGAAGAAGGACCTCGATCTGGTCCTGTGCACGCCGGGCTCAGGTCACCTCAAGGGTGCCGTCGCCAACCTCACCGATCTCGGAATCGCCTACGGCGTCGAACTGTCGGGCGACGAACGGGACGAATTGGCACTGTTGCCGGTACTGACCCGCGCCCCGGTCGGCTCCGTGCTAATGGCGCTGGAGGCCAAGGCCTGTATGACCGCCCACCAGCGTGCCCTCCCCCGGTTCTATGACGAACTCAATTCCTCCCATGCGACAGTGCACGGCGCCTCCGACCAGGCCATCGCCGCGGGTTTCGCCATGGTGAATATGTCCGAGACCTACCTCAGCCCGGACTTGAACAAGAAAAACAGAGCCAACGACCCGGAGTGGAGCCGCCACAATCAGCCGAAGGACGCCCAGATCACCGTGGACAAGGTGCGACAGCTGCCGAAGCGCTCCAAGACCGGCGACGTCGGCTACGACGCGCTCGCGATCGTGGTGGTGGATTTCGTGAACGACGGCCGCCCGGTCGAGCTCGTTACCCGTCCCCCGGCCCCGCAGCCGGGCGACATTTACCACTACGACTCAATGATCGACCGGCTCGGCCACATCTACGCGACCCGCTTCAAGGATCTTTGAGAGGCGCGTCCCTCCGGCCGCGACCTGGCATTCCCAAACGAGCACGACCCGAAATCCCATTATGCGGAGGGCTCGCACGGCCGCGGCGTCGCGTGCTCGGTTGCGGGTGAACTTCTCAAGCCAGAAGTCGCGGTTCGCTTTCGGGATCGTCGCGCGGCGACACCCGGTGTGCCGGTGCCAGAAGCAGCCTTGAACGAAGACGGCCCAACGCCGTTTGCGGTTCGCGAAATCGGGCGAGCCCGGCAGAGCGCGGACGTTCTTCCTGTAGGCAATGCCGAGCGCGCGCAGCGTTTGGCCAATCGCCGCCTCGGCGGTCGTTCCCTTCTGACGCACGCGCCCCATCAGCCGGCTGCGCTCAGGGCTTGAGGACGGCGGCCTCACTCCGCGGCGATCGCCGCGACCTCGATGGCGGCCATCTTGCGGAGATGCGCCCGCAGTCGGTCCTGGAAGCCGTCGACGAACCGCAGCGAGCTGCGCTCCGTTCGGTCCAAGAAGCCTTGCGTGGCGCGGATCGAAAGCGGCTTTCCTTGATACTTCAAGAACTCTGAGAGCGGAGGGCGAGCCTCCCATACTGGGAAAGCGCCGATTTCGACCGCGATGCGGGCGGTCCCGTCGAACCGTGCCGCTCGAGGCCAGCGGCCGAGGCCGTTGAAGGGCAAGTCTCGCCCGCCGTCGTACGTTCCGGGGCGAGCCAGTCGTTCGCCGAGCCATGCCGCCACCGGCGTCGTCACCGCGTTGCCCACCAGGCTCCATCGGCTGGAGGCGCGGCCGACTTCCGCCGCCGCAGCCGTCCACCCAGCCGGGAACCCTTGCAGTCGCTCGGCATCACGGATGTCGGGTGTCACCACCGCGCCGTCGGGCATCAGGATCGCGGGTGGCGATGGAATTCCGATCGTCGAACCGTTCTTGAGCGTCGGGATGGCTTCGGGCGCCCAACCCAGCCCCCGCACCCCTTCCGTCCAGTAGAAGCCATGCGAATTGCGGTCGAGGCTGGTGGCGGGCCGGGGAGGTTCACGCTCGTCGACGAGGACGACGTCGGCCGGATTCGTGTCGGTCCGCGTCGCGACAAACAGCACACGTTCGCGCCGCTGAGGGACGAAGGCCAGGCTGTTGACGACGCGATATGCCCAGCGATAGCCGCGCGCTTCGAACTCGCGGGTCAGGAAGTCCATCGCCCGGCCGCGGTCTAGACTCAACATAAAGGAGACGTTCTCCAGCACCACCCACGGCGTCGGTCGCTGGTCCAAGAGCCGAAAGATGTGATCGACAAGCCCGGAGCGCCGGCCTTTGATGCCAGCTGTCATACCGGCTTGGCTGAGATCCTGGCACGGGAATCCGGCTACGAGTAGATCCACGGCGCCAGGGAGTGCACGCAATTCGGTAACATCGCGCTCCAGCGGCACGTCCGGGAATTTCGCCCGCAGAACCGCGCGCGCCGGGTCCCAGATCTCGCAGAGCAGCGCTGTTTCGTGACCAGCAGCGGCAAGTCCGAGCTCCAGCCCACCGACTCCCGCAAAAAGGCCCGCGGTCTTCACGTCGTACGCCTCCACTTGCCGCCGAATCGGTTCTGACAGCGTGCTCGAGATCCGCGTCCGCGGGAAGCCAATCAAGCAAATAAGTTCTCAATATGTTCGCAAGGCCGCACATGCCTTGTTAACGCGGTGCGCGCAATTCCTCACATCAGCGATTCGCGGCAGACTCGCTTGGATTGCGCGCGTCCGGCTGACGAAAGGCATTCGGGCGCCATGAGCTGACCTTGGGATCGGTCCCGAACCAGACATTCGGCCGCCTTGGGAGCGTTAGTGGCCAAAGCGCTCCAGAAGCTTCCCGGTTATGGCCGAGTCCGGCACCTTAAACGAGGCCGTATTTCTTCATCAGCCCCTCGACCCGGTTGATGTGCGGCTCAATGTTCGACTTCAGCGGCGGCGAATAGCCCACCTGCGTGTGGTGGGCGGGGTCGCAGAACTTGATAGTGTCCTTCATCCCCGCGTGCTCGGTCGGCAGTGTGTCCGGGATCGCCCGGAATAGGTCCGCAAGGGGCCCAGTACTGGCGGTGTCGTAGCTGCTCGGCGGCGGAGAACCCGTCTTGCGGAGATAGAACTCCCGCACGAACTCCTCGATCAACACGCGCAGCCGGTCGACAGCGTACTCGCGGTTCCGCTCGTTGCCGTTCGCGGCACCCCTGATGTCCGCAAGCGCCTGCTGCAGCCGCAGCTGCCTGACGATAACAGGCCCGCCGACCTCGAAGTTCTCATAGTGATAGTGCCGCGTCTCGCGGCTCAGGTTCAGCTGACGCAGCTTGTCTATGACCGTGCGGACGTGTGAGAGCACCACGACCTGTTTGCCGGAGTTGTCCAGGAGATGGGGCACGACCTGCGCCACGAACGCTTCGGCGTGGTCGTCATCCATCGCCTGCACTGGGTCGTCGAGCAGCACGAAGCCGAACGGGGATGTGGGCGTGGTCGCCCGCATCAGCCACACGGCGAGGCCAAGGCAGTTGAGCTGACACTCACTGAGGTTCGCGGCGGCGGGCATCCGCTTCCCGAAGCTCGTCGCGTGCAGCTTCATGGAGTCGTTCGCCGGCTCCATCCCTTCGAAGCCGACGGTCGCGCCGGGATTCAGCAGCGCGTAGAGGTCCTTGACCTCCTGGCCGCGCGACTTCAGCAGCGCCTCCTGCTTGGTCTGCGCCGCGCTCTCGACCGAGCGGATAAGCGACTGCGTGTCTTCAAGTACACTGTCGTAGCGGTCGAGCAGCTTGATCTGGGAGCGCGCCCGCAGCGCGTTCGCAACGGCAT
>Ga0180217_1003873_pt1 | contig 12288 bp, 12 predicted proteins | sample eDN3rd37CBELigOP_FD_128521 | JGI IMG/M metagenome (GOLD analysis project Ga0180217, IMG submission 128521) | Enriched Organic Plus compost microbial communities from Emeryville, California, USA - eDNA 3rd pass 37_C BE-Lig OP (version 2) (version 2) ... | reverse complement strand
ATCGGCGCCGAGCGCGACGAACAGCAGCAGGAGCGCGAGGCCGGTGACAATCTCCGGCATCACCAGCGGCGCATAGACCATGCCCGAAAACGCGCCCCGGCCCCGGAAGCGACCGGCGCGCACCAAAGCGAGCGCGGCGAGCGTGCCGAGCACGGTCGCGAGCGTCGCCGATGTCACGGCCACGCGCAGGCTGATCCAAGCCGCCTGAAGGATCGCGCCGTCCTGAAACAACGACACATACCAACGCAGCGACCAGCCGGCCCAGACCGTCACCAGCCGGGAGGCATTGAAAGAATAGAGGACCAGAATAACGATCGGCAGGTAAAGAAAAGCAAAGCCCAGCACCAGCGTCGTCAGGTTGAATGGAGACAGGCCGCGGCGCATCAGGGAGCCTCTCCGGCCTGGGCGGGTCCCGCTGTCGCACGCGGCGTCCGGGCTGCCGCCTCGGCCGCCATCTCACGGGTTTGCAGACGCTGATAGAGAAGGATCGGCACAAGCAGCACAAGCAGCATGACGATCGCAAGCGCGGAGGCCACCGGCCAGTCGCGGTTGTCGAAGAATTCGAGCCAGACCGTCTGCCCGATCATCATGGAATGCGATCCGCCCAAGAGGTCGGGGATGACGAACTCGCCCATGATGGGAATGAAGCAGAGCAGCGAGCCGGCAACGATCCCGGGGCCGGACAACGGCACCGTGACGAGCCAGAACGACTTCCAGCGCGGGCAGCCCAGATCGCTCGCCGCTTCAAGGAGCGTATGATCCATGCGCTCCAGGCTGGCGTAGAGCGGCAGCACCATGAACGGCAGATAGGTGTAGACCATGCCGATGTAGATCGCCGGATCGGTGGAGATCCACACCGGCGGCGTCGACACGATACCGAGCGCGAGCAGCAACTCGTTGAGCAGCCCGTCGCGCTGGAGAATGTTCATCCAGGCATAAATGCGGATCAGGAAGGCGGTCAGGAACGGCAGAATGATGCCGATCATCAGGATCGGCTGCACGCGGCGCGGCGCGCGCGCGATGCCGTAAGCCAAGGGATAGCCGATCAGCAGCAGGATCGCGGTCGAGGTCAGCGCAATCGTCAGGCTGCGCAGATACGACATCCAATAGAGCTGGTCGGAAAACAGAAGACGATAGCCGTCGAGCGTCAGCCCGGACACGAAATCGCGCAGGCCGGTCCATCCCTCCGACAGATCGAGAACCGGTACATACGGCGGCAGCGCGAGCGCCGCCTCCGAGAACGACAGCTTCAGGACGGTCAGGAACGGAACGGCGAAGAACGCCACGAGCCACAACGCCGGCACGAGAATAACCAGCCAGTTTCCGAGTGAGCGACCGGACGAGCGCGGTTGTCGTGAGATTGTGCTCGTCGGGCGAAAAGCGTTCATCGGGTGAGGACCAAGGCCGATCCGGACGGGATATCGATCCAAACGCGATCGCCGCGAGCAAGACGTGGCGCGGAGGACCGCGTCCGGTTGGCGATCGTCGCCTTCATCATGAGACCATTGTCGAGCCGCACGCGATGCACGGACACGTCGCCGAGATACCCGATGTCGACCACCGTTCCCGCAAAGGCATTGTCGGAGCCGGCGTGCGATTGCGTGCCGATGCCGACCTTTTCGGGACGCACGGCAATGCAGACGGCAGCGCCCTTTTCCAGGCTCTCGGCGGCACTCGCCGTGAACCGGCTCCCGCCCGACGTCTCGAGCGCGACCTCTCCATCACGAAATTCGACGACATGGGCCTCGATCAGATTCACATCACCGACGAAATCCGCGACCCAGCGCGATGCTGGATGCTCGTAGACCTCGGCCGGCGCGTCGCATTGAACGAGACGGCCGTGGTTCATCACTCCGATGCGGCCGGCCATCGACATGGCCTCATCCTGATCGTGCGTGACGACAACGAACGTCAGCCCGAGGCGCGTCTGCAATTCCATCAGCTCGGCGCGCGTCTCCTCACGCAGCTTGCGATCGAGCGCCGACAGCGGCTCGTCGAGCAGGAGCAGACGCGGCCGCTTGACCAGCGCGCGCGCCAGAGCAACCCGCTGACGCTGTCCGCCGGACAATTGATGCGGTTTGCGCGTCCCCAATCCTTCGAGCCGCACCAGAGCCAGCATCTCGGCGACACGGACCTCGATCTCGGACTTCGGCAATGCCTCCTGTTTGAGCCCGAAGGCGACGTTGCCCGCGACCGACAGATGCGGAAACAGGGCATAGCTCTGGAACATCATGTTGACCGGCCGGCGATGCGGCGGCACGTCCACGATGTCGCGGCCATCCAAAAGGATGCGGCCGTGGTCGGGATTCTCGAAGCCGGCGAGCATCCGCAAAAGCGTGGTCTTGCCGCAACCGGACGGCCCCAACAGCGCGAAGAACTCACCCTCGCCGATGTCGAGCGTCACGCCATCGACGGCCGTGACGTCGCCGAAACGCTTCGTCACGCTCTCGATGCGCACCAGCGGCGCCCGCGTGGTCTCGGCACCGCCCGTCTCATCCTGTATCGTTGTCGAATCCTGCATCATGCCCGGCACGCTAGAGCGTTTTCGAGGGAAGTGGAAACCGGTTCGCGTGAAGAAAACGCGACAGCAAAGAGCTGGAGCGCCGGCTCCGATCCCATCAGAATCGGACAGGCTCCAGCGATGTCGACGGGAGCCTCTCAACAGCCGGAACACATCCGCGCTCCGGCCGTTGGTTGGAATACGCCATCCGAGAAGGAGCAATTGCCATGGCCGTCGCCGCTTACCGCGTCATTGCCGCCCGTGAGGGATGGGCGGTCGAACACGATGGCGAACAGTCGGGCGGCTATAAGACGAAGGAGGCCGCGTTCGAAGCCACCATCGGCCCCGCCTCGAACGCCATCCGCGCCGGCCATGCCGTGACCATCACGGTCGAGGGCAGTTCCAAGGACGAGCCCAATCTCGGCGCGCGCTGACTTGTCACGCAACCCGCGCTAGAGTCGTCGGTCCTGATGGACTCAGAACCGCGGCTCTATCTGTTTGTTTGATCGCATTTTCTTCACGCGAACCGGTGTCCACCTCGCTCGAAAATGCTCTAGGCTGAATCGACATTCATTGCATCCAGATCAATGCGGCTGCGAGTTGGAGGAAGCTGAGGAAGTGCGAGGCCCGTCTGTCGAAGCGGGTAGCGATGCGTCTGAAGTGCTTGAGCTTGTTGAAGCATCGTTCGACGGTGTTGCGGACCTTGTAGGCCTCGAAGTCGTAAGGGATCGGCTTCTTTCGGGTCGGGTTGCACGGGATGACGGCTTCGGCGCCCATGCCTGCAATCAAGTCCCTGAGAGCATTGGAATCATAGGCCTTGTCGGCCAGCACCCGGCGCGGCGCGAGCCCTTCGAGCAGGGCCGGTGCGAGCGGCGCATCGCCGCGCTGGCCGGGGGTGAGGATCAGCTTCAGCGGTCGGCCCAGCGCATCCACGGCCATGTGGATCTTGGTCGTCAGTCCTCCTCTGGAACGCCCCAGAGCCTGGTCCCCCCTTTTGGGCCGCCGCCCTTTCCGGTGGCTGCCTGCTGATGAGCACGCACGAGGCTTGAGTCGAGACTGACATAAGCGTTGTCGGGATCGTCGATGAGCTGAGCGAAGACGCGCTCCCACACGCCGGCCTTCGCCCATCGCGTGAAGCGCTTGTGCACCGTCTTGTACTTGCCGTAGCGTTCCGGCAGGTCGTGCCAGTGCGCACCGGACCGCAACACCCACAGCACGCCATTGACGAAATTGAGATTGTCGGTGCCGGAACGCCCCGGATCGCCGGTCTTGCCTGGCAGGAGATCACAAACCCTGCGCCATTGCTCAGGGGTCAGTTCATAGCGCTTCGGCTTCGCCATCATCGGGCTCCAGATCAGCAAACCTGCAACCCGGTGAATCACATATCAACGCTGAACTGAATCCTGAATGTCGATTGGTCCTAGACGAACGCGAACAAGCGAGCGGGCGCCCCGGTCGCGCCGGCGACCTTGGCGACGCCGACCATCAGCGTGGCTCCGGTCGCGGGCAACTCGTGGAGATTGGCCACGCTCTCCAGTCCCCAGCGGCCGGAGCCGAGCCAGATTCGGTGCACGGCGAAATCCTTCGAAGGCCCGTGATCCAGTGAAAGCGTATCGACCGCAAGGCCCCAGACCTTGCGCTCGCCGACCAACCACTGCGCCGCCTCGGACGAGAAGCCGGGAAAGTGCAGCACGCCGTCGCGGCGGCCGGTGTATTTGGCTTCATCGGTCACATAGGCGCCCCAGCCCGACAACATGGCCACGCAGCAGCCATTGGGCAGCCGGCGATGCTTCTTTTCCCAGTCGAGCAGATCCTGGCGGCTCAGGAGATAGTCCGGATTCTTGGCCGCACGGGCGCGGATATCGACCACCGCCAGCGGGACCACCAGCGTATCGGGCGCGAAACTCTCCACCGCTCCACCCTTCGCCGAGAAATGCAGGGGTGCGTCGAAATGGGTGCCGGCATGTTCGATGAGCCGCCACCAGTTGAGATTGAACCCGTCGCGCTCAAGATCGAATTGTCGCTGCAACTCGATCCCCGGCCCGCCGAAAAAGGTCGGGAACTCCGGCGACAGGGTGTGAGTCAGATCGACGATCCGCTTGAAGCCGCGGGGCGCCTGGGCCTGTGCCGGGCCCGGAGCCATGGCCGCCGCCACCGAGGCGGCAGCGCCTGCGCCAACAAAGCCGCGGCGCGTCAACGTCCGACGCAGCACCTCCTGGCACCCCGGTACGCACATCGTGTCGTCTCCCTGCCCCGGACATCCTGATTTCCGCAATGCTCACCATTCCGTCATCCGCCCAGCGATGCAATGGCCAACATGAAGGCGTGGAAGGGTTGCGCCACGCTCCAGGCTCCGCCAGAACACGCGCCATGCTCGGGATCGAAAATCTCTCCGTCCGCATCGCTGGCCGTCTCCTCATCGAGGAGGCGACCGTGCGCGTGCCCGAAGGCGCGCGAATCGGCCTCGTCGGCCGCAACGGCTCCGGGAAATCGACCTTGTTCAACGTCATCACGGGCGACATGGCTGCCGAACAGGGGGACATCTCCCTGCCGCCGCGCTGGCGGATCGGACGGCTCGCCCAGGAGGCGCCGGACGGTCCGGACAGCCTGGTCGAGGTCGTGCTCAAAGCCGATATCGAGCGCGCGGCCCTGATGGAGGAGGCAGAGACCGCGACTGATCCCACGCGCATCGCCGACATCCAGATTCGCCTCGCCGATATCGGCGCCTATGCCGCCCCCGCCCGCGCCGCCTCGATCCTGTCCGGCCTCGGCTTTTCGGAAGCGGACCAGCAGCGCGCCGTCTCCGAGTTCTCCGGCGGCTGGCGCATGCGCGTGGCGCTCGCGGCGGTGCTGTTCTCCGAGCCGGACCTGCTGCTCCTGGACGAGCCGACGAACTATCTCGACCTCGAAGGCACGCTCTGGCTGCAAGACCATCTGGCCAAATATCCGCGCTCCATGGTGGTCATCAGCCATGATCGCGACCTGCTCGACACGTCGGTCAACTTCATCCTGTCGCTGGAGCACAAACGGCTGACGCTTTATCGCGGTGGCTACAGCGACTTCGAGCGCCTGCGCGGCGAACGCCTGATGCAGGACCAGAAGATGGCCAAGAAGCAGGACGCCCAGCGCAAGCACCTGCAAGCCTTCATCGACCGCTTCCGCGCCAAGGCCACCAAGGCCCGGCAGGCGCAGTCCCGCATCAAGATGCTGGAGAAGATGGGTCCGGCGACAGCCATCGCGACAAGCGAGGTGCTCCCGATCCGCATCCCCGACCCCGATCGGCTGCCGGCGCCGCCGATCGTCGCGCTGGACGACGTGTCCGTCGGCTATGAGCCCGGCCGCTCGATCCTGCGTGGCCTGTCGCTGCGCATCGACAGCGACGACCGGATCGCGCTGCTCGGCTCCAACGGCAACGGCAAGTCCACCCTGGTCAAGCTGATCTCGGATCGCCTGGAGCCGCAGAGCGGCAAGGTCTCGCGCGCCGCACGGCTGAAAATCGCCTATTTCGCACAGCATCAGCTCGACGAATTGGAGTCTGGCGGAACCCCCTACGATCATGTCCGCAAGCTCATGCCCGATGCGTCCGAGGCCAAGGTGCGCGCGGTCGCCGGCTCGCTGGGCTTTTCAGGCAATGCCGCCAACACCAAGGTGGACAACCTGTCCGGCGGGGAGAAGGCGCGGCTGACGCTCGGGCTCGCGACGATGGACGGGCCGCACCTTCTGATCCTCGACGAGCCGACCAACCATCTCGACATCGACAGCCGCGCGGCGCTGATCGAGGCGATCAATGGATTTTCGGGCGCGATCATCCTGGTCTCGCACGACCGGCATCTGCTCGATGCCTGCGCGGACCGGCTCTGGCTGGTCGCCAACGGCGCCGTCGAGCCGTTCGACGGCGATATCGACGACTACCGTCGGCGGGTGCTTCGTGACCGCAGCGACGAGCGCCCGCGCAAGAGCGAGGCCAAGGTGGCCCCGGCTCAAGCAGCGAAAGCTCCGCCGGCCGCTGATCTCAAGACACTGCGCAAGCGCATGGAGAAGGCCGAGGCCGAGATGGCGAAGCTGTCGAAGGCCATCGAGACGGTCGACACGCAACTGGCCGACGGCACGCTGTTCACCAGCGATCCCAAAAAGGCGGCCGAGCTGAGCCGCAAGCGCCAGGAGCAAGCGCAAACCCTGGCACGCATTGAGGAAGAATGGCTCGCCGCCGGCGACGCCCTGCAATCGACGACGGCCTGAGTCGCGTTTTCGAGCGAAGTGGGAACCGGTTCGGGTGAAGAAAACGCGACAAAACAAAGAGCTGGAGCACCGGTTCTGATTCCGTCAGAACCGGACAGGCTCAAGCTTACCGGCGTCGGCCGGCACGCGGCGCCGTTGGCACACTCTCCATCACGGTGAGCCGGCCTGCCGTGAACTGATAGAGCCCCGGCCAATTGCCGCGGGTGTACGTCAGGGTCGCCGTGCGCTCGTTGCGCTCGTTCTGTCCGAATGACACCCGCTCGGGCGCGCCGAGGCGATGCACGACCTCGCACTCGGTCATGTTCAGCGCGACGCCAAGACCCAGCGTCTGAGAGCCGGCGGCATCGGCGCCGCCCGGCGCGGCGCCATCGGTAGCCGCGGGTCCCCCGCCCATGCAACGGCCCTGGTCATCGACCATATCTTGCTGGGTCGCGGGCCTGGCGATCGTGTCGCTCAGCGCGGCCGTGCTGCGGGGCGAGAACGTGGAGAAATCGACCGGCCGCAGGCTCGTGAAATCGACAGACGAACAGGCGCCCAGCGCCAAACCCAAAACCGCCAGCGGTCCGATCCTTCGCATAGCCAAACGCATCACCAACCTGCTCCTTGGGTCCTACCGGGCCGGTGCCTCGTCAGCATCCGTTGATGAGACATCAGCACCATCCATTTGCTTGAGCACGATCCAATCGCAACCCGGTTCCCACCTCGGTGACCATGCTCTGGCGCCACTTTGCGTCATGATCGCGGCGCGCCGATGGGAAAATGCCCGTCTCGTTACCCGGTTGGAGGATGTTTTTCAAACCGGGCCTTCAGGCTTTCTTGACCCAGCGGCCCCGCTCGTCAGGCTGCCAATAGGTGACGTCGAGGCCCTGTCCCTTGGCCTCTGCCCAGCGAGCCCGCGCGCCGGCCAGCGCCTCCTCGTCCTCGCCGTCGAACATCAGGACGATCCGCTCATAGCCCAATGCATCGGGCGGCAGCGGAGCGCCGTCGATCAGAAAACGGACCTGGGCTCCGTTCGGATTGTCGTCGGCCGTGGTCAGAAGGACAGGCTGCTCGGCGGCATCCGAATTGCGGGCCGTGCCGTGAGGCAAAAAGCTATCGTCGCGATAGGTCCACAGATGCGCGTCGAGCGCCTCGACGCGCTCGTCGGCCGCGGCCTGGATCACGACGCGCCAACTGCGCTCCAGCGACCGCTCCAGAAGCTGCGGCAGCACGTCTTCGACCCGCCGCCGGATCAGGTGATAGAAGAGGACCTCGGTCATGGGCCCGATCCGCCGATGCGCGTGTCGCTACCGCTCGTAATGATCGGCCACCAGCCGGTCGAGCAGCCGCACGCCCCAGCCCGACGCCCAGCTCTTGTTGATCTCGGTCTGCGGCGACGACATGGCCGTGCCGGCGACATCCAGATGAGCCCACGGCGTCTTGCCAACGAAACGCTGCAGGAGTTGCGCCGCGGTGATGGAACCACCGAACCGGCCGCCGGTGTTCTTCATGTCAGCGAATTTCGAATCGATCAGTTTATCGTATTCGGGGCCGAGCGGCATGCGCCACACGCGCTCGCCGGTCGCCTGCCCCGCCTTCGTCAGGCGCTCCGACAGCTTGTCGTCGTTCGAGAACAGGCCCGCATGTTCGACACCAAGCGCCACCAGGATCGCGCCGGTGAGCGTCGCGAGATTGACCATGAACTGCGGCTTGTAGCGCGTGTTGGTCAGATGCAGCAGGTCGGCGAGGACCAGACGGCCCTCGGCGTCGGTGTTGATGATCTCGATGGTCTGGCCGCTCATCGTGGTGACGATATCGCCCGGCCGCTGCGCATTGCCGTCCGGCATGTTCTCGACGAGACCGATCACGCCAATCGCATTGACCTTGGCCTTGCGCGCAGCCAGTGCATGCATGAGACCGACGACGCAAGCCGCGCCCGCCATGTCGCCCTTCATGTCCTCCATGCCGCCGGCCGGCTTGATCGAAATGCCGCCGGTGTCGAAGCACACGCCCTTGCCGACGAAGGCGACGGGCTTTGTCTCCTTGCGTGCTCCGTTCCAGCGCATGATCACGGTGCGGCTGTCACGACGCGAGCCCTGGCCGACGCCGAGCAGCGCGTTCATGCCAAGCTTTTTCATGGCCGGAACGTCCAGCACCTCGACCTTGACGCCGAGCTTGGTCAGCGCGCGCGCGCGCTTGGCGAAGGCATCGGGATAAAGAATGTTCGGCGGCTCGTTGACGAGATCGCGGGCGAGCAGCACGCCATCGGCCAAGTCATCGCGCGCGGCATAAGCCCGTCGCGCGGCCGCGACATCGCCCACCGCGATGGTGACGGCGGTGCGCGCGGGCTTGTCGTCATCAGGTTTGCTCTGGGTCTTGTAGCGGTCGAACCGATAGTCACGCAGCCGCATGCCGAGCGCCAGATCGGCGACCTGTTCCGGCCGCATCGCGCCCGAGGACAATTCGGCCACCACGGTCGCCGCGCCGGCCTGTGCCGGCAGTCGCCCGCGGATCGTTCCGCCGAGTTTCACGATATCTTGTTGGGACAGGTCCGACACCTTGCCGGCGCCGATTACGATGAGACGCGACACCCGCAAGCCCGATGGCGCCACGATGTCCAGGGCCTTGCCCCGCTTGCCGGTAAATTGTTCCGACGCGGCCGCCCGCGTCACCAGGGTTCCCGCCGCCTTGAGCGCTTGCCGGGCCGCCGGACCGAATTTCAGCCCGTCCTCGCAGATCAGCACGAGAACATCCTTGGGCGTGGCGGAAAACGGCGCGAAAGAGGGCTTCCGGGCATCGGCCATAGGTGGGAACCTCCGGTTCGGGACACGATTCGGAACCGTTATGGACCGCCCGGCCGCGTCCTGCAAAGTCCGTCGTCCCGCCGATTCCGGCAAGGGCGATCGCGTGGGACTCAAGCCACCACAGGACTTGGTTAACCATGCCGGAAAGAGGCCGCCCGGACCACCGGAGAGGTGCTGCGGCAAATTGTTAGTGTTAAGATTTTCTTGTGTACGTTCAATCGGTTTCGCCTTGGCGGGGCCATCTTATTCGAGGATGTAGAGTCCGGGGATTTCGGGGGCTTCGGCCCGCCAGCGTCAGCGCTGTACCCGACAAGAATTCGGGGCAGCAGGTGGCCGGTCGAACGTTGGGGATGTCGTAGGCGGATGGGATCCATCGGCGGGTACATTTTCCGCACCACCTTTGGAGCGTTTCTCGTGGTGCTTGTCAGTCTCACCCTGCTCATCTGGGTGACGCAGGCGCTGCGCGACCTCGACATCGTGACCAACCAGGGCCAGACGCTTCTGGTCTTCGTCGGCATCACCGGACTGATCGTGCCGCTGCTGGTCTTGGTGATCGCGCCGATCGCCCTTGTCATCGCGGTCGTCCACACGCTCAACAAGCTCAGCTCCGATTCCGAATTGATCGTGATGAACGCGGCCGGCATGCCGCCCTGGCGCATGGCGCGACCGTTCCTGATGGTCGCGGCCGTGGTGGCCGTGCTGGTCGGCGTGATCAGCGTCTATCTCGCGCCGCAGGGCCTGCGCATGCTGCGACACTGGATCACCGAGGTCCGCACAGACCTCGTGACCAACATCGTCCAGCCCGGCCGTTTCATGACCATCGAGAACGGGCTGACCTTTCACATCCGCGAGCGGCGGCCCAACGGCTTGCTCGCCGGCATCCTGGTCGACGACCGCCGCAACCCCGCCGAACGGGTGACGATCATCGCCGAGGAAGGCGAGATCATAAAGCACAACGGCGGCAGCTTCCTGGTGCTTGAGAACGGCAGCATCCAGCGCCTCGAAGCCAAGCGCACCGATCCCAATATCGTGATGTTCGACCGCTACGCCTTCGACCTGTCGCAGTTCGGCGGCGCCCCCGCGACGTTCAATTATTCGGTGCGCGAACGCTATTTGTGGGAGCTGCTCGCGCCGGCCGCGGACGATCCGGTCTACCGCGCCCAGCCCGGCCATTTCCGTTCGGAATTGCACGACCGGATCATGGCGCCGCTCTATCCGTTCGCCTTCGCGCTGATCGCCTTCGCGTTCCTCGGCGCGCCGCGCACCACGCGGCAAAGCCGCGCCTGGTCCATGATGGCCGTGATCGGCGGTGTCGCCGGCCTGCGCCTGATCGGCTTCGCCAGCACCGTCTTCGGCGTGCAGGTCCCGATCATGATCGGCCTGCAATACGTCGCCCTGCTGGCCACGATCGTGCTGTGCAGCATGGCCATTTCGCGAGGCTTGATCATCGAACCGCCCGCATCCCTGGTGCGCATGGGCGATGCCATCACCGATTACGTTCAGCGGCACACCGCCCGGCTTGCAGGGGTGCGGACATGATGCTGTTCGGCGGCACGCTCGGCCGGTACTTCGCGATGCAATTCTTGACCACCGTCCTTGCGGTGTTCGCCGGCGTGTTCGCGCTGATCGCGCTGGTGGATTACATCGAATTGATGCGCCGCCATGCCGACGTGGCGGATCTTTCGGCGCTGCTGGTCGCGCAGACCTCGCTCTACCGCGTGCCGCAGGTGACCGAGCGCATCCTGCCCTTCGCCGTCCTGATCGGCGCCATGTCCTGCTATCTGGGCCTGTCCAGGCGGCTGGAGCTGGTCGTGGCGCGCTCCGCCGGCATGTCGGCGTGGCAGTTCATCATGCCGGCGATCGTGGTCGCCCTCCTGTTCGGCGCGGTCACGACGGCGCTCTACAATCCCTTGGCCGCCTATCTGAACGAGCGCTCCAAGGCCATGGAGGCACGCTTCACCGGCGGGGCCACCGCCGGGCAGCCCACGGCGGGCGGCGGCTTCTGGCTGCGTCAGCGCAGCGTGGACGGTCAGTCGATCATCAACGCGCGCTCGACTCAGGAGCAAGGCGTTCAACTCGGCGGCATCACCGCCTTCGTTTTCGATGGCAAAGGCACCTTCACGGAGCGCCTCGAAGCCAAGGCCGCCCGGCTCGAAGCAGGCTATTGGCGCCTGGACGGCGTCCGCCGCTATCCCGTCGGCGCGCCCCCGCAGGACATCCCGCAGCATCATCTGCCGACGAATCTGACCCCCGAGCAGGTTCGCGAATCGTTCTCGACCCCCGAAACCGTCCCATTCTGGGACCTGCCCGAATATATCCGGCTGGCCGAGAACGCCGGGCTGGGAGCAGCCGGCTACCGGCTCCAGTATCAGAAGCTGCTGTCGCGGCCGTTCATGCTGGCCGCCATGGTGCTCCTGGCGGCGGCGTTCAGTTTACGCTTCTTCCGGTTTGGCGGCGTGCAGAAGATGGTTCTCGGTGGCGTCGCCGCCGGCTTTCTGCTTTATGTCATGTCTAAGGTTACGGACGATCTCAGCAACGCGGAGCTGTTACACCCAGTGACAGCGGCGTGGCTGCCTGTGCTTGTGGGTGGGATGACGGGAATCATTGCGCTGCTTTATTTGGAGGATGGCTGATGGCCGACTCCAAGGCAGTTCCGGTGTTCGGAACCCGGCGCAATGCGCGCGGGCCCGCATTGGCTATCGTCGCGGCGCTCCTCGCCACAGCCAGCCTCGGCATCGGCTCGACCGCGGTGCATGCGCAGGTCCT
>Ga0180217_1003872_pt1 | contig 12290 bp, 10 predicted proteins | sample eDN3rd37CBELigOP_FD_128521 | JGI IMG/M metagenome (GOLD analysis project Ga0180217, IMG submission 128521) | Enriched Organic Plus compost microbial communities from Emeryville, California, USA - eDNA 3rd pass 37_C BE-Lig OP (version 2) (version 2) ... | reverse complement strand
TTGCCCGCGGTGAACGCGATGATCTCGCGGTCACCTGATCCCGAGAACGCGATCGAGATGTCGCCGCCGTGCGCGAAGGTCTTGCCGACCTCGGTGAGCGTGCGGGCCGGCACGAGCGCCGTCATCGGCTCGTCCGACACGGCGGAGCCGCCGTCCCACGGGATCTCCCGCAGCGCGACCCGGTAGCGGTCGGTGGCGACGAGGCTCAGGGACGTGCCCGAGACCTCGAGCTGCACACCGGTGAGCACCGGGGTGACGTCGTCGCGCGATGCCGCGAAGGCGACCTGGGCGATCGCGGTCGCGAAGTCGTCGGAGGGGACCAGACCCGAGTCGCCTGTGACCTCGGGGATCGCGGGGTACTCCTGCACGGGCATCGAGGCGAGGGTGAACTTCGCCGAGCCGCACGTGAGCAGGATGCCGCCGTCCTCGTCGACCTCGATCTGGATCGGCGCGTTCGGCAGACGGCTGGCGATGTCGGAGAGCAGGCGGCCGTGCACCAGGATCGTGCCCGGCTCGTCGACCGTCGCCTCGATCGTCGTGCGAGCCGACGCCTCGTAGTCGAACGCCGCGAGCGACAGACCCTCGGCGGATGCCTCGATCAGCACGCCGGCGAGGATCGGCTGCGGGTTGCGCTGCGGCAGGAGCTTGACGACGAACGATACGGCTTCGCTGAACACATCGCGATTGACGTGGAACTTCACGAACGCTCCCTCTGCAGCGGGCCCGCAGGGCGCGGGCTCGGGGTTCTCATGCTAGTGGCACGTCCGCCGAATGCCAGAGCGGGTGTGCGCAGTCGGCGTCTCACAGGCGCTGTCCACCGCAAAGGTCATCGGACGGGATTTCATTCAAAGGTTTCTTGTCATGGTGTTAACAGCTGTGGAAACTGTGGAAAACTCCCGCGATCCCAGTCGGCTCATGGAAACCACACGCGTGTGAGTTGTGGAAGAGCTGCGGATGCCGCTGACAGACAGGGATCGCGCGGGTTTCGGCATCCGCACTCTCTCCACAGGCTTTCGACCGATCGTGCACAGCCGCGTCCTCAGGTCGTCGGAGTTATCCACAGGTTTTCCACACTGTGAAGAACGCACATGATGGCGCGCCGAAGGGAGAGGTGTCAAGCACCTCTTGCGGCATATGCCCGGGGATCCGATCAGCGGCCGTTGCGGCCGAGCTGCGACGTGATCTCCGAGACCTGGTTGTAGATCGAGCGGCGCTCCTTCATGAGGTCGCTGATCTTCTTGTACGCGTACATGACCGTGGTGTGATCCCGGTTGCCGAACAGCTGGCCGATCTTCGGCAGCGACAGGCTCGTGCGCTCACGGCACAGGTACATGGCGATCTGACGCGCCTGCGCGACCTGCTGCGACCGGCTGGAGCCGTACAGGTCGTCGACGGTCAGCTTGAAGTAGGCCGCGGTCGCCGTGATGATGTCGGTCGGCGAGATGACGTTGGTGTCGTCCTGGTCGACGATGTCGCGCAGAACCGTCTGGGCGAGCGACATGTCGAGCGTGGAACGGTTCAGACTCGCGAATGCCGAGACGCGGATGAGAGCGCCCTCGAGCTCGCGGATGTTCGACGACACCACCGTCGCGATGTACTCCAGCACCTCGTCGGGGATGTGGAGACGCTCGGACTGCGCCTTCTTGCGGAGGATCGCGATGCGGGTCTCGAGGTCCGGCGCCTGCACGTCGGTGATGAGGCCCCACTCGAACCGGCTGCGCATACGGTCCTCGAAGCCGGTGAGCTGCTTCGGCGGCACGTCGCTGGTGATCACGACCTGCTTGTCGTGGTCGTGCAGCTGGTTGAAGGTGTGGAAGAACGCCTCCTGCGTCTCGGCGCGCCCCTGCAGGAACTGGATGTCGTCGATCAGCAGGATGTCGACGTCGCGGTACCGCGCCTGGAACGCCGAGCCGCGGTTGTTGGCGATCGAGTTGATGAAGTCGTTGGTGAACTCCTCGCTCGAGACGTACCGGACCTTGATCCCGGCATAGAGGCTGATGCCGTAGTCGCCGATCGCGTGGAGCAGGTGCGTCTTGCCGAGGCCCGAGTCGCCGTAGATGAACAGCGGGTTGTACGCCTTCGCGGGCGCCTCGGCGACGGCGACCGCCGCGGCATGCGCGAAGCGGTTGGACTGGCCGATGACGAAGTTGTCGAAGGTGTACTTCGGGTTGAGTCGGGTGTCGCTGCGAGCGGATGCCGGCTCCACCGGCTCCTCGAGGGGCGAGCGGACGATGGGCGTCGGGGCCGCCGGCGCGCTCGGCGCCGGGCTGGTGCTGTGCACGGAGCTCTGGCTGACTGAGACCGGCGCCGAAAGGTGGACGTCGGCGAGCTCGGGGTTCACCACGACGCGGAACGTCGACACCGGGTTGTGGTCGTCCTGCCCGACACGGGCCAGCGCCTCCATGATGGGCGCCCGCATCCGCTTGGTGAACTGCGCCGCGGTGAGGTCGTTCGGCACATCGAGGTACAGGGTCCCGCCCATGACCCCCTGCGGCACAGCCAGGCTGATGAAGCCGTGCAGCTGAGGAGTGATCCGCTCGTCCTGAACAAGCTCTTCGAGCACAGCGGACCAGACTGGGACGTCCGGTACTTCGTGCGGTGACATGGCCCCCCCGGGTTGTTGATGACTCCACCGGATGCCGCGGGAACGCCGTGCTGAGCCTGTGGATAACTGACTGAGCCACGCTAGTCAGCGGGCGCCGCGTGAGCAAACTCCACTGTAGATGCGGCCCGCGTGTCACTGCCAGCGTTGTGCACACACCGCGGGCATAATCTCGCGCCCGCGTGCCCGGTTTGAGTTAACGAACGGCTCGGCGTAGCCTTATGCGGTTGACTTATGCCCTCGTGGGCAGTCCCCATTCGTAACAGCGTCCCCGGTCTCGAGCGTCCCGGTGACACCTGATCGGAAGTAGTACTCATGAGCAAGCGCACTTTCCAGCCCAACAACCGTCGTCGTGCCAAGAAGCACGGTTTCCGCGCCCGCATGCGCACCCGCGCCGGCCGCGCCATCCTCTCGGCTCGCCGCGCCAAGGGGCGCACCGAGCTCTCGGCCTGACCCGAGCGGTGCTCGCGAGGCCGAACCGACTCACCCGCGGAGCGGAGTACAAGGCCGTTGTCCGTCGGGGTCGTCGGTGTGCGGGAGCGCATACCGTGACATACGTCAACCGCGCTGTGACCGATGGTCCGGCGCGGTTCGGCTTCATCGTGAGCCGCCAGGTCGGCGGTGCCGTCGTACGCAACACCGTGCGGCGGCGCCTCAAGGCGCTCTGCTACGAGTCGCTGCCGACCGTCGCGCCGGGCAGCGACATCGTGATCCGCGCTCTCCCGAGCGCCGCGACCGCGTCGTTCTCGGATCTGCGCGATGACGTCGCCCGCTGCCTCGCGCGGAGGGCCGCGGCGTGAGCGTCCTGCCCGCCTACGCTCTCGGTGACGCGCACCTTGCGGCATCCGATCTGCTTCGCACCGTTCCGCTCCTCCCCCGCAACGCCGTCCTGGCTCTGCTGCACGGCTACCGGGCCACGATCTCGCACACCTACGGCGACGTCTGCAAGTACTACCCGTCGTGCTCGGCATACGCGGTCGGCGCGGTCCAGCAGCACGGCGCCGTCAAGGGCGCCGCGCTCACCGCGGCGCGGCTCGCCCGGTGCCACCCCTGGGCTGAGGGCGGAGTCGACGACGTCCCGCCGCACAAGAACTTCCGGCATGCGCTGACCCGTCACGGGTTCGTCGTGCCCGCCCCCACTGGAAAGGACTGATCCTCCGCATGGATCTGCTGTTCGCCTCCACCCCCGCTCCCGAGTCGACGGGCGGGGGGTTCGATCTGTTCGGGATCATCCTGTGGCCGCTGAAGTGGCTCGTCGAGGCCGTGCTGGTGTTCTGGCACTGGCTGTTCACCGCGATCGGCCTTCCGCCGGCCGACGGCATCACGTGGGTCCTGTCCATCGTCGGTCTCGTGATCGTCGTCCGATCGGCTCTGATCCCGCTCTTCGTGCGGCAGATCAAGAGCCAGCGGAAGATGATGGAAATCGCCCCTGAACTGCGAAAAGTTCAGGAGAAGTACAAGGGCAAGCGCGACCAGCTCTCTCGCGAGGCGATGAGCCGTGAGACCATGGCGCTGTACAAGAAGCACGGCACCACGCCGGTGTCGAGCTGTCTGCCGTTGCTGGTGCAGATGCCGATCTTCTTCGCGCTGTTCAGCGTGCTGAACGACGTCACCAAGCACGCGACCGCCGGCATCGGCGGCGTCGGCCTGCTCAGCGCGGAGCTCACCGATGAGTTCTACAACGCGAAGCTGTTCGGTGTCGCGTCGCTGCACGAGACGCTGATCGACGCGTTCAACACGGGCAACACCGCCGCGATCATCATCCTGCTGGTGCTGGTCGTCCTCATGATCGCGTCGCAGTTCTTCACGCAGCTGCAGATCATCTCGAAGAACCTGTCCCCCGAGGCCAAGACCGGCCAGGCGTACCAGATGCAGAAGATCATGCTGTACGTCCTGCCGTTCGCCTTCGTCTTCTCGGGTGTCTTCTTCCCGCTGGGCGTCGTCATCTACTGGTTCGTCTCGAACCTGTGGACGATGGGGCAGCAGTTCCTCGTCATCCGCGAGATGCCGACTCCGGGCTCGGAGGCCGCCAAGCAGCGTGAGGAGCGCCTCGCGCGCAAGGGCAAGGCGATCGACGCCAACGGCAAGGTCGTGCCGATGGAGAAGTACCTCGCCGAGCAGCAGCGCCTGTATGAAGAGGCCGAGAAGGCCAAGGCGACCGCTCCGAAGCGTCAGCAGCCGGTGAGCAAGCAGCGCGCCAAGAAGCAGGCGCAGAAGAAGCAGGGCGGCGCGCCCGGCGCCGGCGGCGCGAACACCGGCTCCTGACCGGTCCCCCACGACTCACATCCCCACACCGAGGAAGCCTTCATGACCATGTCGTCAGACTTCACCACCGATGCCCCCATCGAGCGCGCGCCCGCGACCGTCGAGCAGCTCGAAGAGGAAGGTGACATCGCCGCCGACTTCATCGAGGGTCTTCTCGACATCGCCGACATCGACGGCGACCTCGACCTCGATGTCCGCGCCGGCCGCGCCTATGTGTCGGTGGAGGCGCCCGAGGGCGGCTCCGTAGCGCTGATCGCCGACCCCGACACGGTGCAGGCGCTGCAGGAGCTCACCCGCCTCGCGGTTCAGAACCGCACCGGACGCTTCTCTCGCCTGATCCTCGACATCGGAGGCTCCCGCGACACCCGCCAGCGCCAGCTCGCGACGCTGGTCGACCGTGCGATCGCGCGTCTCGACGAGGGCGCATCGCAGGCGTCGCTGCCGGCGATGTCGAGCTACGAGCGAAAGCTCGTCCACGACATCGTCGCCGAGCGGGGCTTCGTGTCGGAGTCGTACGGCGAGGGTGCGGACCGTCACACCGTGATCCGCCGCGCCTGACCGGGCGTGTGACCCGCGTCCGACGTTTCACGTGAAACCACTCCCCCGAGGCTGACGTCGATGATCGAGATCGAGCCGGAACCGGCTGCCGCTGCCGAGATCTTCGGCGACCGCCTCGAGGTTGCTCGCGCCTTCGCTGACGCGCTCGGACAGCACGGTGAGGAGCGCGGCCTGATCGGCCCGCTCGAGCCGCCGCGCCTGTGGTCGCGTCACATCCTGAACAGCGCCGTGATTGCGCCTCTCTTCTCGGGCCGCGTCGGTGACGTGGGCTCGGGTGCCGGCCTGCCCGGCCTGGTGCTGGCGATCGCTCGCCCGGACGTGGAGTGGGTGCTCATCGAGCCCATGGAGCGCCGGGTCACGTGGCTGAACGAGCAGGTGGCGGCGCTCGAACTCTCCAACGTCGAGGTCGTGCGCGCACGGGCTGAGGAGTGGAAGCGCGGGCCGGTGCTCGACGCCGTGACTGCGCGCGCGGTGAGCGCTCTCCGAACCCTGATCCCCATCACGGCTCCCCTGGTTCGGGATGGCGGTGAGCTGATCTTCCTCAAGGGCACGAGCGTTGAGAACGAGATCGCTGCGGCCGAGAAGCAGCTGCGCAAGTTCAAGATCTCGAACCCGCGTGTCGAGGTCGTCGGGGAGTCTCTTCTCGCCGAGCCGTCGCGCGTCTTTCGCGCCACCGTTCGCTAATCATCCCTGCGCCGGCGTGGGCCGGCCGGTCGAGTAGCGAGACCCCGCACATCGCGCGACGCCGCATCGGGGTGCCCCAGCGGCATCCCATGTTTCACGTGAAACACCGCTCCGTTCGTAGCGGCTTGCTGAATCAAACGGACTTGATACGTCGCGGTCGCACCTGCACCGCAGGTCGAGTAGCAAGGTTGATCTTCGCGCTGGCGAATCGAACCGCCGACTCGGTGAGCGTAGCGGGCCCCTATACCCGCCGGTCGAGTAGCGAGCGCCAGCGAGCGTATCGAGACCAGCTCCCGGCGCCGTGCTCGGTCAAGCGCCGACTCGGTGGGCATCGGGAGCTCGGTGGCCGCGCCTGTGCCGCCGGTCGAGTAGCGAGCGCCAGCGAGCGTATCGAGACCCGAAGCCTCAACCCCTGGCGAGCTCCACTCCTCCCCGAGCAGACGTTGCCTCAGAATGTGCACCGATCCCCGTCCTCCTCTCTCGCGGCCCCTTTCAGCGATCGAGGATCGTCATCATGCCCTACATGTACATCCTCGAGTGCGCCGACGGATCGCTCTATGTCGGCAGCACGCGCAATCTCGAGCATCGGCTTGCCCAGCACAACGACGGCGAGGGCGCGCTGTATACCCAGACACGACTTCCCGTGCGGCTGCTCTATTTCGAACACTTCCACCGTGTGGACGAGGCATACCGAAGAGAGAAGCAGGTCCAGGGCTGGGGTCGAGCCAAACGACTTGCTCTCGCTACCGGGCACCTCGAGAGTCTCCCGGCACTGAGCAGGAAGGACTTCGGAAACCGCGGCCTTGTGGACTAGCCGCTATCGAACCGGCGTGTACCGTGGCTCCGCGCCATGTTTCACGTGAAACATGGCACCGTGCCGCGAACCAGGTGTGCGGGCAACGATCCGTCCGCTACTCGCGAGCGCGCAGTCGGTGGCAGACGTGATAACGGAGTGCTCGATACATCCTCGTCCGCCCGACCGGTTGCCCACGCGGGCTCCGCGTGCAGCCGATGCACGCGGGGGCTCGTCGCGGTCCACGCCGATCCGGTGCGTCGGGCGTCTTGGTGACGCGGATCCCGCGCTCCCACCGCCCCTTGCTATCGGTGGCGCGCGGCATGCGGTGATCACCAGTTGCGTGTAGAGGCTCGTCCTGGGGGAAGCGAAGCGGTGATCAGGCGCCAGCGAGTCCTTCTGGCTCTGTCGCGTGTCCAGGGGTGTTTCCGCTCCGCACGGGCGGGGCCGGTACGAGGGACGAAGCAGGGTGAACTCCTATGTTTCACGTGAAACGGTCGCGCACGTAGAGCTACGGCTGCGGCGCTGGTGCAATATCGCGTCAGCTGGTCCGCGCACCCCTCCCCGGCTCGCTCGCGGTGCCGCGGTACCCGCATCGTCGGTGGCCAAGCGAACGAGTCGACTTACGTGCGGTGTCTGAAGTGAGGGGGCGGAGTGCGGGGGTGGACCCGGAGGGGTATCGAGCGCGGCGAAGAGTTGTGAGTACGGCCATTGCGCTCGATCTCTGTGTCCCCACACTCGCGAGCGCATTCGGGCTAGGGCATTCCACGGACGCTCGAACGCTTGGCGCTGGGTCGTCTCCACGCGCGGTGTTGTCCGAGCGCACTACCCAAGTCCACTCTGATCATGACGTCGCGCTCTGAGAGATGTTTCACGTGAAACGTGCGTGGTGGCTGACGTGGCCTGCGGTGGCATGCCGGCGCGCAACGGTCCTTGACTACCCGTCGCTGGCGATTCAGTAGGGATGCCCGCAGTGACGTCACGTCACTTGATGCGTGTCGGGCTGCCTGGTCGGCGTACGCACACCGTCCCGGCCACCTCTATGCGCAGTTTGGCGTCCCCGACGCTTGCGGTCGTATGTCATATGCGTCGGGAACGCGGCTCGGTTCATGGGCCTGAGCTGCCATTTGAACCTAGTGTGTGCGGGCGCTTGCTATTCGGATTGCGCCGGCCTTCACTGCGCCGTGCGCGGTGTTTCACGTGAAACGAGGCTTCATTGCGCTGCGCGAGCGGGAGAATCCCGGCAAGGAACGGCACGGGTCTATCCTCGCTGGTCCAGTAGTGAGCGAACGGAGCGCTTCGAGGCACACTGGTTCGCGACCGTCGACGGCAACGTCGCGGGCCTGCGTTTCACGTGAAACAGGTCCCCTCGGGGTTTTGGGCCCTTCGACTACCATTTGCCTCCGCACTCCTGCTCGATTAAGGAAATCAACGTCTGATCGGATTGGTCACGGCGCAGGAGATAGCGGGAATCCCCGAGCTGCACGGCCGGCTCGACCCGCTCCGTGCGGCTGGGCGGGTCTCGATACGCTCGCTGGGGCTCGCTACTCGACCGGCGGGTGCGGGTCCTTGAGCGCTGGTTGCAATGGCCGCTCCGAGGATCGCATGCAGACTGGGGATCACGTGGCGTTCAGATGATGGGCTTGTCCACGACTCACTGTGAAAGGAGCGAGGGCTGGTCTCGATACGCTCGCTGGCGCCCGCTACTCGACCGGCGGCTCGGTGGCGGAGCGGGCTTGCAGTCCCCGATTGGGGTCCTCGACACGCTCGCTGGCGCTCGCTACTCGACCGGCGGCTCGGTGGCGGAGCGGGCTTGCAGTCCCGGATTGGGGTCCTCGACACGCTCGCTGGCGCTCGCTGCTCGACCGGCGGCTCGGTGGCGGAGCGGGCTTGTGGTCTCCGATTGGGGTCTCGATACGCTCGCTGCCGCTCGCTGCTCGACCGGCGGTACAGGGCTGTGGGCGGGTTGACCGGCGCGGAAGATGAGAATCGGGGGAGATGGGGGCGGGCAACAGGGAGTGGGGGTGGCGCGAGATAGAGTGGAGGAGGTTGCCCACCGGCTCGCGAAAGAGAGAGTGTTTCACGTGAAACAGCCCGACGAGACCGCGGCCCCGGCATCCTTCTCGTTCGACGACAGCCCCATTGCACGTGAACTGGCCGATCTGACCGCCCGGCGCAAGGTGCTCGAGGCGACCGAGGTCCAACTGTCGGGGCGCACGCGAGTCATCACCGTCTCGAACCAGAAGGGCGGCGTCGGCAAGACCACCACCACCGTCAACATGGCTGCAGCCCTCGCGGACCGTGGCGCACGCGTGCTGGTGATCGACCTCGACCCGCAGGGCAACGCATCCACGGCCCTGGGTGTCCCCCACTCCGCCGACACCCCGAGCGTTTACGACGTGCTGATCGACGAGTTCCCGATCGCCGACATCGTGCAGCAGAGCCCGGAGTCGCCCAACCTGTTCTGTGCGCCCAGCACCATCCACCTCGCCGGCGCCGAGATTGAACTCGTCTCCCAGGTCGCCCGCGAACACCGCCTCCGCACCGCCGTCGAGGAGTACCTCTCCGGCCTGGAGGAGCGCCTCGACTTCATCCTGATCGACTGCCCGCCGTCGCTCGGCCTGCTCACGATCAACGCCTTCACCGCCGCCGATGAGCTGCTCATTCCGATCCAGTGCGAGTACTACGCGCTCGAGGGACTCAGTCAGTTGCTCGGGACCGTGCGGATGATCCAGAAGCACCTGAATCCCAAGCTCCACCTCTCCACCATCCTCCTCACGATGTACGACGGGCGCACTCGCCTCGCCCAGCAGGTCGCCGACGAGGTCCGCTCGCACTTCCCCAAGGAAGTCCTTCAGACCGTGATCCCGCGCTCCGTCCGAGTGTCGGAGGCGCCCAGCTTCGGCCAAACCGTCATCGCATACGACGGCCAGTCCGCCGGGGCCGTCGCGTACCGTGAAGCAGCTGTGGAGATCATCCGGCGCGACAGCGCCACGAACAACGAAGGGCATCGCTGATGGCGAAGCGCACTGGACTCGGCCGCGGAATCGGCGCACTCATCCCCACCAATGAGCAGGTCGAGGAGCGCCCGTCCGACGTCTTCTTCCCGCGCGCTGTCCCGGCCGACGAGCCCGTCGAGGCCGGCTCCGACGACCTGGTCGAAGTGCCGGGTGCGCATCTGGTGCACATCGACCCGAACGAGATCGTCCCCAACCCCCGCCAGCCGCGCACCAACTTCGACCCCGAGCACTTCGCCGAGCTCGTCCACAGCGTCCGCGAGTTCGGAGTGCTGCAGCCCGTCGTCGTCCGCAAGAACGACGACGGCAAGTACGAGCTCATCATGGGCGAACGCCGCACCCGCGCCGCGCGAGAGGCCGGACTCACGTCCATCCCCGCGATCGTCCGTGACACCGCCGACGAGCACCTCCTCCGCGACGCCCTCCTCGAGAACCTCCACCGCTCACAGCTGAACCCCCTCGAAGAGGCGTCGGCCTACCAGCAGCTCCTCGAAGACTTCGGCATCACCCAGGAGGAGCTCGCCACCCGCATCGGCCGCTCGCGCCCGCAGATCAGCAACACGATCCGCCTCCTGAAACTCCCCGTCCCCGTGCAGCAGCGTGTCGCCGCCGGCGTGCTCACCGCTGGCCACGCCCGGGCCATCCTGTCACTCGACGACCCCGACGCCATGCAGAAGCTGGCCGACAAGATCGTCAACGAAGACCTCTCGGTGCGTGCCGCCGAGGCCGCCGCCAAGATGACGCCCGGCGCCCCCATCCGCTCCCCCAAGCCGCAGCCCGGCTCGCGGCGCGCACACCTGGATGAAGTCGCCGAGCGTCTGGGCGATCGACTAAACACGCGGGTCAAGGTGTCACTCACAGCGAAAAAAGGCCAGATCGTGATCGATTTCGCTACCATTCAGGACCTCAATCGGATCCTCGAGGAGATCGGCGAAAGCGGCTACGGCGCCTCCTGAGCCGCGACCGATTCCGGTCCTATAACCGCGTGGGCATATAGTGCTCGGCGCGCGTCAGTCCGCGGCTCTACGCGACTCCAGCTCTTCCGCCCGCTGCCGGAGCAGCCTGGCCTCCGCCTCGTTGCCGGGCAACGCCGCGGCAGCGCGAAATACCTGCGCGGCGGCATCCCCTCGGCCCAACCGCTCCAGCAGCTCCGCGCGCACCGCGTACAGCGGCCGGAACCTCTCGAGCTGCGGAGCGATCTCGTCAACGAGGGCGAGCGCCGCCTCAGGGCCGTCGACCATGGACACCGCGACGGCCCGGTTGAGCCGTACGACGGCGGACGGCGCAAGCTCCACGAGCGCGTCGTAGAGACGCAGGATGCGGCGCCAGTCCGTCTCCGCGAACGACGGCGCGACAGCATGGCACTCCGCGATCGCCGCCTGGAGGCCGTAGTAGCCCCACCCCTTCACACCGGGCTGGGCGCGGCGCATCGCCTCCCGCCCCCGGCTGATCGCGGAACGGTCCCAGAGGTGGCGATTCTGCTGGTCGAGGAGCAGCGGAACACCGTCCGGGTCGACGCGCGCGGCGAATCGCGACGACTGGAACTCCATGAGCGCGATGAGCGCGTCGACCTCGGGCTCGCCGGGTAGCAGCGCCGACAGCTGGCGCGCCAGGCGCACGGCCTCGCGGGCGACCTGGGGGCGCACCGGCCGCTCCCCCTCCGCTGCGGCGTACCCCTCGGTGAACAGCAGGTAGATGACCTGCAGGACGCTCGCGAGGCGTGCCGGGCGCTCAGCGCGGTCGGGCACCTCGAACGGCACTCGCGCCGCCGACAGCGACCGCTTCGCGCGCACGATGCGCTGCTGCACCGCTGGCACCGACACGAGCAGCACGCGCGCAATCTGCTCCGTCGTGAGACCGGCGACGGTCCGCAGGGTGAGGGCGAGCTGCGCCTGAGGCGGCAGCACCGGATGGCATGCCACGAACACCAGCCGCATCACGTCGTCGTCGATGCGGTCAGGATCCGCGGCCTCCGAGACAGGATCGCCCGCCTCCGCCATGCGGGTGTCGAAGGTCAGCAGGGGCTCCCGCTCGGCGAGCCGTTCACGCCGCCGCCACCCGTCGATCGCTCGCCGTCGCGCCACGGCCATGAGCCACGCGCCGGGGTTCGCAGGGATGCCGGTGTCGGGCCAGCTCGCCAGCGCCGCGACCAGCGCCTCCTGCGCGAGGTCCTCGGCCCAAGCGAAGTCCCCCGTCTGCCGCGTCAGCCCTGCGACGATGCGGCGGGACTCCGCGCGCCACACCGCTTCGACGGCGCGGCGGGCGTGTCCCACCGGGTCGGCGGCCGGAGCCGCGTGATCGACGGATGCCGGGGCCACCGGCATCCGGTCGTCACCCGCTCCGTCGCCGACGTCGGTCATGACGTCAGCGT
>Ga0180217_1003871_pt1 | contig 12291 bp, 11 predicted proteins | sample eDN3rd37CBELigOP_FD_128521 | JGI IMG/M metagenome (GOLD analysis project Ga0180217, IMG submission 128521) | Enriched Organic Plus compost microbial communities from Emeryville, California, USA - eDNA 3rd pass 37_C BE-Lig OP (version 2) (version 2) ... | reverse complement strand
CGGCGCCACCGCCGAGCATGGCCCGCAAGCGCTCGGGCGCCTCGGGATCGAGAAAGTCGATCAGGGCGAAATCGACGCCCGGAATGGCGTCCATCTCCAGAATGTCGATCGCAACCACCCGGCCCTTGTCACCGACGCGCTTCCGGGCCACCTGGCTCCAGCCGCCCGGGGCGGCGCCCAGGTCCACGACGGCTCCACCCGGCTTGAACAGCTTATAGCGATCATCGATCTCCGTGAGCTTGTAGGCTGCGCGCGAGCGCAAACCCTCGCGGCGGGCCCGAGCCACGTAAGGATCGTTGAGCTGCCGCTCCAGCCATAGGGTGGACGACAGCGAACGCTTTCGCGCCGTCTTGACCCTCACCTTCAGATCGCGGCTGCCGCGACTGTCACGCCCCGCCGTCATACCGCCCAAACCCCGTCTTCACGCATCATCTGCACAAGCATCCCCTCGCGCAGGCCGCGATCCGCCACCCGCAGGCGCTTGCACGGCAGCGCGCGGCGAATCGCCTCCAGGATCGCGCAGCCGGCCAGAACCAGATCGGCGCGCTCCACACCAATACAAGGATTGGCGACCCGTGCCTCGTAGCTCATGCCGAGAAGCTGCTCCACCACGGCATCGACTTGCGCCTCATCCATCCAGCAGCCATCGACGCGACGGCGTTCGTAGCGCGGCAAGTCGAGATAGACCCCGGCGATGGTGGTGACCGTTCCAGAGGTGCCGAGCATATGAAGGCGCTCGATGGAATCGCCGTTGGTTCGCGCAAACCGCGCGACGTGTTCGGACACCTCGGCGATCATGGCCTCGAAGATGTCGCGGGTGACAACAATCCCGCCATGGCGTTCCGCGAGGGTGACCACACCGATCGGCATGGACATCCAGTCTCGGACCGTGGGCTGCGGCGGTCCCGACGATCCGGGCAAGGACCTCGAAAGCCGTACCAATTCCGACGAACCGCCACCAATATCGAACAGGATGGCGCCCTCGCCCTCCGGATCGACCAGTGGCGTGCAGCCGGCGGCCGCCAGCCGCGCCTCGGTTTCCCGGTCCACAACCTCAAGGTCTATACCGGCCTGATCCCGCACGATCTCCACGAATGCCGGACCATTGGCGGCCAGACGGCAAGCCTCGGTGGCAATCAGACGCGTCCGCGTGACCCCCCGGCTGCGCATCTTGCTGCGACAGACCCGCAGCGCGTCCACCGCACGGCCGATGGCATCGTCGCTGAGCCGCCCGGAAGCGGTGATTCCCTCACCCAGCCGGATGATGCGGGAAAACGCATCAACAACCCTAAAACCATCACGGGTCGGCCTTGCCACCAACAGCCTGCAGTTGTTGGTCCCAAGATCGAGCGCGGCATAAGTGGGAGCAAGCATGTCCCCATCCGCCGCGAGACCCTCGCGCGAATGCCGATGGGGCGGCCGCCTGATCCGACGCCGGCGCGCGATCGCCGGATCGGGAGCGGTGCCGAGGCCGGTCGCCCGGACCTCGTCGTCCATGTCCAACCTTTCCCCGCCCCGGAGCCAAAAACGGCTCAACGGCCAGCGGTAATCCATCCAGTCGCCGTTGAATGTAGCAGCGGAGGCCATACTTGCAACCGACGCCAGCGTGCAGGACATGCCTGCAATCAACGGGCGTGCTTGTGAAGGTCGGCACGCTTCGATATGGGGGTTAAAGACCTTCAAAACTGGACCCCGAGCCGCCATGACCATTCACACAACGCCCTCATCATACAGCATCGGCGAGCCGGTCCTGCGCACGGAGGATCCCCGCCTCTTGCGCGGTGAGGGTCGCTACACCGACGACATCAGCCTCCCTGGCCAAGCCCATGCGGTGATCGTCCGTAGCCAAGTGGGCCATGGCACGATCCGCGGCATCGAAACCGAGGCAGCACGGACCATGCCGGGCGTGCTCGCCGTCTATACGGCCGTTGACTTCTCAGATTACGGCGGCATGGCTTCGGGCCTGCCATTCAAGAGCCGCGACGGCTCGGACATGAAGAAGCCGGCCAGGCCGGCTCTTGCCGGCGACAAGGTGCGTTTCGTCGGAGACCCGATCGCCTGCGTGGTGGCCGAAACGCTGGAGCAGGCCCGCGACGCGGCCGAGGCGGTTGTTCCCGACATCGAGGCGCTGCCGATCGTCACGACATTGCGCGAAGCGACCGAGCCGACCGCGCCGACGATCTATGACGAGGTTCCCGGCAATGTCGCCCTCGACTTCCATTACGGCGATGCTGATGCTGTAGCCAAAGCCTTTGCCTCTGCGGCGCACACGGTCAAGCTTCATCTCGTCAACAGCCGCACCATCGTGGCGCCAATGGAGCCACGCGCGGCGCTGGCTGAGTACGACGGCGGCACTGAACGCTTCACACTGCATGTCGGAAGCCAAGGCGTCTTCGGCATGCGCGGCCAGATCGCCAGCGTGCTCGGCACCAGCACCGACAAGGTCCACGTCCTGACCGGCAATGTCGGCGGCTCATTCGGGATGAAGGCGGCCGCCTATCCGGAATACATCTGCATTCTCCACGCCGCTCGCTCCCTGGCACGCCCGGTGAAGTGGACCGACGACCGCTCGTCCAGCTTCGTGTCCGACAACCATGGACGCGATCACGAGACGACGGCGGAACTGGCGCTCGACAAGGATGGCCGCTTTCTCGCTCTGCGGCTGACCGGCTACGGCAACCTCGGCGGTTATATGGGCGGCATGGCGGCACAACCGCCGACGCTCAACACGCTGCGCAACGTGGCCAGCCTCTACCGGACACCGCTGCTGGAGGTCTCCACCAAGGTCGTGTTCACCAACACGACCTTCCTCAACCCCTATCGTGGCGCCGGGCGCCCCGAGGGCAATTACTACATGGAGCGGCTGATCGATTACGCCGCCGCGGTGACCGGCTTCAATCGCATCGAACTGCGGCGCAGGAACCAGATCCGACCGGCGGACATTCCGTTCAAGGCCGCATCCGGTGCCACCTACGATTCCGGCGATTTCCCTGCGATCCTCAAACAGGCGCTCGAGGTCGCGGACTGGAAGGGCTTTGCCCAACGCCGCCGCGAAAGCAAGAAGAACGGCAAACTCCGCGGCATTGGTCTTGGCTGCTATCTCGAAGTGACCGCCCCCGCCAGCAAGGAGATGGGCGGCGTCCGCTTCGAGGAGAACGGCGACGTGACCATCGTGACCGGCACGCTGGACTACGGTCAGGGCCACGCAGCTCCCTTCGCACAAGTGCTCAGCGACCGGCTCGGCATTCCGTTCGAGCGAATCAAACTGGTGCAGGGTGACAGCGATCAGCTTCTGGCCGGCGGCGGCACCGGCGGCTCACGCTCCCTCATGAACTCCGGCGGTGCCATCGTCGAGGCGGCCGCCAAAGTCATCGAGCAAGGCAAAGAGATCGCCGCCCATGCGCTGGAGGCTTCAGCGACCGACATCGAGTTCGATAAGGGCCGCTTCGTCGTTGCCGGCACCGACCGCGCCATCGGCATCATGGACCTGGCCGACAAGCTGCGTGAGGGCTTAAGCCTGCCACCGGACAGACCGCAATCGCTCGATGTGAGCCACGTCAGCGACGGCCAGCCATCAGCCTATCCAAACGGCTGCCACATCTGCGAGGTCGAGATCGACGAGGCCACCGGTCAGGTCGAGGTGGCGCGCTACTCCTCGGTCAACGACTTCGGCAATGTCGTGAATCCGATGCTGGTCGAGGGCCAAATTCACGGCGGCGTGGTGCAGGGCATCGGCCAAACGCTCCTGGAGAATGTCGTCTATGACGAGGATGGCCAACTTCTGTCGGGCTCGTTCATGGATTATGCGATGCCGCGCGCGCTCCATGTGCCATTGATCGGCGCTGTCAGTCATCCGGTGCCCGCCAAAACCAATCCGCTCGGCGTCAAGGGCTGCGGCGAGGCTGGCTGCGCCGGTGCTCTCACCTCGGTGATGAATGCGGTGGTGGATGCCCTTTCAGTTTATGGCATCAAACACATCGATATGCCGGCGACTCCGCAGAAGGTGTGGCAGGCCATCCAGGATGCCAAGGCGAACAGGCCGCAGTGATCCGGCCTCCATCAGAATAGCAGGCGCACGCCGATAAAATCGGCACGCCGCCGCGGGCGGGCTGGTTTGCTCGCGCCGGAGAAGAACACGAGCGGGATACGAGGAAATGACTCAGGCGACGGATGCCACCTTTGCAACGCGGCGCGCCGATGACATCCGGCTGATCTCGAGCGTCAGCGCCGCTCATTTCGTCAGCCACTATTACATCCTGATCCTGCCGCCGCTGTTCGCCTTCGTGCGCGCCGACTACGGCGTGAGCTACACCGAAATCGGTTTGGCTCTGACCGTGTTCAATGGCGTCTCCGCGATCCTGCAAACCCCCACCGGCTTCCTCGTAGACCGCTTCAACGCGCGATTGCTGCTGGCGCTGGGCCTGATCCTGGGGGCAACCGGCCTGTCCATCGCGGCGGCCGTGGATTCGTTCTGGGTCCTTGTCTTGATGTTCGGCCTGATGGGCATCGGCAACACCGTTTATCACCCAGCCGACTATTCTCTGCTATCGCGTCATGTGGCATCCGAACGGCTCAGCCAAGCCTATTCGACGCACACATTCGCTGGCTTGCTCGGCGGCGCCGTGGCTCCGGTGTCGCTGCTGTTCATGCACAGTCTTTACGGATGGCGCGGCGCCTTCGCAGGAGCGGCTATCATGGGCTTTATCGTGGCCGCCATCTTGCTTCTGCAACGCGATCCGAACGGCAACCATCCGGCGCCCCAATTTGAATCAGGCACCCCCGACAAAAAAACGACTGACCAGAGCCGATCCGACAACACATGGCGGCTGCTGCTCACAGCGCCGATCCTGATCAACCTCGTCTTCTTCATGCTGATGGCCATGACCAATTTCGGCCTCCAGCAGTTTTCCGTCGTGGCCCTCGGCGCGCTCTACGGAACAAGCGCCGTCACCGCCAATGCCGGCTTGACCAGCATGCTGGTTCTCGCCGCCATCGGCGTACTGGCTGGCGGCTGGGTGGCATCGCGAACGAAGCGCCACGATTCCGTGGCCATGATCGGCATGGTCTCGATCTTCACCGTCTGCCTGCTCCTGGCCTGGATCGACCTACCGGCAGCAGCGCTGATCCTGGCGATGTCCATCGCCGGTTTCGCAAGCGGCGCGATCCTGCCCTCGCGCGACATGATCGTGCGTTCGGTCACGCCGGCGGGTTCCTACGGAAAGGTGTTCGGATTCGTCACAAATGGCTTCAACGTCGCCGGCATCATCACACCGCTGGTCTGCGGTGCATTGATGGATCACGGGGCGCCGCGTTTGGTGTTCCTGGTGCTGGCTTGTTTTGCACTCACCGCCGTGGCTGTCGTGGCCTTGATGTCGCGAATCCGGGCCGCGGCCTGACGGTCTCCTGACGCCGGTGACCCGCGCTGATTTGAAAGGTTCTGGAGACTCTGACTCGGAAGGCGCGGCGTGCTACAATTAAAGGGGATCAGAGGAGTTAACCGATGCCGATCGAAACCCTCGGCTACATCGGGATCAAGGCTTCGAACCTGGACGATTGGGCCCATTTCGGCGCCAGGTTCCTGGGCATGCAGCTTGTGGACCGGACCGCTCGTTCGCTGTCTTTCCGCATGGATGACCGCAAGCAGCGCCTGGTCGTGAACAAGGCGGAAGATGACGCCCCCGGTTTCTATGGATGGGAGGTCGATAGCGCCGCCGAACTCGACACACTCGCCGGCCGGCTGGAGAACGCCGGCATTCCAGTGGCCCATGGCTCCCGCGCGCTGGCCGACGAGCGCTTCGTCAAAGACCTGATCGTCTTTCACGACCCCGCCGGCAATCGGCTGGAGGCGGCCTTCGGCGCCGAAAGCACGACCGAGCCGTTCAAGCCGGGACGCGCCATCTCCGGTTTCCGCACCGGCCCTCTCGGCATGGGCCACGCTGTTCTTCATTGCAGCAAGATCGATGACGTGCTGCCATTTTATGTTGATCTTCTAGGCTTCAAACTGTCGGATTATTTCACCGAGCCCTTCGCGGCCTATTTCTTCCACATCAATTCACGCCACCATAGTCTTGCCTTCATCGAGACCGGACAAAGTGGCATCCATCATCTGATGGTTGAGACCTGTTTTCTCGATGACGTCGGCCAAGCCTACGATCTGGCGCAGAATAATCCCGACATGATCGCCACCACCTTCGGCCGCCACGTCAATGACGAGGTGACGTCATTCTATTCGTGGTCGCCATCGAAATTCATGTTCGAGTACGGCTGGGGCGGCCGCACCATCGAGCCAGAGACTTGGGAGGTCAAAGTGATCACCGAAGGTCCGAGTCTATGGGGCCACGAGCGCTATTGGACGTCTGCCGAGTTGCGCGAGGCCGCCCGCGACATGCGCATCAAGAACGCGGCAATCGGCATGCGCCGCCCGCTCAACGTGATGGATGGCAACCACACCCGCGCCGCCGACGTCTGCCCTTGGTGGAACGCCACGGCGCCCTCGCGCATGACTGGTTGAAGCGGACAGCCAAAACGAGGAAACACCCGATGAATATCAACATCGACACCGGCGCCGATACGCTCCGCAATGCCGCTCCCGCCATAGAATGGCCGAAGGACGAGCTGACCCGTATCCCCTATTGGATCTACCAGAATCCGGAGATACTGGCGCTCGAACAGCAGCGCATTTACGAAGGGCTCGTCTGGAATTTCCTATGCCTGGAAGCCGAGCTCAAGGAACCGGGCGATTATCGCGCGACCTTTGTCGGTTCCATGCCTGTGGTGGTGGCCCGCGATTTCGACGACGAGATTTATGCATTCGAGAACAGATGCGCCCACCGCGGGGCGCTGATCGTTCTCGATTCAGGCGGCAAGGCACGTGACTTTACCTGCGTCTATCACGCCTGGAATTACGATCTGAAGGGCAATCTCAAGGCCGTGGCTTTCGAGGATGGCGTCAACGGCCGCGGCGGCATGCCCAAGTCCTTCTGTCGGTCGGAGCATGGCCCGCGCAAGCTGCGCATCGCGACTTTCCATGGTCTCGTGTTCGGCTCGCTGTCGGATGACGTGCCGCCGATCGAGGAATATTTCGGCGAAGAGATCGCCGCACGCATCGCCCGGGTGCTGCGCAAGCCGCTGGTGGTCACGGGACGGACCACGCAGGTTCTGCCGAACAATTGGAAGCTCTATTTCGAGAACGTCAAGGACACCTATCACGCCAGCCTGCTGCACACGTTCTTCACGACGTTTCGGATCAATCGGCTGTCGCAGAAGGGCGGTATGGTAGTCGACCCGTCGGGCGGCAATCATGCCAGCTTCTCCTACACCGACAAGGATGCACCGCAGGACGACTATGCGGCCATGGGCATCCGTTCGGAGATCGAAGGGCTGACACTCAAGGACAAGAGCCTGCTCAAATGCGTCGATGAGTTCGGCGACGGCGGAAACATGCAGATTCTGACCGTGTTCCCGAATTTCGTCCTTCAGCAGATCCAGAACACGCTGGCGGTTCGGCAGATCCTGCCCAAAGGCTTGCACCAGACCGCGCTGAACTGGACCACCTTCGGCTTCGACGACGATACGCCGGAGATGAAGCGGCTGCGCCTGCAACAGAACAACCTCGCCGGTCCCGCCGGTTATGTCTCGATGGAAGATGGTGCCGTCGGCGGTTTCGTGCAGCGCGGCATCACGGCGGCAGGCTCCGAAGGTGCGGTGGTCCAGATGGGCGGCAGCGGCACCACCAACGAAGGCACGCGCGCGACCGAAGCCGCCATCCGAGGCTTCTGGAAGCGTTACCGCGGCTTGATGAACATCTGACAAGGGTCTTTATGAACGTGATTACGCTCGACCGCATCATGGCGGTGCAGGCGGCCTATATCCGCTGCATCGATTCCGGAGCGCTGGAATCCTGGCCCGAGTTCTTCACCGATGACTGTCTCTACAAGGTCACGACCGCCGAGAACGAGAGAAACGGCTTCGAGGCCGGCATTGTGTACGCTGATTCCAGAGGCATGCTCGCGGACCGCATCCTCGCGCTTCGCGAGGCCAATGTCTACGAACAGCAACGCTACCGCCACATCGTCGGCCTGCCGAGCATCATCAAGCAATCCACGGCCGATACCGAGTGCGAAACACCTTTCTTCGTATTGCGCATCATGCATGACGGGCAGACCGATATCTTCGCCACCGGCGTCTATGTCGACACATTGCGTCAGGTTGGCAGCGATCTGAAATTTTCGCGCAAGCTGGCGGTGTGCGATTCTTCGCGTATCGATACGCTTCTGGCTATCCCGCTGTAGCCATGCCATTCACCATCGCAGTTCAAGACACCGACGTCGATTTTCCTTGCGAGCCAGGCGAAACCCTTCTCGATGGCGCCTTTCGCGCCGGTTACGAGATCCCCTCCTCGTGCCGAAAAGGTGTCTGCGGGACCTGCAAGGGCCAAGTGCTCGACGGCGAGGTACGCGCGTTCGCAGGCGAAGGCGTCACCGCTGCGGAGCGAGAGAGCGGGCATGTGCTGTTCTGTCAGACGCGGCCACGCTCGGACCTGACCATCAAGCCGCGCTCATTCTCCAAAGTCGACCCCTTCGCGCGCAAGACGTTGGTCGCGCGGGTGTTCCGGCTCGTTCGCATGGCCGAGGATGTGATGCTGGTGCATCTGCGGTTTCCGGTCGGTCAGCGCGTGCGTTTCAGAGCCGGGCAATATCTCAGCGTGGTCCTCGACAATGGCGAACGCCGCAATTTCTCGATGGCCAATCCCCCGAAGGAAAGTGACGGCGTTCAACTCCATATCCGGCTCGTTCGGGGCGGCGCGTTCACCGGTCATGTCTTCAGCACGCTGAAGCAGGGCGACCACCTCACAGTGGAGATTCCGTTCGGCGACTTCCTTTTGAGCGAAAGTGACAAGCCAGCTCTGCTTGTGGCCGGCAGCACCGGCTTTGCGCCGCTCAAATCCATCATCGAGCATGCCCTTCAGAAGGGACTGGATCGCGATCTGACGCTCTATTGGGGTGCTCGCCGACGAGAGGGCTTGTATTCCGACCTTCCCGAAAAATGGGCGGCGCGCGAACCGCGTTTCCGTTACGTCCCGGTCGTCTCCGATGAGGCGGCGCCAGGCGTGCGATCCGGCCTCGTGCATCGCGCCGTGGTTGAGGATCACCCGTCGCTCGCCGGTTTTGAGGCTTATGTTTGCGGTGTGCCGGCCATGACCGCGGCCGCACGACGCGACTTCACAGCCGCAGGCCTGCCCGACAACGCCTTCTTCGTCGATGCCTTCATCACTCAAGCTGATACGGCTTCACTGGCTGATAACTAAAGCCTCGCACACCAAAGCGCTCACCAAAGATTGACAAGTGCCGTGGCGAACCCGAAGGATACCGCCCGGTATTAGGAGCGCGAGGAACCCATGGAGAAGAAACCCGTCCGCCGCATCGTCACCGGCCACGATGCGCAAGGCAAAGCTGTCATCCTGAGCGATGGCCCGACGCCGCATGTTCGGCAGCGAGGCGAAGGCAATGTGATGAGCCTGCTTTGGGTCACCAATGAATCACCCGTTGACGTGTCTAAGACCGAGGACCGCGCGGACCAACAGGTCGGCGTGCCACCGCCCCGCAACGGCTCTATCCTGCGCGTCGTGGATTTCGCGCCGCAGACCGACGCCGACGTCAAGGGCGTCGACCATCACGAGATCCTCAAGCAGATGGGGATTGCTCCGGAGACGCAAGGCTATCAACGCCACGCCTTCACGCATCGTACGCGGTCGGTCGATTATGCCATCGTTCTCGAAGGCGAGATCGACATGCTGCTCGATGACACGCAAGTGCATATGAAGGCTGGCGATATCATGGTGCAGCAGGCGACCAACCACGCCTGGGTCAACACATCGGGCAAGCCGTGCCGCATCTGCTTCGTGCTGATCGACTCCCATGAGCCGCCAGCTTGGAAGCAGGACTGGAAGCCCTGATCGGCTTCGATCGAGCGAAACATCCTGAAAAATATATGCGGCGGCTCCCACAAGCCGCCGCGTTTTCAATACGAGTTTGTTAAACGAATTGTCAGCCGGTCAGCTTTCCGTCACAGGTTCCAGCCGCCGTATCGCCTCCAAGACGAACGGCTCCAGACCATCACCACCCTGCTCCGCATGAGCAATGATCTGACTGCGCATGCGAGGATCCCAGAATTTTCCGATATGATCGGCGATCGCCGCCGGCGCCTTGTCGGAACCCTGGCTTTTGAAGAACTTGCCGATCTGACTGGCCATTCGGACGAGCTTCTCGATCTGATCATGCGACATCGGCAACCTCCTTCAGGCCCACCCGTTGCGGATGCGTAAACACTTCGAATCCGTCGCTGCGCGCCACAGCCACAAGCGTGATGCCCGCCGCCTGCGCCATGCGGATAGCCAGAGCCGTCGGCGCCGAGACCGCCACCATGATCGACGCACCGATCGCTGCGGTCTTCTGCACCATCTCGACAGACACGCGACTGGTCAGAAGGACCACGCCCGCTGAACATGCGGCACTCTTCCGAGCCAATGCGCCGCAAAGCTTGTCGAGTGCATTGTGCCGTCCGACATCCTCACGCAACGCGACGATCCCCTCGCCCGGCCGCCAGAACGCCGCACCATGCACGGCCCGGGTCTCCCGATTGAGCCTCTGCAACGGCGCCATCGCTTCCACGGCCTGCATGATCTCGACGGGCGTCACCTGTATGCCGTCGCCGACAACGCGCGGCGCACGCATGGCCTCCGTCAGGCTTTCGATGCCGCAAAGACCACAGCCAGTTGGACCTGCGAGATAGCGCCGCCGCTCCCCATGAGCTCGCGCGCGCTCCTCGGAGAGTCGCATTCGAAGCTCGATGCCATCGGGCTCCTCGATCACATCGAGCGCCTCGATCTCAGATGCCGCCGAGATGATGCCTTCGGTCAGGCTGAAGCCGACGGCAAAATCCTCAAGATCGGCGGGCGTTGCCATCATCACCGCGCCCGCGCCGCCGTTGTATGTGAAAGCGACGGCCACCTCCGCCGGGACCGCGCGTTCGCCGCGCGTGACATCCTGCGCGCGCCATGCTGTGCGCTCGATACGAACGGCTGGCGGATACACACTCACTACTCCGCAGCCTCCATCGGCGCGATCCGGCGACTGAGGTTGGCCTGGGCCTCGTAATCCTCCTGCCATTGGGTCGGCCCGTTGGAATGGGCGATCTGCACTGCCGTGACCTTGTATTCAGGACAATTGGTCGCCCAGTCCGAATAATCGGTGGTGACCACATTGGCTTGAGTGTCCGGATGGTGGAACGTCGTGTAGACGACCCCCGGAGCCACGCGTTCAGTGATCTTGGCCCGCAGGCTCGTCTCGCCGGAGCGGCTTGCGATCTTCACCCAATCGCCATCACGAATACCGCGTTGCTCGGCATCATGCGGATGAATCTCAAGCCGGTCCTCCTCATGCCAGACCGAGTTCTCGGTCCGGCGCGTCTGAGCACCCACGTTGTACTGGCTGAGAATACGGCCTGTGGTGAGCAGCAGCGGGAAACGCGGGCCGGTACGTTCGTCCGTCGGCACATATTCCGTGACGATGAACTTGCCCTTGCCGCGCACAAAACCACCGATGTGCATGACAGGCGTCCCGGTCGGAGCCTTTTCGTTGCACGGCCATTGCACCGAGCCCTCGCGCTCCAGCAGGTCATAGGACACACCGGTGAACGTCGGCGTCAGGCGCGCGATCTCGTCCATGATCTGCGACGGATGATCGTAATGCAGCGGGAATCCCATCGCCTTTGCGATGTCGAGCGTGATTTCCCAGTCCTCCTTCCCGGACCGTGACGGCATCACCTTGCGGACGCGCTGGATGCGCCGCTCCGCATTGGTGAATGTGCCGTCCTTTTCCAGGAAGGTGGAGCCCGGCAGAAACACATGGGCGTAATTGGCGGTCTCGTTCAGGAACAGGTCCTGGACCACGACGCATTCCATCGCTTAGAGACCGGCCGCCACATGCTTGGTGTCGGGATCGGACTGAAGAATATCCTCGCCTTGGATGTAGATGCCCTTAAACCGGCCCTCGACGGCGGCATCGAGCATATTGGGAATGCGCAAACCCGGCTCGTTGTCGAGATGCACGCCCCAAAGCTCCTCGAACATATGGCGCGTGGCGTCGCCCGAAATGTGCCGGTAGCCGGACAATTCGTGCGGGAACGAACCCATATCGCAGGCGCCCTGGACGTTATTCTGGCCACGCAACGGATTCACGCCGACGCCCGGCCGGCCGATATTGCCGGTCGCCATCGCGAGATTGGCGATCG
>Ga0180217_1003868_pt1 | contig 12296 bp, 11 predicted proteins | sample eDN3rd37CBELigOP_FD_128521 | JGI IMG/M metagenome (GOLD analysis project Ga0180217, IMG submission 128521) | Enriched Organic Plus compost microbial communities from Emeryville, California, USA - eDNA 3rd pass 37_C BE-Lig OP (version 2) (version 2) ... | reverse complement strand
GATGAAGACGAGGCTATTTCCGTGGAGCAGGTTTCCTCGCTCTATCGGACGAAGCCCTGGGGCAAGGTCGACCAGCCAGATTTCCTCAATTGCGCCGCCAGAATCCGGACGAGCCTCCAACCTCGCGAGCTCCTGAATATCTGTCTTGCGGTTGAACATGAGCTCAAGCGGGAGCGGCGCGAGCGCTGGGGCCCACGCCTCATCGACATTGATGTGCTGCTCTACGGAAACACGACAATCCGCGAAGACGATCTGGAAATTCCCCATCCGCGCATGGCAGGGCGTGCGTTTGTGCTGGTGCCGCTTCTGGAGATAGAGCCGGAGATCCTGATCGGCGGCCGGCGCGGCGCAGATCTTCTGGCCGCCATCGGAAGCGATGGCGTGGAAAAGGTTGTAACGGCTGAACCCTGGTACGTGAGCTAGCCTTACTCGCCGCTTGCGAGCTTCGGATTGACCTTCTTGAGCGTCATGCCGATCACCGGGACGAGTTCGTCCTCGACCTGAACCGAGATCGTGACGTTCATCTTGTCCTGGCTCACCATGTGGGCGCTCATGGCGCCCGAGAGCTTGTTGCGCAGGATCTTGAATACGGCCTTGTTGTTGCGGACGGTGCCGCCAACGACATCAAGGCCCTGGCCTGCGGCGCCGTCAAGGAACGATCCCACATAGGTCTTGCCTGAACGCTGGACCGTCGCAGACATCTCCTGGGTGAGCATGCCAACGCGGCAGCCGCCATCGAGCGACATTCCAACCTTGCCGTCCGGATTTTCGCCCGAGAAGTTGCAGACGAACTTGGTGCCCTTGTACTTACCGGCCACGATTTCGCCCGGCCCGGTCCATTTGCCCGACACCTGGCGGAAGAATTTTTCATCCGACGCTGAAGCCATCGACACTGAGCCGAGGGCCACCAAAGCAGACAGGGATACAACGGCTACGGTTCGGAACATGAGATACGACCTGGGGGCTGGAGCCAACAGCTATACAATGAAGCGTTTTGGTTAACAGATTCTCTCCGCAAGATCGCCGTAATCTGTTCTGATGACAATGTGGGAATTCGCCGCGTAAGGCAACGGGCACACTGTTGCTATTTTGCACCTCCGGTCTTTTCCTGCTTGCTGGCGAACTGGGCCAGCGCCTTCATGAAGTCGCCGACGCCTGGCCGCTGCACCGCGTTGAAGGAGAGGGGGCGGATGGCCGAGATGGCCGCGAGCCCGATGCGGGCCGTCATCATGCCATTGACAACGCCTTCGCCAAGTTTTGCGGAGAGGCGAGCGGCGAGACCATAGCCGACGATCTGCTGCACCAGACCATCGCCCAGCGCCATCGAGCCGGTCACGGCCAGATGGGCCATGACGCTGCGCACAAGGCGCAGAAAGCCGAAGAAGCCAGGCCTGCCGCAATAGAGCTCCGACAGACGGCGCAGGAGCCGCGCGGTCTCGAAGATGACATAGCCGACGTCAACCAGAGCGCGGGGGCTGACCGCCGTTACCAAAGACACGCGCTTTGCCGCATCTAGCACCATCTTCTGGGCACGGCGGTCGAGCGGCGCCAGCAGCTCGCGCTCGGCAATGTTCAGAAGATCGCGGCCGTCGATGATGTCCCCTTCAAGCTCGGAAAGCTTCTTTCGGCCAGCAGCCGTGTCGGGGTGACTTGCGAGCAGCGTTTTCACTTCCGAGACGACGGTCTGAGCGAGCTTCGCGTCGTCGCGAGCATAGGCATCGTCCGCTCGCGCCCTCATCTTCTCGACCGATGCGAGTCTCGAAACCGCAACCAGCTCGCGCATGATGATGGCCACGAAAGCGACGAGAGCAATGCCCGCAAGGGCCAGCGCGAGCCAGCCCAGCCAGTCTGCGCGGGCAAAGAGATCGCGGATGAGGCTGTCGGTCCAAAGGCCGATCGCCAGTGACACCAGAAGGCCGAAGGCGGTGGCAAAGATTGTGCCGAGGCGGGACTTCTTCCTGCGAAGCGTCAGCGGTGGCGGCAGTTCATTCGCGAGTGCCTGTTCATCGAAAACATCGATCTGCTCGGACGCAATGATAACACTCTCGTCGAGCGGGATGGCGCGCGGCGCGCGAATGGTCTCAATCTTCTCCGACTTGGGTGCGTCGGCGCGGTAGGGCGGCACCGGGAAGGAGGAGGGGCTGCGGATGTCACTCATGCGAGCTGGTCTCCCACGAGGAACTGCAGCGCCCTGTCGAGGCGAATATGCGGCAGCGACAGGGTGAGGCCCTCTGCTGTCCGCTCGAGCGCCGGCGGACGGAAGCGGACAAAGCGGATGTTCGGTTCGTTCTCGGGCTTGTGATCGCCCTTGCGGAAGAGGGCTGCCGGCGTCTCGGGCAGATCGCCCGGAAAGATTGCCGTTTCTGTCTTGCCGTCAAACGTGTCGTTCCCGATGGTTTCACCCTCCATGGGGGTGCCGATGATGACGGGCAGCGTCTCACGAGCGCGAGTCACGGTGCCTTCGCGAGTCGCGCGAACGGCAGCCATGGCAACCACGTCGACCGTCGCGCCCGAAAAATCTGCGCGGGAGATAGCCCGTTCGGTGAGGCGGCGGACGATCGCCTGCAGGCGGTCGTGGCTTTCATGGTGGATGTGGTCGGCCTTGGTGGCGGCGATGAGAATGCGGTCGATCTTGCGCGTGAAGAAACTGGTGAGGAAATTGGTACGACCCGGACGGAAGCATTCGAGGATTTCCGTCAGCGCGCGTTCAAGATCCGCCACCGCTTCATGTCCGGCGTTAATCGCCTGCATGGCATCGACCAGCACGATCTGGCGGTCGAGGCGCGCAATATGCTCCCGGAAGAACGGCTTGATCACGTGGGTCTTGTAGGCCTCGAAACGGCGCTCCATCATCGCCTGCATGGAGCCCGAGCGGGGCCTGCCTTCGGATAGATTGATCAGCGGGCCGAAAGTGAGGGCAGGCGAGCCCTCAAGGTCACCCGGCATCAGGAAACGGCCGGGAGGAAGGGTGGAAAGCGCCCGAGACTCCTCCTTGCAGGCACGGAGATAGGCCGTGAAGGTCTCGAAAAGCCTGCGTGCCAGCACCTCGTCTGCATCCTGGTCCGGATTGATGCTGGACGCTAGCTCGATCCATTCGCGGGCCACGTCCTGCCGTCCGGGCAGTTTCGAAAGTTCGAGAGCTTCCTGGGAGAAAGTGGCGAAGTCCTTACCGATCAGCGGCAGGTCGAGCAGCCATTCGCCGGGATAGTCGACAATGTCGAGCGCCAGCTTTCCGCGTGAGAACATGCGCCCCCAGGCGGAGGCCGATTCATATTCGATGGTCAGCCTCAGCTCCGAAATCGCGCGGGTGGACTCGGGCCAGATGCGCTGGTCGATCAGCGCTGCAATATGATCCTCGTACTGGAAGCGCGGCACGGCATCGTCCGGCTGATGCTCCAGATATGCGCGGGAAATGCGGCCGGAAGACTGCGCCTCGAACATCGGAAGGCGTCCGCCATGCACCAGATTGTGCACCAGCGCCGAAATGAACACAGTCTTGCCAGCACGGGAGAGCCCGGTGACGCCGAGACGGAGCGATGGAGACAGGAGACCGGTCGCCCGGTCGGCAACCGTATCGAGGGCTATGCGCGCTTCGTCGGCGATTGTGGTGAGCGGCAAGTCGTATTCCTCTGCTTGGACGGGCCTGATTCAACCCAAGGGACCAGCTTGCACATAGGAACGCAGTTCGGCAATGGAATGGCCCGCGACAGGATAGCCGACAAAATTTCTGCGAGGATTATTACCCGACCGGTCCGAATATCTCGCGAAAGGCCTTCTTCAGTGCCACGTCGACGTCGTTCATGGTCACGGGAAGCCCGAGGTCTACCAGGCTGGTGACGCCATAGTTGGCGATGCCGCAGGGCACGATGCCGCCGAAATGATCAAGCTCCGGTTCCACGTTAATGGCGATGCCATGGAAGCTCACCCACTTGCGCAGGCGCACGCCAATGGCTGCTATCTTGTCTTCCATGGGGCTGCCATCGGGCAGGGGAGTCTTGTCGGGACGCACCACCCAGACGCCGACGCGTCCCTCACGGCGCTCTCCCTTCACGTTGAAGGAGGCCAGTGTGCGAATGATCCATTCTTCCAGTGCCTTGACGAAGGCGCGAACGTCCTCGCGGCGCGTCTTCAGATCGAGCATCACGTAGGCCACGCGCTGGCCGGGGCCGTGATAGGTGTATTCGCCACCGCGTCCGGCATTGAACACCGGGAACCGCTCGGGATCGATAAGGTCTGAAGGCTTGGCGCTTGTGCCTGCCGTATAGAGCGGCGGATGTTCAACGAGCCAGATCAGTTCGCCCCCCGTGCCTTCCCGAATCGCCGCTGCCCGTTCTTCCATGAAGGCGAGGGCCTGATCATAGGGTTTGAGGCCGGGTGCGATTCGCCATTCCACGGGTCTGCAGCCTTCGGCTGGGAGGAACTGGATCGATTCTGTAAGGCTCTCGCTCATGTCTCTTTCCCGCAGTGATTCCGGATGATTTTTCGACTCGTGAATCACCTGAGTTGTTGTCTGGCACCGATTCTCCAAAGGCTGGAGGCACTGTTCCAAGTTCTGGGGCAGCGTTGATGCCTCTTATGCATCCGCGCGAAACCAAGGTCCAGCGCGGGTTTTCACAGGCATATGGGGTTCAGCCGTCTTTTTTGTGAGGGGATGGCTTGTGCCCCCGAAACCGATTTGCTACATGCCGCCCTGCCGGTGATCATCGGCTTGCGTCGCGGGCGGTCGTGGCGGAATTGGTAGACGCGCAGCGTTGAGGTCGCTGTGGGGCAACCCGTGGAAGTTCGAGTCTTCTCGACCGCACCAGCTCTCTCCAGAGCGCTTTCAGTTTCTGAAACCCATTTCTGTCTTCAAGTAGAATTGTCGGATCGCCTTGGCATACAAGGCACGCCTGCGCGGGTTTGCGCCATTCATAGCGGTGACTCCTTATCCACTTCGAACGGACCGCATGAACATCCAGTGCAATTTTGTCTCGGCTGTACATTCCGTGCGAATGGCGCTTGTGCTGCGGAAACTGATTTGCTACACGCCACCCACCGGTCGAGACCGGCATACGTCGCGGGCGGTCGTGGCGGAATTGGTAGACGCGCAGCGTTGAGGTCGCTGTGGGGCAACCCGTGGAAGTTCGAGTCTTCTCGACCGCACCAACGACGGCTTAAGATCCCGTACATTCAAGATTTTTGAGCAGTTTGTTCTGCGTCACCGCATTGGTGCGCCTGCAAGCCTTACAGCCTCGTACTCTGCCACACCTTCGTTGCTGCCTTCTGCGAAGGTTGCCACAGTTACCGGCTGATCGAGGTCGGGGAAATGGTAGACGGCGTTGACCGAGAAGGGTCCGCCGCCGGAGTGACCGATAACACGGCCGACGTCCTCCATGCGTCCCATCATCAGGCCGAGGCCGTAGCCGCAATCCGTCCACGGCCGTCCTTCGATCCGGCCGCCAAGAGGATGAGCGTCGAGCATCTGGTGCAGGGTCTCATCCTGCAGCAACTCTCCTGAAAGAAGTGCGTGGAGGAGGAGGGCGGCATCCCGTGGGGTGCCCATCAGGCATCCGTGGTAGACCCAGCCCGGATGGTAATGTTGTGCCGTGCTCCAATGGACGTGCGAAAATTGTTCGCGCGTGGTTGCAAGTTCAATCGAGGTGAGACGCAACGGCTCGGCAACCAGTTCGGCAAAGAGCGAGCCGAAGTCCTTGCCGGAGCGCTCTTCGATATGCCTTCGGGCAAGCATGTAGCCAATGTTTGAATAGGCCCAGCCCTGTCCGGGCTCGAACAGCAGCGTATCGGCCCGTGCGGCGCTCATCAGTCTGTCAACGGGCCATGGCTCTTCATCAGCCAGTACTGCATCATGGTAGGATTGCAATCCGCCATAGTCCGGAAGGCCTGCGGTGTGCTGCAGCAGCTGGCGCAGGGTGAACTTCTTGCCGTCAAGCGGACGGTCCAGATCAACTTCACCGCGCTCATGCAGCTTCAGAGCGCAGATGGCGATCGCTGTCTTCGAAAAACTCCAGTATGGAAAGATGAGCGCGGGCTCTCCGATCGTTCCACCTTGGCCGTCGGCAGAAATCCAGCATGAGTAAGCGGCGCTCATCTGGCTCATTCCCGGCCCGTTGTCAGACGCGCCGCAGGAGTTCGAGATAGGAATCCACGGCGCGGTTCATGGAGAACAGCTTCTGCGCCTGAGGAATGGCCTCCTGTGCCTGCGTCTTCATGGCTGCCCTGTTCACCACCATTCCCACCATCTCGAGCGACAGGCGCTTCTCGTAAAGTTCGTCCTCGCGCTGCAGGATCTGGTAGAGGTGATCGCCTGTCAATTCGAGAATGTTCGGGACCTTACCCGGGACCACTCTTACACTGGACGATACCGCCATCATGTCGTAGGCCGAACCCACGTCCGAGACGATGAGCGGGACACCAAGGAGCATGGCCTCTGCAGCGGCAATGCTCCAGCCCTCGATAAGCGACGGTAGTACCATGCAGTCCGATTGCGCCATCAGCCCTAGGGCTTTTTTCGCGCTCGACGCCGGTGAAAAGCTCTACGCAATCTTCCAGACCCAGTTTCACGATCTGCTTCTGGAGCAGGCCGAGATACTCCTTGTCCGGGGCAAAGCCGACGAGCTTCAAAGCCGTGTTCTCGAAGATTCTGTGAACGTCTGCGAAGGCGTTGATCAGGTGCCTCTGGCACTTGATCGGATTCAGCGTAGCCGTACACACGAAGGTAAAGCTGCCGTCCGGGCCCGTGTTCAGTCGCTCGAAGCCCGGAAAGCTGATGCCGTTCGGAATGATTGTGATCTTGTGGGCCGGCGCTTTCAGGGGCGATCTGGGAACAAAATAAGTTCTGTGGAAACTTTCTGTGATGGTTTTTCCCGGTGCCTGAACAACTGCTTCACGTCCCTGGCTCGGTTAACTCCTTGAGAACCCGGGTCACCGCATCAAGGCGGGACGGAGTATCCTCAACGGTGCATGGACTTGTGGATCCTCCGACACGCTGCGATTGAGCCTCCTTCCGGGATGGAACGAAGCTGAAGGACCGGTCGCAGTAAATCGCCGTAATGAGGTGCGCATCGAATGTGCTGCTTCCGGAATGGACCCATTGCCCATTGCTGCCAAGTTTGCCGCTGAGAGTATTGGTTACAAAGATCATGCGGTCAGCGGGGACAGGCTCCAGAAGATTCTGGCCGTCCATCCAGGCAGGCGTGGGGATCTGAAGCAGCGAGAGGATGGTGGGTGCAATGTCGATCCGCTGGACATTCTGATGGACCACTCCGGTCCTGAGCTTGTTCGGCAAGCGGATGAGCAGCGGGATCCGCAACGTCGGGCTATAGAGCTTTCCATGATCGGACGTGACGATGAAGATCGTGTTCTCGAGTTTTCCTGACTGTCTGAGCGCATTATAGACGCGTTCCACGCGGGCATCGAAGTCGCGTATTGCATCGGCGAGAAATTCCGGCTGATAGTCCTCCGTCTGCTCCAACCCTGCAGAAAACACCGGATCTTTTGGACCGAACCGGGGGCCATGGGTATCCATGAAATGGACATGGGTGAAGAAGGGTTGCTCCCGGGAGATGTCGGCCAGCACCCCGTCAAGCCTTTGCTCGTCGGTCAGTGTGTTCTTGCCGCCGGTGATCTGGTCGAAGGGATTGGGCGCTTCCTCAATGTTGAGAATATCGAGGGCCAGAGACTGGATGTCGGCGACCGTCCGGCGCACGAACCAGCCTCCTGTGCCCTCGTCATCCACCGGCAGGACACTCGTGAGGTCGTGGCCGGTCTCGATCCCGACATTGCTGTCGAATGCACCGATCAGGTTCTGGCTTGATGCATCTGCAAAATGTGGAACGCCCCAGTTACTGCGGTAGTAGCCGTAGGACCCCAGGATGCCGGGCAGATGCATGACCGCATCCTCGCCGACGAGAATGTCTGGTGGGTAGACGACATGGGTTTTCAGGGGAGAGCGGCCGGTGAAAAGTGCCGTGATCGACCCGGTTGTGTTGCCGTTGTTGGTGAAGGCATTGCGGAAGATGAGCAGCTCCGACGAAATCTTCTCGAGGAAGGGCGTCGTCTCCAGGTCGTGACCATAGATGCTCATCCGGTCCGCATCGACACCGTCAGAGGACAGGATAAGAACATTGTAGAGCGCCTGGTTCGCGGGGAGATTGCTGGAAGTAATGCGTCGCTCAACGGCGACGGCGGTTGTGGCAAAAGCCGCCGCATAGCCGATCAGCAGTAACGCGCCGAGCACGCGGGAGTGGCTAAGCTCTTCCGCAAGCCAGAGCAGGGGGCGAACGAAGGCCCCGGCCAGGATCAGGACGATTGTGCCGATCACGAGCTTCTGGGCCAGGCTGTCGGACGTCTTCAGGCTGGATCCGACCACGATGTAGAAAAAGTTCTCAACTGCTGGCAGGAGCCCAAGGGCGAGGAGGCATAGTGCAATCGCCGTCACGAGCCAGCGCGGAAAGGGTTCCTGCCGGCGGACGAACGACAGGAAAAATCCTGCGAGTGCAACGAGAAGCGCCAGCGTGACCGCAGAAAACAGGACAAGCTGCATCGTGGCAAGGGTGGTCTGGATCAGTGCATCCCGGTTCAGTGGTGACAGGGGAGATACCCGGGTGACTTCCAATCCGAACTGGTAGAGGAAGGGAACGAGGATCGTCAGCACGAATGCCCAGGCGATAAAGAAGAAGCCCCCAATCACGGCGTTCTACTCCCTTGCAGATTACTCCCTCAGATAGGAAAACAGCGTGCGCCCGGTATCAGTCACCTGCACCCGGTTGGTGATCCTGCCGCATCGCGCGAGCGCGGTCGCAAAGGCCTCTTCCGTGTAGTCGGGGAAGATGTCTTCTCTGAGCGCCAGCATCTTCACCACCGTCGGGTCGGTCTTAGGTACGAATTCTATGACGCCCGCGGGCGCCATCGCCGTGATCCATTCGACCACCTGCGCCAGCGGCACGTTGTGTGCAATCGCCAGGTGATGTTCGAACGCGAGCGCAAGAATGGCGTCGGCGCTGAACCGTTCGTTGAAGCCGCCACGCTCGGCCTGCATCCAGCCCTGAGCGGGAGAAGGGTTGCGAGCGTCGAGGAAAAGCGGAAGGAAGTTCAGCTTCTCGGCTACGGCACGGGCATAGGCTTTGTCCAGCGACTGCTGATCGAAGTCGAAACCGGTGACGACCGCCGCGCCATTGTCGAGGCAGAGCTTGCTGTAGTCTCCGGTATTGCAGCCAAGATCGATGACCCGTTTCGCACCGCTTGTGCGGATGAAATCGGCGACGAATTCCCGCTTTCGTATCGTTTCCTTATCATCGTAAGTGGTAGTCGATGCGTAGTTGGCCCAGGTGGTGGAAGCCTTGTTGGCTGGCTGCAGCGCGTCTATCCAGCTATGCAGCTGGCGGAGCATGGACTTGAGGCCGGCGAGCGGCAGTTTGCGCCCATCGGTCGTGAAACTGACGTCACGGTCGCTCGTCGACTTTTTCTGGAAATAGGCCGGCAGAACGATGTTGGAGAGTATGCGCCACCCCATGCGGCTGCGCATCGGCAGCAGCCTCGCAAGGTCGCCCGTCTGAATCCCCTCCAGGTTTCCGCGGTACCAGGCGTTGTGCGCGATATCGAGATGCGCGCGCAGGAGCAGGGGATTGAGAAACTGCTCGCAGAACTGCCGGTGACCAAGCCAGAACTCGCCGTCACGATAGGGCCGAATGGAGAGATGGTCGATGAAGATCGGGTACGGACCCTGAAACTGGACATTGTAGGCGGATGCGTCCGAAAGGGTCATGCCCCTGTCAAGCAGGTCGAGATGCAGTTCGAGGTGAAAGAGGGCAGCCGCCTTCAGGAGCGAGAAGGACCACTCATATGGATAGGTCCAGGGACTCAGACGCGGATGTTCCAGCACATAGGCTGTCGAAGCGTCGAGGCCGACTTCCCCGGCGCTGACCTCCCGGAATTCAACCAGCCGGCTATTGGTCACCAGTTCCCGCATGGCCGGCCGGGCGGCCTCGTAGGCCGCAGCGGCGGAGTGGGAAACGCTCCGGAATACCCTGTCCCGAAGCGAGTAGATGTGACCAGCTGGGTCGCGAAAAGAACCGGGCAGACGAGCGGGTGCGGTCAGGGCTGTCCTCCCTCGCTACAATGACAATCGGAATGAATGACTATTTCTTGCGGGACGTGAAAAGCGACTTGAACTTGTTCCAGTAAACGGACACTGCGGCACCACCAACGGCGATAGCGCCTATAATCGCCTGAAGCACCATGCTGCCAGTTCCCGGATCAAGATAAGCATATGCAGGAAGAGTAAAAGCGGCACTGAAGGCGATTGCGGGAAATACAATTCTCATCTGGGGCCTCTTACATATCAGCGATATTTCTTGCTCCACGGTGGTCGAGCGAGTCATTTCACTGTCATAAGTGGACGATATAGTGGCCGTATGAGATCGGTCTATAACATAATAATAACGTTAGATTTCGACGCGCAATATACGTAATGAGTTAGGTTGATATCACTACTACCAAGGAGGAGGATACCGGCTGCAGCAATCCCGCCAAGCAGCTCCGCGGTCACTTATTCGTGACATGATGTGAATAGGTGCAACGAATACGTGTCAAATTACACTCTGTGCGGGCACACATCGACAATGCCTGGCTGGAAAGCTTAGCGAAAGTGTTCCGTTTTGAATTGGCCTGATCCGCTTTGGCACAACAGTGAAGAGCCTTTCCTCGTCGCCCTCGGGATTGGGTAGTTGCCACACTACTTTATGACGACGACAAAATAATTCTAACGTGGTAAGTAGAATCCGCTCCCGCCGGGTGGGTTTTGTTCAGATGTGGCTACCTATTATGGGGAACTACTCCGTCGGTGCTGATCTGGGTTAATTTGCCCAGGCGGGATCTAGTCTGGGGAGTGGGGTATGCTGTTTCATCCGACGCCATTGCAGGGTGCATGGCTGATCGAAGCCGAACCTCACCAGGACGATCGAGGCTGGTTTGCCCGTTCGTTTTGTGAAAGGGAATTCGCTGCGCACGGCCTGCAGCACCGCTTCGTCCAGCACAGCCGTTCCTTTTCGAAACTTGCCGGTACATTGCGTGGGGTGCACTTCCAGAGCGCACCATTTGAAGAGGAGAAGCTCGTATCCTGTGTTTCCGGTGCGATCTTTGACGTCATCTTCGATATGCGGCCGGAGTCCCCTAGCTATCGCCAGGCCTTCAGTGCGGAGCTCTCCGATACGAATGGGCGGCAGCTCTATATTCCGAAAGGCGTTGCACATGGCTTCCAGGCCCTGTGCGATGCTGTGACCGTCAACTACCTGATTTCCGAGTTCTATGCGCCGGAGCATGCCGCGGGTTTTCGTTATGATGACCCGGCTCTCGGCATCGAATGGCCGTTACCAGTGACGCAGATTTCGGAAAAGGACCTCGGTTGGCCGCCGTGGGAACCAACTGCCACAAAGAAGCATTTGGACGCTTAGGCAGCGAAATTTGGGGTCACTCGCAGCCTGAAAGACCAGGGATCGACGGTGAGAGATCACTGAGAAGGTGAATGGGGGAAATTATGAATGATGCCGCAAGCGCCACATAGTCTGCGCGAGTCTGGTCTGTTCAAGAATGGTCATCTTGGCGACGACGACAGGGCACAGCTGGACAGGCTGGGTTTCGTTTACAAATACTACTCACACGACACCACAGTTACGCCTGAGCACGACGATATTTTCGTGATCGTCCAATCTGGCTGGGGGTGCCTTTTTAGCAACGTCCCGGATGGCGATCGCCAGATACTGGACTTTCCTCTTGCAGGCGACCTGTTTCTTCTCAGCCGTACCGCGGAAAGTGGCGTGGGTGAGACGTTCAGTTCCCTGACGGAACTGATGGTCTGGCAGGGGCCGGCACGTAGCGTGATTGCAGGAATAGCCAATCACCCGAAGCTTATGTCGCTCTTGCTTGCGGCTGCCATGAGGCAAAAATCCATCCTTGTGCAGCACCTGAACAGCCTCGGACGGCGCAAGGCACTTGAACGTGTTGCGCATCTGCTCCTTGAACTGGGCGAACGCCTCGAGAGGGCCGGGGCAGCAAACAGGGAAGGGTTTCGCTGTCCGCTTACACAGTATGAGCTGGCTGATGCCTTGGGACTGACTGCAATACATGTGAACCGGATGTTGCGGGAACTCAGGGAGCGAGAGCTGATAGATTTCCGTCAGAAGACCGTGCGTTTCCTTGACCGGGCCGGTCTGGAGCGACTGGCCGGCTTTGAACCAGACTATCTCAAAATACAAATTTCGTAATCAAAACAAACAATAAGTGAAACTTAGTAAACATTC
>Ga0180217_1003866_pt1 | contig 12301 bp, 8 predicted proteins | sample eDN3rd37CBELigOP_FD_128521 | JGI IMG/M metagenome (GOLD analysis project Ga0180217, IMG submission 128521) | Enriched Organic Plus compost microbial communities from Emeryville, California, USA - eDNA 3rd pass 37_C BE-Lig OP (version 2) (version 2) ... | reverse complement strand
TATCGACAAGCAGGCGATCACGCGAAGGATGGCCGCCATCGCCAAGCGACGGCAGGTCGGAAAAGCCGCCTACGCCAGAAGCCAAAAGTCAGCCTGACAAGGCGACCTTCACGCACCGCTTACCGAGGATCTCGTGGGCGCACGCAAACAGTGTCACCAACACGAGCGGCGCGGACGAACGTCTCCGGCATCGCGGAAGCAATGCCGAAAGCAGGGATATCAGCGGGCCGGATTGGATGCCCAAGATGGGCCCTTCCCCGGCTCAGTACGCTACGCCGGCCGAAGCGCGATGTTTGCAATGCGGATCAGCGCGTCGCGGCGTCCCGGATCGACAGTGAATGACAGCGCCAAATTGGCGAATGCGCAGCCTTCCGCCGAGAAGGCGACCTCTCCGGTGCGCGCCCCTGAACCGACAGACAAGCTTGCCAACTCCCGATTCGCCTCGTCCGCGCACCGCACTGAAAGCCTTATCCGGGCGTTTTCGGGCATCGCCTCGGCCATCTTGATGACAAGCCGGTAGTCTCTGCCACCGCGCACGACACGGTCCGCTGCGATCCCGAAGGAACCGGCATTACCGTCAATCCTTAATTCGTCCGTTTCCTGGTGGATGCGAGTCGCGAAGTTTCCTTGCGACCGCAATGTCCAGCCGAGTGGATACCCCTCGTCGGCGCTCACGAACTTGCCTTCGGCGAGCATTTTCGCGCCTACTCGGGCGTCCCGATCGATTGCGGCTATGCGGTAGAGCGCATCGAACTGGCGTCTCTTCTTGAGGTTGGCGTAGAGCGCTGTACGATATTGCTCGTCCAACTCCTCAAGCGGAATCGAGGTGGCCTCGAAAAAGTCCGCCGCTCGGGCGAGCGCCACCGGGTTCTGCACGAACTCACGCCAGAACGCGAATTCCCAAGCGGGATGTTGAGCGAGCAGACCGCCGATTGTCTTGTGACTTTCTTCCGAAGCCAGCGTGCCAACGAGAGGTTTCATTGCCAACGAACGAGCGCGCGCGCTCGTTCGCAGAGCATAGTCGAACGAGGCAATCATCGCCTCGACATCACCGGCTCGTCCATAGTCCTGCGCCAGCCACATATTCGTGATGCTGTCACGCTTACTGAGCTGCACAGCAATGCGCATGAGCTGCCGTGCCCGCCCCTCGTCATCCTGCAGAACGCTGCCCAGCGCGATCGTGCGCAATGAGGTCACGGCCCACGGATCAACCGCGTACGAAGTTCGGGCGAGGGCAATCAGCGCGTCCGGCAGCCGTGGAATGGCGTCGGGCGTCGACGCCTGCGGCTGCAAGCGCGCCGCCTCGGCCCGAAAAGCGTTGTCGACGATGCCGGCCGTGATATGGGCGTCTAGACCGAGCCGACCGGACGTGCCCGGCCCCAGCCAGAATGTCTCGGTTTCCGATCCAGCATGGACGAACGCCGCCGCAGCGAGCGCCAAGCTGACCGGAAGCAAGGCCAGTCTCGCAGCGAGCACGACAGACGAACGATCTGCCATTGTTAGACCGTGGTCTCGCTGTCTTTCCTACCATAGCCGTAACCGTAGCCGTAGCCGTAGCCGTAGCCGTAGTCGACATTGCGGTTATCGAGCTTGGTTACGATGGCACCTAGAATGTGGCCTTTCGCGCTCCGCAGTCGTTCGATCGCACCAGCGAGCTGACGCATACCAGCCCGGTTGGCTTCGATGACAAAGACAATTCCCTCTACGTGCGAAGCCAATACCGGCGAATCTGCGATACCGAGAACTGGCGGCGCGTCGATCAGCACATGATCGAACTCCTCCGTCAGATCGGCAATGAGCGCTGCGGTGCGTTCGCTGGCGATCAGTTCACCAGGATTGGGCGGAACCCTACCAGCGGTGAGCACCGCAAGACCAGGTTTCACCTCGGGCTGGACAAGTTCGGCTAGGCTGGAGGTACCGGTGAGATAATTCGTGACTCCGACGCGATTGGGTATCCCGAGCCGCTCGCCGACCGAAGGGTTACGTAGGTCGAAATCGACCAGGACGGTCTTGCGGCCGCTACGAGCGAGCCGGTTGGCTAGCGCAAAGGCAGAACTTGTCTTGCCTTCGCTCGGCACCGTGCTTGTCAGCATCAACACGCGGGGGAAACCGTGAACCGTCGACAGATCCAGCATAACGCCAATTGACAGGTAGGCTTCCGACATTGAGCTCTTTGGATCGTTGAGCTCCTCGACAATCTCTTCGGCCGCCAGACGTGGCGTAGCCCCGAGCAACGGCAAACCGAGGACGTTTTTCACGTCCACCGGATCTCGCAAGCTCCGATCAATCTGTTCACGGGCAAGCAAGAACCCGCCCGCTAGGGCGATTCCTGCCAGCAGACCCAAGGCGAGATTAAGCGGAAGATTCGGGCTGGATGGTTCTTCCGAAATTTTGGGCGCATCGATCAACTGCGCATTCGACGCCTCCACGCCTGCAACCCCAATCTCCTTGTAACGCTGCAACAAGCCGTTGTAGAGTTCACGGTTGGTATCGACCTCGCGCCGCAAAATATTGTATTGGATCGTGGCACGTTGCTCGTCGAGGAAATTCTTCTTGAGCCCGTCGACCTGTGCCTGCAGGCCTCGTTCACGTTCGGCCGCTGCCTGATACACTCGCTGCAGCTCTTGGCGAGTCCGCTCTTCGGCAGCAGCTATCTCTCGGTCCAGTTCCTTGAGCTGATTGGACAGCTCGACCACTGGTGGATAGTCGCTTTCGAAGCGGGTCAACATTCTGGCTCGCTCAGCCGCTACTTCCGCCCGTTTTGACCGCATCGTTGCGGTGGCGGGATCATTGTCTCTCGTACCGCCCGCGCGAAGCGCGCTTTCCGCCGCTATTCGGTCGGCCCGTGCACTCATCAGCGCCGCGTTCATCACCGCGAGATCGGTGCTGGCCAAGGTTTCCTGCGTTCGCTCCTGTTCGTTTCGGCCCGCACTACCTACCGCGAAAATGCCGCTGTTCGAGGCATAGGTAACGAACTGCCGTTCAGAGTCTTCCAGCCGTTCACGCAACTGCGCCAACTGTCCTTGCAGAAATTTGCGCGCATCGTTGGTGGCCGCGAATTGCCGCTCAATGCTGGTGGCAATGAATTCGTCCACCCACGCGGCTGCGACCCTTGCTGACAAACTGGGTGAGGGGCTGGTGAATGACACGTCGACCAAACTTGAGCCCCTGACGGGCGACACTGACACTTGTTCGAGCAGTACTTCTCCGACTACCTGCACCGCTTGTCGCGAGGAAGCATCCGCGATCGCTTCGTCTCCCGCGAGACCGAACGCCTCGAGAAACTCCTCGTCGGCCGCAAGATTGAGTGCGCGCGCTACACGCTCCGCTAAGCTGATCGACTCGAGAAGCGCATACTGCGTGCTGTAAAACTCGTCGTACTGAAGGAGCGTACCTTCGGGGTCGAGCCCTTCGACATTGGCAACGTTTGCCTGAATTCGATTAATCTGCACTCGCGCGGTGGAGGTGTATTGCGGTGTCGCCAGCAGAGTGGCGCCCAGCGCAACAATCATGGAAGCAGCGATTATCCCTGCAATGACAAATCTATTGAGCCAGACAACACGCCAAATGTATTGCAGTGGAGAAGACTCAAAAGCCTCCCCTTTACCATATTCGACGAGTTCTTCATCGGCAAGATCAGGACCGACAAAGGCGGATTCTGCTGCATTGTTCAATTTGGTCACCGTCGAATGAGGTAAATTAGCGGAGTGGTCACGAGAGATACCAACGGCTGGATTGTCTGAATAAAGCGTCGGGCCTCAGATTCGCTCACAACGATTTTATCGCCGGGATAAACCTTGGGATCTGGATAGTTGCCGTACCGAATGGCCTTCAAATCGTAGATGCCGACATACTGCCGTTCGCCCGCATCACGGAAGATCAGCACGGCAGAAGTCTTCGAAAATTCGGTATGACTTCCTGCCAGTGCGACGGCCTGCATCAGCGTTGTGTCTCTATATACCGGATATAGCCCAGGCTTATTGACTTCCCCCTCGACGGTTACGACTTGGCTTACCGGCTCCACGAAATTCACGCTGACCCGCGGATCGCGGACATAATTTTCGCGCATCCGCTGTTCCAATGCCCGCGCTAACTGGGTTGTCGTGAGCCCGGCCGCGGAGATCGAACCTGCCAAAGGATAAGAAATCATGCCTTGCCCATCCACGATGACCTCGCGCAACAGGTCGGGCATTCCGTCCACTTCCACGCTGATCTTGTCCAGCGGGCCGAGCACATAGACATATTCGCCGGCAGCTCCCAAGCCTGTGGGCGGAGGCAACTCGTTGGCCGGCGCCAGCTCCACCGTGGGCGCCGTGGCAATGGGCGGCGTACCGCCGCAGCCGCTGACGGCGACCAGCGCCGCGACCATAAAGGCTTTGCGTATCATAGAGAACCAATCCCGAACTTGTGGAATTAGGGCAACTGCAAGATCAGGACGCATCGCTTCGCGCAGCTTGCTTGCCGGGAGCGCCCCGACGCGAATAAGCGGTTGTGCTAAGGAAGCTTAGCTGCGCGGTCAAGGCAGCAACCAGCATCATCGCGAGCGGCGTGCGTAGCGGATAATCAACTGTGCTCGCCGCCAACCACAAGAGAAGAGAGCCGACAAAAAATACCGCATGGGTCTGACCCCTCGGTTCTCCCGATCGCCACAGTCGCCAGCAGCAACGCCAGTACCAGATCAGTCCCACCACGAACACGGCCAGCGCCGGAAGGCCACCTTCGATGGCCACTTGCAGGAAATCGTTGTGCGCTTGGTTCATGTAACGTGGAGCAAGCAGGCTTCCCGGCTCAAACATCCTCACCACACTCTCGAACGAACCAAAGCCTGATCCCAGAGGCATGAATTCCCACATCATCCGTAAGAGCGCGGGCATATAGCGCCAGCGGAGATCGTCCGCAGCATCGAGCTCGAACAGCCGCGACAGCGCCGATTGCCGCTCGGACGTCGCCAACACGACGATCACCAACAGCAACGGTGTGGCGAGGCAGGCCACGGCCCCGCCGAGAAGCAGCCCCGCACGCTTACCTGCGCGTCGCAACAGGGCCTTGGTCGCAGGCGAGCGAAACATCAGCCAGCCGGACAGGAGTAGAGCGATCGGGCTCAGCGCCAGCCCAGTCCGCGATCCGGTAAGAACTAACAGCGGAAACAGCACGAAAATCGCCGCCAGTGCGCCGCCGATGGCCATGCCAGCTGAAATGCGGTTCGAACTAGCGGTTGCCGCGAACCAGCCGACTGCCAGCATTAGCCACAGCAGCATGACTGCTTGGTGGTTCCTGTTGGCGAACAGTCCGACCGGGAAGTCACTATGCGTGATAGCGTAGAGATGCAGGCCATTGCCGCCGACTGCCTGAAGAAAACCCAGCACGACATTTAGCAAACCCAGGGTCATTAGCGTCGGGACAATAAGGCTCTGCTTCACAGGCGCCTGCAAAGCTGCAAGGCCGATCGTCGCCAAGGGCACGAACAGAGCGAAGAAGGTATTCCACGTCCGGTTCGGATCGAGGCTTAGGGGTCGTCCGGCCTGCTCCATCCCAAGCAGTCGTGACGCTTCGGCCACGAGGTCGCGTTTCGCAAGCCCTGTCCACCACGCGGCCGGCAGCGGCACGAGCTGCAATATCGCGAGCAACATAAGCGCCAGCACGACCAGGAGTGGCGCTCTCGCCATGCGCAACTGGCAGAGCGTAGCCGCACACAGAGCATAAAAGCAGAACATCACCGACGCTGGCCGGAGCACCACCAACGACGGAATGTCGGGCCGCGAACTGCCACCGGTCAAGGCAACCAGCAAGATAAAACCCACTAAAACGGCAAAACGCGCTCGCTCCGAGCCGACCACTGCCATCAAGTTGGCATGCCACGACTCGCGCGCCTTCGGACGCCGACGCCTCTCCAGTGGCGAAATCACGACTGAGTTCCGGAGCTGCATGTTACTCTTGGTCTGATTTGCACCAAACACCGCATAAATCGGCGATTTCCCTCGCTGGCCTCGCTGACCGCGGTAACACCATGGGCTCCATCCGCCCAGCCGCATTTTCCGTTCCGCAACGCAGAGCCCCAGAGCCATGTTGCAATTGCCTGATTGGCCGCCCTTGTAGTTGGACGTGCGCTGCTCAATAGTCGGTTTCGGAGCTTACCCCGCCCCTTATATCAGCGCAACTTGATGGCACGAACCGAGCCACAGCGGTAGAGGCAGACGCGACAAACTGATTGTCGCAACCGCGCCGCCACCGGGCCTGCGAGGGCAATTCTCGTTGCACAGCGACTGCGCGATATTGCGTCGCAGCAAAGACCCGGTTGCAGTAGAGCCATTATGGCCATAGAGCATGGGGTATGGATGGATACGGATTCTCACGCCCCACACAGGGCGGTGAGGATTGTATGCAGATCGGTATTGCGTCAGGGTCGTCGGCATGTCCAGCGGTTGCGTTAAGCTGGAGTCAGCCCTGGAGTTGTGGCGATCGGAGAGACTCAGACGGCTCGTGCGCTCGTGGAGAGGGCATGAGAGGGCTTATACCTTGTCAGGGAAATGGCATGTTGCACTCAGAGTCCCTTGGTGCACCGCGATCGACTTCACCGATGCAGCCTCTCACAGTGCGGAAGAGTCGACTGGAGGGCAAGGTTCGCGTGAGTGGCGCCAAGAACAGCGTTCTGCGTTTGCTCGCCGCATCGCTGCTGACGCCCAGCGAAATTCTGCTAGACAACTATCCATCCGAGTTGCTGGACGCCATTGTGCACGTGGGCATGCTTGAGGCGCTCGGCAAGGAGTGCACCGCTGTCGGAGACACTCTTCATATCCGCGAGCGAACATTCCCATCCTCCGAGCTGATTTGGAATGGCCGATCCATTCGCAACACGTTGCTTATTCTCGGCGCGCTTACGGCTCGCACGGGCGCCGGTGCTGTCCCCGCTCCCGGAGGATGTCAACTAGGGGATCGGAAAATCGATCTCCACGAAATGCTATTACGGCGTCTCGGAGCGGAGGTGGTGATAGAGGATGGCTTGCTCAAAGCTTATGCTCCCAAGGGCCTCATTGGAAACGACATTCATCTTCCGCTTCGCTCGACGGGCGCTACCGAAAACGCCATCCTTTGCGGAACTCTCGCCAAGGGCGTCACCCGCATTTGGAACCCTCACGTGCGCCCTGAGATACTCGACTTGATAGAGATGCTCAGAACTATGGGAGCAGAGATCACCGTTCGAGGGCAGGAGAGTATAGAGGTCGTTGGTCGCGAAGGCCTGGATGGCGCACGGCACCGAGTTGTGCCCGACAACATGGAAGCGATCACTTGGGTGATAGGCTCGGTCATGACGCGCGGTGATGTCGAGATCGTGGAATTTCCGTTCGATCACCTTGAGGTTCCGCTGATTTTCTTGCGCGAAAGCGGTGCTCGCTTCTACCGTGGAAGCGACAACACTCTGATTGTTCGCGGGGGAGAGTGCTTCCCGGTAGAGATTAGCACTGGGCCCTACCCGGGCATCAACTCGGACATGCAGCCGCTGTTTGGCGCATATGCCTGTCTCGCGAAAGGGCAGTCCAAGCTCATCGATCTCCGATTTGCCGGACGATACGGCTATGCTGACGAATTTGCACGCATGGGTGTAAAGCGCGAGATTCGCGATGGCGTGCTGAACATCAGGGGAGGTGAGCCCATTCGGGGCGCTGTCGTTACCGCCCTAGATTTGCGTGCCGGCATGGCCCTCATGCTTCTCGGAATGTGTGCCGACGGCGAAACCCAGATTCTTGATTCTTGGCAGATTGCGCGCGGCTACGACAGAATGGAACAGAAGTTTCGCGACCTCGGAGCAGACGTAACTTTCTAGACCAGTTGCTCAGGTCGTGAGTTAGCTCCAGACGAGAATGGCGCAATATGCTACTTGACCGAAATGGCACCGCGATTCTTGGCGCGGAGCAAATTTCTGCGCTTGCGCTCGCTTCCGGCGCGCCTGTTCAACTTGATGCCGATCTACGCCGTCTCAATCGGTGGCAAGTTGGCGGACTCGCCGATGCCGTCGTTACACCTCAATCTGCAGAGGCAATCGGTCGAGTTTTGGGTTTGGTTGCCGAGTTCAATCTGCCTAATATCGTCCTTGGCGACGGATCGAATGTGCTCTTCGATGATCGTGGCTTTCGAGGTGTCATTATCCATATAACGCGGGCAGTATCCCGTTGTCGGATCAACGGACAATGCGTCACAGTCGAAGCCGGAGCGTGGGTTCCGAGCTGGATTCGTGGCTTGGGGGGACGGGGGTTAGGGGGCATTGAGCACGCCATTGGCATACCCGGAACGGTCGGTGGCCTGGTCATGATGAACGGTGGAAGCCTTCGCATGAACATCGGCCAGAACATTGTCAGAGTTCGCGGATATAATAAGTTGGGAATTCCGTTCGAACGATCGGCAGATGATTGTAAATTCCGGTACCGCGGATCGACGCTCCAAGACGACAATCTGGTAGTTACGGAAGTAGATTTTGCGTTGTCCAAGACGAGCCCGAGCGCATTCCGGCAGCGAGCCTTGGAAATTTTGTCTTCCAGACGTAGGAAATTTCCCAAGAGGTGGCCGAATTGCGGATCGGTTTTCTTGAGCGACCCTGCGATGTATGAATTAATTGGTCCACCCGGACTAGCTATCGAAAAGGTAGGACTCAAAGGTCGGCGAATCGGTGGCGCGCAAATTTCGCCTCAGCATGCGAACTTCATAGTTAATTTGGGGCAGGCAAGGACGAACGACATTCTTCAGTTGATCTATGAAGCACGGAGTGCCGTGCAAGAGAAGACCGGCTTTTCCATGCTTGCTGAAGTAAGATACGTGTCGCCGGACGGTATGATTTGCCCCGCCCATGAGCAGGCCGAACGTTGGTTCGGCCGGAAACTCTCGTGAGTAGTCTTTCTAACATATTGAGGCTCCTGTCGACACGCGTAATCAATCGCGCAAGCCAAGTTGTTACTTTTGTATTGATTGCCCGCGTTCTCGGGCCTTCCGGCTTCGGGTTCTTTAGCCTTTTTACATCAATTGCCTACTTAGCAGGCCAGTTTGGAAACTTAGGAATAAGACAGTCTTTGGCGCGAGACATAGGGCAAAATGAACTGACTATCTCTGGAGGATTTGGGGTTGTCATAACTCTATTGCCTATTCTTACGCTATTTTGTTCAATTGCGGCAATAATTTCACTTCCGGTCCCCGCAATCTTTTCTTCTTACAGATATGATCTATCATTTGTGATGCCCATGGCTGTCGGGGCTATTCTTCTAATTAGCCTCATCCAAGGCATTATGCTTGGGTTAGGAAATATAAGGGCTTTCGGCACTGCGGACGCGGGACCGAGGGTGCTATTTTTTGGGCTAGTTGTGGCGGCGTGGCTCGGCGGTGCCCTGGATCTCCGGTTTGCGATGTGGTGCTTCGCCGGGAGTTTTCTCGCATTTGCTCCGGTCGCATTTCTGCTTGCCGGAGGGCGAAGGAACCCATCTTTTCCGCTCGGCCGGATTCCTGCGCTGGTCCGTCGCGGCTTAGTGTTTGCTATATGGATTCTTCTCGCCTCGCTTCAGCCCCGGATCGGCGCTTTCGTTCTCTCGGTAACCGACAGTAGCGAAGCGGTAGGTCAGTATTTTGCCGCGCAGCGTGCGTGCGACCTATTCCTCGAACTTGCGACTGTCATAAGTCTTGTCATATTCTCCGACGCCGTCAGGCACGATCGCTCAAGGAGCGATACGATCAATGAGGGCGCGCAAGTCGCGCTGGTTATCTTTCTCATTTTTGGAATTGTGGCATGTGCGCTGCAACTTGCCGCCCCCTTCGTCGTGGGTATACTCCTAGGTGAATCATATATGGATGCCGGCGCGGCATTGCGAATTATCGCACTAGGGTTGCCGGCGGCTGCTGCGGCTAGAATTCTCAATGGCCTCATCTCGGGGCTTGGTAGGCCGGGCATCAGCGTAGGCGTCGCGGCCAGCGGTTTACTTGCCAATCTAGGTCTTAACTGGATCTTGAGAGATCTCGGATTGCTGGGGGCAGCTTGGGCCCTCACGGTTTCCTATCACCTGACTTTGCTGCTCTATCTTGTAATCTTCAGGGCAATGTTTGACATGCGCATGGGCCCACTCCTTCTGGCAACAAGTGAGATGATGTTGGAACGCCTAAATCGTCTCAGCAAGGGCCGATGATGCGGATGACAAGAACTGCGACACCGCCACCTGACGCTTCGCGTACCCCTAAGGTTGAAGCGACAATAGCCATACTGATCATTGTCTTCCTAGCCGGAGGCTTTGTATGGCTATATGGCAATATAGATCCCCTGGATAGACGCGGGCTTTCCGACAATAATCCTACATACACTGCCCTGAGCGCGCTCGCTTACACGTACGCCGGAATACAGCTATATGCGCAAAGAGCGCCATTGAGGAATTTTTTAATTATACTTTTTCCTCTATTTGCTTTTATTGCAGCTTGTTTCGCATCGACTGCATGGTCAGTAGCTCCATTAGAGACGTTTGTGCGAGCAGGGTCGTTACTGGGAACCGTACTTTTCGCTCTCTACCTTGTGGTGAGGTTCCCTCCTCGAAATTTGATAATCATACTAGGGATTTCATTCATTCTGATGACATTTGCCGCCATAATTTTGTCTATTGGCTTTCCGTATTACGGACGCCAACAACTTGGCGACAATATGGGCAATTGGCGCGGTATATATTCCCACAAGAATGACGCAGCATATACAACTATCTTGGCCCTCGTGACCTGCACATTTCTATCCATAAGGGAGAAGAGAAAGGCGATTTGGCTTATAGGAGTTTTGTCTTCTATTATCATGCTAATCGGAAGCGCCTCGCGTACATCATTAGTTGTTATATTGGTTGCGTTTCTATTTGGAATATGGATGTTTTTGGTGACAAATAGAAAGGCAATTATACGCTTTTTTTCTATTATATACCTGCTACTTATATTACTTCTTGTATTCTTTATTATGTCAAGTCTTGAGTTTTTGCTGTCTGTGGTGGGGCGTGACGCGACCTTAACTGGTCGAATGCTCATTTGGCCAATTGCTGTTGATTACTGGAAGGAGTCGCCCGTCCTTGGCCATGGATATCAGGCTGCCTATTTGACACTTGATGGAATGCCCAGCCGCCTAGCGCAGCAGGGGTGGGTGTGGATCCCCGCCCATTCTCATAACTGCTACCTTGATATTCTTCTCGGAGTTGGTGTGCTAGGCCTTGGTATTTACGCTTATGCGCTATTTCAGACATACCGAAACGGTATAGATCTTATCCGGCTTCAAAGAACGCCTGAGATTGTTTGGGGACTTCTGATCCTAATCTGCATTTCGGCCGTGGGTGTTTCCGGGAGAGTGATCATGCAGCCCAACACTTTGGAGTTGGTCCTTACAACGATTGCGTTCTACCTTGTTGCTCACAGGCACCGACATGTAAAGGGTGATGCAGTCGGTGGAGAAGGACGAAATAGGACCTCATGTCGAGCTCGGCGCTCCCTAGTCAGAAGGTGAGCCAACTTAGTATTCACGATCTGCTCAAGAAGAGCGGCAACGATCTGAGTAGCCTGCTGCGGTAGAGTGGTAGGAGCATGCACTAGCTTTAGAAGCAGATGGATCCGGGCAGGTCCCTGAATGATGCCTTAGGTGACCTTGAGCACCTCTCCACCGGCCAGTTCGCGCGGCGACCACGGATGACCTTCAGCACCTTTTCCGGGAGACCTGCGTCGGGGCTTCCGCGCGAGTATGAGACCTAAGGTCCGGACTCGATCGCACCAGCAGGTAATGATGGCGGCGAGGAAGACGCCAGCCATGTAGTTGGCGGCGAGCTTGTCGTGGCGTGTTGCGATGCGCCTCCAGTCTTTGAGGCCTGCACCAGAGACGTTCGCCCCGGTTGCGTCCGATAGGCATCGCGGTCATAGGGGATGGCCGTCTTGCGGCTCCGGATTGATGGGATGACGACCTCGGCCCCTTGGGCTGCAATGGCGGTTCGGATGGCATTGCTGTCGTAACCGCGGTCCGCCAGCAGGCGGTCGAAGCGGCAGCGTGCGGCTTCGATCAGCGCGGGCGCCATCGTCATATCGGATGTATTGCCGGGCGAGATCAGCAGGATGCGTGGACGTCCGGCAGTGTCGGTCAGTCCGTGGATCTTGCTGGCTCGTCCGCCGCGCGAGGTGCCGATGCCTTGCGCGAAGGCCCCCCTTTTGCGCCCGCTGCCGAACGATGAACCTTGATGCTGGTCGAATCGATCGCGACCGAGCCCCAGCCCCGCTGTATTCGGTCAGGGCCTCGAACACGGCGAACCATACGCCCTGACGG
>Ga0180217_1003864_pt1 | contig 12304 bp, 9 predicted proteins | sample eDN3rd37CBELigOP_FD_128521 | JGI IMG/M metagenome (GOLD analysis project Ga0180217, IMG submission 128521) | Enriched Organic Plus compost microbial communities from Emeryville, California, USA - eDNA 3rd pass 37_C BE-Lig OP (version 2) (version 2) ... | reverse complement strand
GGGAACATGCCATACCATGTCCGTTTGCCTTCCGGTGCATTTTCAGTTGCAAGCAATACCGCACCGCCCCATTCGCCACCGAGACCAAGTCCCTGACCAAGGCGGCAGAGAGCCAGCAGGAGAGCTGCCCAGACGCCGATCGAGTCATAGGTTGGCAGGAAACCGATGGCGACCGTGGAAATACCCATTGTCATGAGCGCTGCAACCAGCGTCGCCTTGCGACCGACCTTATCTCCGAAGTGGCCGAACAGTGCTCCGCCGATGGGGCGGGCAAAGAATGCAATCGCAAAGGTCGCTAAAGACTGAAGAAGCGCGGAATTGCCGTCGCTTGCCGGGAAGAACAGATGCGGGAACACGATCACCGCGGCAGTTGCGTAGATATAGAAGTCAAAGAATTCGATCGTTGTTCCGATCATGCTCGCGGCCAGAACACGGCGCGCGGAATTTTTCTGCGGAGAAACCGCTACAGCGACAGTCATTGTATCAGATCCAATATTTGCGGGCCGTCTAGTTTGGGGAGGAGCCCGAGATATGGCTTCTTTAAAACTGGGGAGTATAGAATCGCAAGCGGAAAACAGCTTTTGAGCAATTTTATGATTTCGAAAAGGCTGTTTTGGAAAGAAAAGCGAAAGTGGGTCAAATTCCCGTTAGCGCCTTTTCAGGTCTTTTAATTGCCGTAACGGGCGACTAGATTTCTCGTGTCGTCCATTTGGAAACAAGATGTATCGAGCAAAGTACGATATCGGCTTGAGGAATACAGCGCGGAGCCATGCGGTCCTGCGCTTGCCTTCCCTTGTGCTCGCGACATTGCTTTCGCTCCTGTTTCTCGTTTCTGCCCAACTCTGTTACGCGATGGCGCACGATGCGCTTGCAGCGCAGATGGTTCCTGATTGCCACGTGAACACGCCGCATCAGATGGATGACATATCGGTGGGGACGAACAGGGGCCAAACTGCACCGATGGATCACGGAGCCAAAGCGCCCAATGCCTGTGTCATGATGACATGCGGCTGTGTTGTCCAGCTTGGCACGGATTTGCGCGCCGATGTTCCCGCACAGGAATTTGGTTTGCCACCGCTCGTCGCGGCGCTGAACGGCGAATCTCCCCACAGAGACTTGCGACCGCCCATATCGCTTCAGGCTTGATCTTGGAAATCGCCGCCGAAGTCGGCGGCTATCATGATTATTGTCTGGAGACTTACCATGACTGGAATTACACGTCGCCGCTTGCTGGCTCTCGCGGCCGGCGCGGCGTTTGTCACGGCCATCCGCCCATTTGACAGCTTTGCTCAAAACGCCCATCAGCATATGGGCAACGGCGCAGCGTCCTCCTCGCCCGCTCCTGCTGGGCGACCTTTGCCTTTGCCTCCTCTGGTTGAACCGGATGCATCGGGTGTTGTCAAACTCAAGGTGCAGACAGGACGCCACAGTTTTGAAGAAGGAAGCGAAGCAGAATCCGCGGGCGTCAACGGCACCTATCTTGGTCCGCTCGTGCGCTTGAATAATGGGGAAACGATCACCCTTTCCGTAGAAAACGGCATGGATGAAGAGACCACGCTTCATTGGCACGGGCTTTTCGTTCCATCCGTGCTCGACGGCGGACCTCATAATGTGATCGCGCCGGGTGCGGAATGGAAACCGAGAATCACGGTTAATCAGCCTGCCTCTTTCAACTGGTTCCATCCGCATCTGCATGGAAACACCGCCCGCCAGGCGCATCTAGGCATCGCAGGTCTCATGGTCGTGACTGACGGCAAGGATGCTGTACGCGGCCTGCCTGAAGACTACGGTATAGATGATTTTCCGCTGGTGTTTCAGGATCGCCGGGTTATTGAGGGTAGCAACGTATACCAGCCCGATATCATGGATTTGATGCATGGTTTCCGTGGCGACAGACTTATCGTGAACGGCACGGTTTCACCGGAAGCGCGCGTCCCTGCTTCTGTCGTCCGTCTGCGTATCCTCAATGGTGCCAATGCGCGAAATTTTCATATCCGCCTTAGCAACAACCAGCCTTTGCTCGTCATTGCGTCGGATGGCGGCTTCATTGAAAAGCCTGAACCAGTGGAAAGGCTGTCCATCAGTCCTGGTGAGCGCTACGAGGTTCTGGTGGATTTTTCCAAAGTCGACGCGGTCGATTTACTAACCTACGGCAATGACAGCGGTGGTGACGATCTTCATTTGATGCGGTTTGTGGTGGACAATGCCTTGCGAGCGAAAATCACGGCCTTTCCAGATCGTCTCGGTGGTCCTGGCGCGCCAGATGAAAAGCTCTCCATAAGACGCCGTTCATTCTTTTTCGACGAGCGGATGGCGGAAAATATGAAGCTGATGATGACTGAACCGTCAGCCGATCCTCAAGCCGGACATAGCATGGGTAACATGGACATGAGCGCGACGCAGTCGGGCGCTATGGATCATGATATGCACGGAGCCAGAAGTTCCTCGGACGCCGGGCCAGCGCTTCAAGCCTTATCGTCGGGTGTGAAAATGGCGATTGCGGGCAAACCCTTTGATATGGATCGCGTTGATGTCGAGGTCAGGCTGGGGTCCTGGGAAATATGGGAGCTTACAACGAAGGAGATGCCGCATCCATTCCATGTCCATGGGGCATCGTTTCGCATTCTTTCCATGAACGGCAAAGCGCCACCCGCGCATCAGTCGGGATGGAAGGATACCGCTTTGATTGATGGCAAGGCCGAGATACTGGTTCATTTCGACCGCGAAGCGATAAAAAGCCATCCATTCATGTTTCATTGCCATGTGCTGGAACATGAAGATGTGGGCATGATGGCTCAGTTCGTAACGATCTGATCCGCGCCGCGTGGCAGACGATTGCCACGCGGTTCCCTCCGACACTTTTATTTCGAACAATTTCGAGCGGCGCGCGTTGTCCTCCCACCACGAATGATCGCGATCAGGAGGAAACCATGCAGCCGTTATTGATTGCTTCAGCAATGATGCTTCTGACAGTTCCAGCTATTGCAGCGGATATGAGCGTCAAACTCTACGAAGCCCTGCCAACTGGCCAAGGGAAGGAAATCGGTACAGTCACGATCTCGCAAACTGGTCACGGATTGCAATTCAAACCCAATTTGCGTGGTCTTCCTGCAGGTGAGCACGGCTTCCATGTTCACGAAAAAGGAAGCTGTGCACCTGCGGAACAGGATGGAAAAACAGTTCCTGCGCAAGCCGCCGGTGGACATTATGACCCTTCCCATACCAAGCACCACATGGGACCGGAAGGCGAGGGCCATCTTGGCGACTTACCTCTGCTTAAGGCGGACGCCCAAGGTAATGTAACTCAGAGCGTGACAGCACCCCGTCTCAAATCGCTTGATGAAATCAAAGGCAGAGCTTTGATGGTTCATGTAGGCGGTGACAATTATTCCGATGAACCCAAACCGCTTGGCGGCGGCGGAGCCCGATTTGCGTGTGGGGTGATTGAATAATCAGCCCCAGTTCTCGATGCGGATTTTCGAGCCATCGGAAAAACGGGATATGTGAAACGCCGACGGATCAACGACCGGCGTTTCACCAGTAACCATATCGGCCACCAGCTTTCCCGCGCCCGGGCCGATGCCGAAGCCATGTCCGGAAAAGCCTGTTGCTACGATTAATCCTTCCACGCCCGGAAGTGGGGAGATGACCGGAATGACATCCGGCATCGTGTCGATGAGCCCGGCCCATTCCTGCGCTATTATCGCCGGGGCGAAAGAGGGGATTGCCTGCTTGAGCTTTGTCAGCACCTGAGCGTTGGCAGCCCTGTGCGGAGCAGGGTCGAGCGTCCGAATTTTCTCGAAAATAGAGATTTGATCTGCCGGACGAAGCTTCCATTGGAAAGCTTCTTCGAAGAAGCGTTCGCCGAACCGGAAGCGTAATGACCGCCATTCGGTCGAAAGCGACGGTATGAAATCGCGGAAGAACCGGAAACTGTCGGGTACGATATCGGCAATGGACCCGCCAAGGCTAGCGACGGTATAGCCGCCATCAAGCCTTTTGCGCAGGGCAAAATCGGAAAATGCTATCGCTGGTTCGACACCAGCGTCGATAGGAGCGGTACGGAAGACAGAGGAACGAACTTTCAGCTGCGGCAGGTGGGAATTGAAGGCAGAAACGATAAGTCTTGACCAAGCTCCGCCCGCAACGACCACTGCCTCGCAGCGAAGGCGACCTTTTTCCGTAAGGACAGCGGTAACGCGCCCATTGGTGGTCTCAATGCCACGCACAGCGCAGTTCTGTAAAATGACGGCCCCGCTCTCCTGCGCTTTTGCGGCAAATGCCGGTACCGCCTTTTGCGGTTCCGCACGTCCATCGAGCGGTGTAATCATGCCGCCTAACAGCTGGCGATTGACGCCGGGTACCAGTGCCGAGACCTGCTCGGCATTGAGAAGTTCTGTTTCAATGCCCTGGTCGCGGGCCAGCTTGATCCACTGAGCATAAAGAGCCATCTGCTCTTCTTTTTCCGCTGTGTAGGTAATTCCGGTCACGCGGAAACCGGTTTCGCGTCCCGTACGTTCATTCATGCCTTCCCATAGCCGCATGCTTTCGACAATCAGCGGCATTTCGCGGCTGTCGCGACCCGTACGGCGACACCAGCCCCAATTACGGCTCGATTGCTCGCCTGCGATCTCGCCCTTTTCAAGGAGAGTGACGGGAATGCCGCGCTCGGCCAGAAAAAGGGCTGTCGAAACACCGATAACACCGCCCCCGATGATTGCGATCTTAGTTTCTTGCGGCAAGCTCTCGGCTGTCGCCACCTTATCCGTGACCGGCCCCATTTCGGTATTCTCCTGCAATGCGTTTGGGTGATTTGGGCATATGGAAGCATCGTGAACATGGCTCGCTTTTCGTTCACGATCAACAGGATAAGCCCATCTGGAAATACTTAGTTACGATATTCCTGAGATAATCCATCCTGTTTTGGTAGCTTTCTGAGGAATGTGCCTCTATATCCGCCTGAACTGCAATCAGGATACGCGATCTTGCTTATGGACGCAGCACGCAACCCGCACGATGAAGGGCAGGTTTCCGGTCATTCCGGTCTAGCACTGACCCTGTCCGGTATTACCCGTCAGTTTGGCGCAGTGCGTGCGCTCAACGGTGTTTCTCTTGATGTTCAGGCTGGCGAGATAATCTGTCTGGTTGGTCATTCAGGCTGCGGAAAGACGTCCCTGTTGCGCATTATCGCGGGCATCGATGTTCCAGACAGTGGAACACTGGCCATGGGCGGCAAGATGTTTGTCGGCCCATCGGTTTTTGTCGAGCCGGAAAAACGGAACGTTGGTGTGGTCTTTCAGGATTATGCCTTGTTTCCGCATTTAACGGTCAAGGAAAATATCCTGTTCGGTTTGCGAAGGGTATCCCGCGCTGAAGCGAACGCGCGGGCAAGAGAACTTCTCGAGTTGGTGTCGCTCTCGCACATGGCGGAACGCTATCCGCATATGCTGTCAGGGGGCGAACAGCAACGTGTTGCTCTTATTCGTGCCCTTGCTCCGAACCCACATCTTCTGCTGATGGACGAGCCTTTTTCGAATCTGGATAGAGGACTGCGCGCGCGGGTTCGCCATGAGACTGTGGCTTTGTTGAGGGAACTTGGCACTACGGCGATCATCGTAACGCACGAAGCTGAAGAAGCGCTATCTACGGGGGATCGCGTTGTGCTGATGCGTTCCGGGGGAATAGTGCAGAACGGCACGGCCCGCGAACTTCACGACCGGCCCGTGAACCGTTATGCAGCAGATTTTTTCTGTGACTTCAACACGATATCGGGAAAAGTCGAAGGCAGTAAGTTGGTCACTTCTCTTGGAGAGATTATCACGGCCGAACGATTTGCACCCGGCACTGAAGCGTTTGCTTACTTACGTCCGCGCGATTTTACGATCCTCCTCGACGGAGAGACTGTTGAAGATTCATTGCGGGGGCATATTGAATCAAGGACGTTTCTCGGCGAAATCGAAGAACTGGTCGTGAGGGTGCCGGGTACAACTTCGCGCCTGCGCGTGCGCACGACACTGCGGCTTCCAACCTCTGCGACCGATATTGTTCTGCGTCCGGATTGGGATAAAGCGCTGATTTTTCCCAAGTGAATGAAAAATATACCATCAAAGTCCTCGGGGGCAATTGACCGTTAGCGAGCCTCACCTTATAACTTGATTAGTTCGCTCATATTTCAAAATGAAACAGGTCCATCTGGAGGTAAAATGTCCAAATTTGCGCGTTCTGGTCTTGCTCTCGCCGCAGTAACGCTTTTTGCAGGGACTGCCCACGCAGATGAAGTGAACATTTACACGACACGCGAACCGGGTCTCATTCAGCCACTGCTCGATGCCTTCAAATCTTCCACGGGCATTACCGTCAACACGGTGTTTCTGAAAGACGGTCTGGCGGAGCGTGTAGCTTCCGAAGGAGCCAATTCGCCCGCCGACATTCTGATGACGGTCGATGCCGGTAATCTGGTTGATCTCGTCGACAAGGGCCTCACCCAGCCTGTCGATTCCAAGGTGCTGAAAGAAGCCGTTCCGGAACAGCTTCGTGACGCAAAGGACAACTGGTTCGCACTGTCCATGCGCGCTCGCATCGTCTATGCCGCGAAGGACCTTGAGCTCGACAAGATCAACTACGAAGACCTGTCCGATCCGAAGTGGAAGGGCAAAATCTGCATCCGGGCTGGCCAGCATCCTTACAATACAGCTCTCTTCGCGGACTATATCGCACATTATGGTGCGGAAAAGACCGAAGAATGGCTCAAGGGTCTCAAGGATAACCTCGCACGTAAAGCCGCTGGTGGAGATCGCGATGGAGCCAAGGATATCGTCGGCGGTATCTGCGATATTGCAGTCGCGAATTCCTATTATGTCGGTCTGATGCGTTCTGGCAAGGGCGGCGACGAGCAGAAGGCATGGGGCGAGGGCATCAAGGTTCTGTTGCCTACGTTCAAGGATGGCGGAACGCAGGTCAACATCAGTGGCGCAGCCGTTGCCAAGAATGCGCCCAATAAGGACGCAGCAGTCAAGCTCCTCGAATATCTGGTATCCGATGAGGCCCAGCAACTCTACGCTAAGGCCAATTTCGAATATCCGGTCAAGCAGGGCGCGCCGCTCGACCCAATCGTGGAATCATTCGGTGAGCTGAAGATCGACAGTGTTCCGCTGTCTGAAATCGTCAGCCATCGCAAGCAGGCAAGCGAACTGGTCGACAAAGTCGGCTTCGACAACTAAAAGCCAGCAAATTAAGAAAATTAACGCCGGTACATAATGTGCCGGCGTTGCACTATAGAGAAACCGATGCAAGTCCTTGCAGCCATGCGGAAACGAATTTTGCAACCTGCAAGGGCAGGGCGCAGCTGGCTATGGCTCTCGGTCTTCGTCGCAGTTCTGGTTTTGCTGCCTGTTCTGGTCCTTGCATTGGAAGCCTTTCAGGGCTCAGCTGGCCTATGGGCGCACCTGTTTGCTACCAGCTTGCCATCTGCTCTTCTCGAAACTGTAATCTTACTCACGGGGGTCGGCATCATCGCCGCTGTTCTTGGAACATCAACGGCGTGGCTGGTGACGGCTTATGATTTTCGTGGGCGGGGCATGCTGGAATGGGCGCTTTTGCTGCCACTGGCTGTGCCGACCTACATTATCGCCTATGCCTACCTTGATATTCTGCATCCCATCGGTCCGGTGCAAGGCGCGGTTCGCTTCGTGCTTGGCTACGACAGCCCGCGTGAGTTCCGCTTGCCGGATATCCGTTCGATGGCAGGGTGCATCATTCTGCTGGGCTTCGTCCTCTATCCCTATGTCTATATTCCTACGCGGGCAATGTTTCTCACGCAGTCTGCCAGCCTCATCGAAGCGGCGCGAACTCTGGGGGTAACCCGCAAAGGCATTTTCTGGCGGGTCGCATTGCCGCTTGCCCGGCCCGCTGTAGCAGTTGGCGTAAGCTTGGCACTAATGGAAACGCTGAATGATGTGGGCGCCGCCGAGTTTCTGGGTGTACGCACATTGACCGTCTCCATCTACACTACCTGGATAACGCGCTCGGACTTGCCGGGAGCCGCCCAATTGGCGCTCGCTCTTCTGTTTCTGGTGGTTGCCATTGTTTCAGTCGAGCGCTGGGGACGTCGCAAGCAGCGCTTTGCTTCCAACATTCGCCATTCGCGGGGCTTCGAGCCCTCGAAAGTCAGTAAGGGGCAAGGCGTCTTATTGTTCTGCTTGTGCTCGCTGCCCGTCATCATCGGATTTATTCTGCCAGCAATCTATCTGGTCGTGGAAGCCATCAAGCGCGCCCGTTTCGCGGGGGTGTCGCCGCGACTGGTCGGTGAAGCTTTCAATACCGTCGGTCTCGCTTCAGTAGCAACGGTCCTGGTGCTGATTTACGGATTGCTTGTTGCATATGCTGTCCGAATTTTTCCGGGTGCAGTTTCACGCTGGTCCTATCGCATTTCGACAATGGGATATGCGGCACCGGGCACCGTGATCGCCCTCGGCATCCTCGCGGTTGCGGGCAGCTTCGATCATTTCGTCAATCAGTTCACCTCTCATTTCTTCGGATACTCGGCGGGACTGGTGCTAATCGGCTCAGGCGCGGCGGTTATCTACGCTTATGTCGTTCGATTCCTCGCTATTTCGGCGGGGGGAATAGATTCGGGTTTGGAGCGCATTCCCACGTCGCTGGATCATGCGTCCCGTACGCTGGGGCGTGGGGCCACCCAGACGTTCTATGCGGTTCATTTGCCGTTATCCAAAACAGCCATCGTGGCGGCAGGTTTACTCGTATTCGTCGACTGTGTGAAAGAACTGCCAGCGACACTTTTGTTGCGGCCCCTAAACGTTGAAACGTTTGCGACGCATCTTTATGGCGAAGCGGCACGCGGCACGTATGAAGAAGCGTCGCTTGCGGCCCTCGCCATTGTAGTGGTCGGAATTTTACCCGTGATATTGCTGGCGCGTGTCGGGAAGCGCTTTGGCAAACGTATTTAATGTTGTTCTTCCAAAAATAGCGGAAGCAGGGTGATATATTCACCAATTCAGAATTGCTTAAATAGTTATCACTATTTTTATTCGGGGCAACAAGCACAGTTTGGCCATGATCTGGCTTGTTTTCATAAACTGCACCACCATTGGCGGGCGCGGGAGGGGGCGGCATGTTCAAAGTCCTGGAATGCGTGACAGTTCAGCACGATCAGCCTTTTGTGGTTCTGGCTGCATCGATTTCATTTGCGAGCATGTTTGCATTTTTTCTGTTGTTGGCTCGCGCGCGTGAATGCACCGAGAGCCGCCGCGACAACTGGCTTGCAATCAGTGCGTTTGCCGGTGGACTGGGCGTATGGGCAACCCACTTTGTTGCCATGCTCGCTTATAATGGTACCGTCGCGATCGAGTTTGATTTTACGGCTACGGCACTGTCGGCAGCGACTGCCGTTCTCGGCTTTTGGTTGAGCCTCCGCCTTCTTAAAGGGGCGGCGTTCAAATACGCTCTGATTGCTGCCATTTCAGCCACGCTATCGATAGCCGCAATGCATTTCACAGGTATGAGTGCAATCAAAGCGGCAGCCAACATTCGCTATGATCTTCCGCCCATCCTTGCGGGTGGCGCAATATCGGTTCTGCTTCTGCTGGCCGCTTTCTGGTTTGTAACGAATGCTTCCGGCTGGCTGCGTATTCTCCTGCCGACCGTGGGAGGAATACTGGCTGTCTGCACGCTCCATTTCACAGCTGTTGCATCGACTGAACTGGTTCCAAATCCTACCCTTCCTGCAGCGGATCCGCTTGGAGTGGGGCGTCTTTGGCTGGTTGTTGCTGTCGCGGCGGTGGTATGTAGCGTAACGATGACGACAATTGCAGCCGTATTTATTGACCGTTACATGACGGATCTAAAGGGTTTTGCGAACGCTACATTGGACGGGCTCGCTGTCATTCGGGATGGCGGAATAGTGGAGATGAACGCCCGGTTTTCCGAACTCATGCGGAGAAGTGAAAAGTCGCTTGTGGGTGTGAAGCCGGATACTTTGTTGCTGGCGGCGGATGGACTTCCGGTCTGCGCTAACCGTCTGGAGGCCATTGAGGCGGCTCCGAGGTTTCCCAATGATGAGCGCATCTTTGAACTTGCGGTTCATGCGATTGAGTATCAGGGACGGCCTTGCGAGGTGCTCGCTGTGCGTGATCTTACTGAAAAACGCACGGTGCAGCGCCAGATTGAGCATATGGCACGGCATGATGCGCTTACCGATCTGCCCAACCGCATGTTTTTTGAGGAAAGGCTTGCGAACGCCGTTGCGCGCCCCGCTCGCGAACCATTCGCCGTGCTGGCGCTCGATCTGGACCGATTCAAGGCTGTGAACGACATTTTCGGCCACGCCGAAGGCGACCGGGTACTGAAAACAGTCTCCAGCATCCTGAAGCGCTCCATAAATGGTATCGATACGGCCGCGCGTATTGGCGGTGACGAGTTCATCATTCTGCAGGTGGGCGTGCCCCAGCCGAGAGGTGCCCGCAAGCTAAGCGAGAAGATTCTGGAAACCTTCCGCTCGGAACTGAATACAGTACTCGACCCAACTGCTGTGGGCGTTAGCATAGGCGTTGCCATATATCCGAATGACGGCAAGGATGCAGAAGCCATCCGGCATGCGGCAGATATCGCGCTTTATCGGGCGAAGACGGAAGGGCGCGGAGTGGTTTCGTTCTATTCCCCGGAAATGGACCGAGAGATAAGAGAGCGGCGCCAGATGGAAGCAGACTTGCGCCATGCGATGGTTCGGGGCCAGATCGGTATTGCCTACCAACCCTTATTTGCGACAGCTGATGGAAGTTGCACGGGTTATGAGGCACTTGTTCGGTGGAACCATCCGGCACGCGGGCAGATACCGCCGGAAGTCTTCATTCCTATCGCCGAGGAAACGGGAACAATCGTGGCGCTGGGCGAGTGGGTTCTGCGCGAGGCCTGCCGTGCGGCTGCCGAATGGGACAGCCACCTTACCATCGCGGTAAACCTGTCGCCTGTACAGTTCCGTCTGATCAGCCTGCCGGATACGGTCCGTTCGATTATCGCAGAAACCGGCCTTGATCCAACAAGGCTGGAATTAGAGGTAACCGAATCCGCTTTGATGAAGGATCGATTGACGACGCTTGAGCTGCTGCGTCGCCTGAAGAAATTGGGCGTCCGTATCGTTATGGACGATTTCGGAACCGGCTATTCATCGCTCAGCAATCTCCAAAGTTTTCCTTTCGACAAGATCAAGATTGACCGCAGCTTCATCACCAGCATGGAAACGGATGTCAGCGCCAGAGCGATTGTAAGAGCCATAGTCGGGTTGGGCCGCAGCCTCGATCTGCCGGTCGTGGCTGAGGGTATCGAAACCTTTGACCAGCATCGCATGGTGATCGAAGAGGGCTGCGAGCAAGTTCAAGGCTTTCTATTCGGCCGACCTGCCGCTGCGCCCGCTTCTCTGGACCCATCTTCGCTTCAACCGGGAAAAGCGGTGGCGGACAAGTAAAAGTCGGCGAATAGAGCGCGCGCGCTTGTGAATTATTGCGGGTCTCGGCGTTCCGAGGCCTTCTTCGCTGTGCCGAATTGTTACAAACCCGTTATCTCCTGCGATTGCGAAGGAAATATTCCGGCTAATTGGCAGATAAGCGGAACCATAAATTTTCCAGCTGCTGGAAGGGGTTGCACGGTGTCAGGCGCATCATACCACCCAGAATAGGGCAATGTTTTCAACACGATATTTCGCGTGAACGCAATAATAAGTGAATTTATCCGAGAGAGCTTTCCGTGCTTGTAACACGTTGCGGCCACAAAGCGAAAGCTGAATGGGACGAACAGTAATAGTAATTCTGATCGCAAGAAATTCCCTAATGGATTTCTTCGGCAGGAATCCTGGTTAAGTGGATGATGGAAACGATGCTTACTTCGCAACAATGGCTTCCGGTCGAGTTGCTCAATATCGGTCTGGCCGCAGCCCTTTTCTTCGCCTGCCTTGTTCATTCGCTGTGGAAAGCTGTCTTCGACGAGCTCAACCCGGTATTCTGGCGCCGCACGGCGGCTCTGCTCTGGGCTGGTATCCTGATTGTGGCACTGAGCGGCGGAATCGAAAGCTTCAACTGGCCGCAGGCCATCGGCTGGCTTCTGGTTCTTGGTGGTGTTGCCGCAACGGTCACCCGTACCGGCATGAGCTATTATCGCCAGTATTGTGCTCACACATCGCGCGCCGTCCATTCGGGTCGCGCACGGCTTTCGGGACGGTGATAGCCATGTTTGCAAAGACTGTAGAAATGCCCTTGCGGCTTCACCGCCCACATAGCCTGCGCTCGTTCTTTAT
>Ga0180217_1003863_pt1 | contig 12305 bp, 12 predicted proteins | sample eDN3rd37CBELigOP_FD_128521 | JGI IMG/M metagenome (GOLD analysis project Ga0180217, IMG submission 128521) | Enriched Organic Plus compost microbial communities from Emeryville, California, USA - eDNA 3rd pass 37_C BE-Lig OP (version 2) (version 2) ... | reverse complement strand
TCGTCGCTCTCCGACCGCGCGCTCAGGCGCAAGATCGCGATCTGGCCGCCGCTGCTGCTGGGCGCGGCCGCTTTTGTCGGGTCCTATTGGGCGGGGGGCAGCGATTTCTGGCTGAGCTTCGTGCTGCTGGTGGCGGCGGGCGGCTGCATGTACGCGCCCTATGGGCCCTTCTTCGCCTGGCTGAGCGAGATCTTCCCGCGCAATGTGGCGGGCGGGGCCACCGCCCTGATCAACAGCATGGGCGCGCTGGGCAGCTTCGCCGGAACCTATGTGGTCAAATGGCTGAACGACTGGACGGGATCGCCCGATGTCTCTTATCTCAGCATGGCGGGGGCGCTGGCGCTGTCGGCCCTGATCACGGCCTGCCTGCCGGAGTCCAGGCCCGCGCCCCGGTGAAGGATGGAGACATGGCCGCGAAGAAGAAGACGCTTACGAAAAAGGCGAAGCCCAGGCTGCTGTCGGGCGGCAATCCCCAGATCGCGAAAGGCGAAGGCGACGCCCCCGTGCGCGCCTATATCGCCGCCATGCCGGGCTGGAAGCGCGCGGCGGGCCGCCGCCTGGATGCGCTGATCGAAAAGGCGGTCCCCGGCGTGCACAAGGCGGTCAAGTGGAACTCGCCCTTCTATGGCGTGAAGGACAAGGACTGGTTCCTCTCCTTCCACTGCTTCGCGCGCTATATCAAAGTGGCCTTCTTCCGGGGCGCGCAGCTTTCCCCGCCACCGCCGGTCGAATCCAAGCACCAGGATGTGCGCTATTTCCACATCCAGGAAGGCGAGGCGCTGGACGAAGCGCAGCTCACGCGCTGGATCAGGCAGGCCAGCAAGCTGCCGGGCATGAAGATGTGACGGACGGATTGATGCGGCTCACCGGCGCGGTCCGCCGCGCCCCCGAAATCGAGGCCTGGTTTTCCGGCGGCGACGGTCCCTTGCGCCTGCTGGCCAGGGACTGGTTCGGACGGATGCGCCGCTGCGGTCCCGATGTCCGCGAGCTTCTGCATGATCGCTGTCCCGTCGCCTGCGTCGGCGACGCGCCCTTCGCCTATGTCAACGCCTTCAAGGCGCATGTGAATGTCGGCTTCTTCCAGGGCGCGGCGCTGGCCGATCCGGCGGGACTGCTGGAAGGCACGGGCAAGCGCATGCGCCATGTGAAGCTGCGCCCCGGCGAGGCCGTCGATGAAGCGGCGCTGCGCGGGCTGATCCAGGCCGCCTATGCCGATATGCGCCGGCGCCTTGCGCCCGCCGCAGCGCGCGCGCCAAAGAAGAGGCGGCCGTAGACGCCGCCGCGCGGAATTACTCTTCCCCGAACCGGGCTTCCACCAGCGCCAGGATGGCGACGATGGCTTCGGCGGCGTCGGGGCCTTCGGCGGTGATCTCGATCTCCGAGCCGATGGAGGCGGCCAGCATCATCAGCCCCATGATGGAGCGGCCATTGACCTCGTTGCCGTCTTTGATGACATGGATCTCGGACTGGAAGCGCGCCGCCGCTTCCACGATCTTGGCGCTGGCGCGGGCATGCAGGCCCCGCTTGTTCTTGATGATCGCGGTGGCCCGCAATTTCTCGCCCATTGTTCCCCGCTTCTAGTTCCCCAGATCCGCGCTGCCGGCGCGCATATATTTGCGGCCGGCCTCGATCGCCTCTTTCACCGCCTGGTCCAGCGGCAGCTTGCCCCGGATGTCGATCAGCTTGATCAGCGAGGGCAGGTTGGCGCCCGCCAGCACCTCGATCTTGCCGCGCTCCAGCAGCGTCAGCGCCAGGTTGCAGGGCGTTCCGCCGAACATGTCGGTGGCGATGACCACGCCATTGCCCATGTCCACCGACTTGGCGGCGGCCGCGATCTCGCGCTGGCGCCGTTCGATATCGTCTTCGGGGCCGATGCACACCGCGCGCAGATGCGTCTGCGGTCCCACCATATGCTCCATCGCCGCGATGAATTCCTGGGCGAGGCGGCCATGGGTGACAAGAACAAGACCGATCATGAAATTTCCATTCAGGGCGGCGGACGATAGCAAAAGCCCCCGCCCGGGCCAGTGTTATTTGGCGATAAAAGTGTCGCGGAACAAGCCTCTCGAAAAAGCCTTGAGAGCCAGCGAAATCTTGGCGGGATCGGAGGCGTGCCGCCCGTCGAGATAGAGCAGGGGCAGGGCGGGCGCGCCCTTCAGCCCTTCCGGCGCCCAGCATTCCTCGCCGGGCAGGCGGGGACCTTCGCGCCCCAGTTGCACCGCCAGCGCCAGCGCGGCCTGCCGCGCGGGCAGCTTGACGATCCCCAGCCCCCGCACTTCGAGCAATCCGGCGATGGCGGCGGGCGCGCGCGCGATCAGCCTGCCGCGCGCAAGGCCGAGCGCCACGCGGTCGTCGGCGACCAGATGCGCGCCCTGATGGATCAGCCGCAGCGCCAGGTCCGACTTGCCCGCGCCGCTTTCGCCCATGATCAGCACGCCGCGTCCCTTGAGCGCGACACAGGTGGCATGGACGGTGACGCCGCGGCTCATGTCCGCGCCACCGGCAGTTCCACGATCAGCCGCGCCCCGCCGGACTTGCCGGGCACGCCGTCGGGCGCGGGCCGGTTCTCCGCCCGGATGCGCCCGCCCGCATTCTCGGTGATCTGCCGCGCGATGGAGAGGCCCAGCCCCGAATTCTTGCCGAAGGTCTCGCCCGGCCGCTCGGTGTAGAAACGCTCGAAGATGGATTCCAGATTGTCGGGCGGAATGCCGGGGCCTTCATCCTCCACCGTCACGCGCGCGATCTGCTCGCTGCGCGTGGCCGCCACCGTCACCGTCCCGCCCGGCGGACTGAAGGATACGGCATTGTCAATCAGGTTGCGGAAGACCTGGCCCAGCCGCTCGTCGCGCCCGCGCACGATGGTGCCGGGCGGCAGCTCGTCCTTGAGCAGGAAGCGCACGCCGCCGGGCGTCTCGGTCAGGCGATAGACCTCGATGATGGTGCCCAGCAGGCGCGACAGGTCCACCGGCTCCGGCGCCTCGCGCGACAGTTCGGCATCCAGGCGCGAGGCATCGGAAATGTCGGTGATCAGCCGGTCGATGCGCTTGATGTCGCCGCGCGCGATCTTCATCAGCCGGGCGCGGCTTTCGGCATCGGGCGCGCGCTCGATCATCTCCAGGGCGCTGGCCAGCGAGGTGAGGGGGTTCTTCAGCTCATGCGCCACATCGGCGGCGAAGCGCTCGATGGCGTCGATGCGGGCATAGAGCGCCGAGGTCATGGAGCGCAGGCTGTCGGCCAGGTCGCCGATCTCGTCGGTGCGCTCGGGGAAGTTGGGAAGCTCGGCGCGGCCCTTGCCCAGGCGCACCCGGTCGGCGGCGGCGGCCAGCTTGCGCACCGGCTCGCCGATGGTGCCCGCGAGATAGAAGGACGAGATCAGCATCACCAGCACCGCCACCAGCCCCACCTGGAACAGGGTGGTGCGCTCCTGCCGCACAATGTCGTCAATGTCGCCGCTTTCGGTCGAAACCAGCAGCACGCCATAGATGGTGCGGAAGGGCTTCTGCTGCAGCGGCACCGCCACCGACAGCACCAGCTTGTTCTGCTCGTCCACCCGCTCGGCGGTGCCGATCTGCCCCTTCAGGGCGCTTTCGACCTCGGCATAGACGCGCCCGTCCTTGCCGCTTTCGTAGTAGCGCGGCGGGCTGGTGAAGGGACGCACGCCCATCAGCCCGTCATAGACGCGCTGGAGCCAGGCCCGCGCCCGGCTCAGCGTGTCGAGCGGCGGCAGCTCCTCGCGCTGCACCACATTGCGGGCCAGGAACTGGCGCGTGTCCACCGCAAGCTGGCCGTCGGGCTGATAGACGCGGGCGCGCAGGCGCGTGGGCGCGATCAGGGGCGGCAGCAGCACCTCGGCCTGCTGCGGGCGCACGCGGCGGGTTTCGGGATCGGTGGCATAGTTGGCCAGCGTGTCGGCGACCACGGCGGCCTGTTCCTGGATGCCGGCCAGGCGTTCCTCCACCAGGCCGCGGCCGCTCGCCTCCACCAGCACCACACCGCCCGCCAGCACCACCAAGGCGATGGCGTTGAAGCCGATGATGCGCCAGGTCAGCGCGGAGAAGCGCGGGAAAATCGCTGCCTACTCCTTGTAGCGGTAGCCCACGCCGTAAAGCGTCTCGATGGCGTCGAAATCCTCCGCCACCGCCTTGAACTTCTTGCGCAGCCGCTTGATGTGGCTGTCGATGGTGCGGTCATCGACATAGACCTGGTCGTCATAGGCCGCGTCCATCAGGCTGTCGCGGCTCTTGACGAAACCGGGGCGCTGCGCCAGCGCCTGCAGGATCAGGAACTCGGTGACGGTCAGGCGCACCGGCTTGCCGTCCCAGGTGCATTCGTGCCGCAGCGGATCGAGCGCCAGCTTGCCGCGCACCAGCACTTCCTTCTTGGGCTCGGAGGACGCGGCGGCGTGCTTGCCCTCGGCGCGGCGCAGCACCGCGCGCACCCGCTCCAGCAGGAGGCGCTGGGAGAAGGGCTTCCTGATATAATCGTCGGCGCCCGCATTCAGGCCCATCAACTCGTCGATCTCCTCGTCCTTGGAGGTGAGGAAGATCACCGGCAGGCCCTCATTGGCCTGGCGCAGGCGGCGCAGCAGCTCCAGCCCGTCCATGCGCGGCATCTTGATGTCCAGGATGGCGAGGTCGGGGGGCGCCGCCGTCAGCGCCGCCAGCGCCGCCGCCGGGTCGGTGAAGGTGCGGACCTGATAGCCTTCCTGTTCCAGCAGCATGCTGACGGAAGCCAGGATGTTCTTGTCGTCGTCAACCAGCGCGATATTGGCCATGGGACCTGTCGGTTTGGGCGGCGTGGGTCCTTTTGTGTCGTGGGTTCGTCGCGCGTGCTCACGTGCCGTAAGCACGCTGCGCGCGACGCTTTCCGCCCACGCCGCAAAATTCCTCGCGCCGCGTTTCGTCGGGCGGTACTATAAGCCATTGAGAAGCAAAGCAAAGCACCTCGGACCTGCGATGATCGCACAGGAACGCCGCTTCCAGGGCACCGTGGAAGCCTATCGGCAGCACCGGCTGGACTATCCGCAGCGCCTGCTCGCGCGGCTGGCGGCGCTGATGGGCCTGAGGCCCGGCGATCCGGTGCTGGACCTGGGCTGCGGCCCCGGCTCGCTGGCGATTCCCCTTGCCCGGATGGGCATGGCGGTGACGGCGATGGACCCCGAGCCCGACATGCTGGCGGCGGCGGGGGCGGCGGCAGGCGATCTCTCCATCCGCTTCGTGCAGGGCGGCTCCGGCGACCTGCGCGAATCGGACGGCCCCTTCCGCCTGGTGACCATCGGCCGGGCCTTTCACTGGATGGACCGCGCCGCGACCCTGGCGATTCTGGAGCGCATCGTCGCGCCCGATGGCGGCGTGGCGCTGCTGCATGACGCCCATCCGCCGGTAGCGGAGAACGCCTGGTACAAGGTCTTCAACAAGGTACGCGAGAAATACGGCCGGGCGCAGTTCGCGCATGTAAGGGAGCGGGGCGAGGGCGGCCATCGCCGCTACGAGCCCTATCTCTTCGCTTCGGCCTTCACCGAGGTGGACACGCTTTCCGTCACCATCCGCGCCCCCATCGGCGAGGACGCCATTGTGGGCCGGGCCTTCTCGACCTCGGTCTGCTCGCGGGCGGCGCTGGGGGCGCGGGCCGCGGGTTTCGAGGCGGAGCTGCGGGCGGCCTTGCGCGAAATCGCGCCGGATGGGAATTTCATCGAAATCGCCGAGCTGGTGGCCGTGCTGGCGCGCCGGCCCGGTCCGACATAACAAACGGATGGGGGTAACGGTGCCGGATTTCATCCTCACGACGGGCAGCGCCTCGCTCTTCGGCGTTCTGGTGGTGCTCTATTTCTATTTCGCGCCGGCGATCGTCGCCTTCCTGCGCGGGCATCCGCGCTTCTGGATCATCCTGGCGCTGAACCTGGCGGTGGCGCCGGTGCAGGGCACGCTGTCCCAGTTCTTCTTCGCCTTCCCCCATCCGGGCGCAAGCGTGGCCGAGCTGACCGGCATGGCGCTGCTGCTGCTGTTCGGGCCGGGCTGGCTGATCCTGCTGGCCTGGGCGCTGGCGAAGGTAAAGACGCCCGATCCCCGGCTGCTGGCCTGGCGCGACACCAAGACCTACGACATGGCCGCCGCGCTGCCCCTGATCGCCTGGTTCCTCAACAGCGCCATGCAGATGCGCCCGCATCTGGCCTTCCTGGGCAACCTGATCCTGGCGGGCCAGGCCGACAGCCTGATGGTGATGCAGTTCGCCTCGCTGATCTTCTCGGCGCTGTTCTGCCTGCTCTGCGTCTGGCTGCTTCTGATCCGCGACAAGCCGGTGCTGCGCGCCCAGGGGCTGCTGCCGCGCGCCGCCGCCCTGGGCGGCACCTTCCTGGCGGTGGGCATGCTGCGCCTGCCGGTGCCGGAGATGTCGCTGTTCCAGCAGGCCACCGTCTTCCTGCTCACGGGCCTGGGCAGCGCCGCCGCCATCGTGGTGCTGTCGCGGCTGGGCAAATCCTTCTCCATCATGCCGGAGGCGCGCAGCCTGGTCACCACCGGGCCCTATGCCCTGGCGCGCCATCCGCTCTATGCGGCGGAGATCGTGATCCTGATGGGCATGATCCTGCAATATCAGCAGCCCTGGGCCCTGATCATGGGCGGCACCACCATCTTCCTGCAGGTGGTGCGCAGCCTGTATGAGGAGCGCGTGCTGATGCAGGCCTTCCCCGAATATGAGGAATACCGCACCCGCACCAAGCGGTTCATTCCGGGCGTCATCTGACGCCCGGAATGTTGTTTGATCGGCGCGCGCTGCGGTTGCTGATAGCCCGCGCGGGCGGCGCTTTTCCTATTCCCTATTGTCATGGCCCGCGAATGCGGCCACTCAGGCCGACAGCGGCAAACCGCTTGCCGGATCGTCTCGAACATTCTTGCAGCAGGGAAGCGTGGGATACCCTGGGCGGCCCGCATCCCTCCTGCGCCAAAGCTTCGGAGGGGTCTTTAGCCCAGTCCTCCGAAGCTGCGGAGCAGCGAAGGGGGATCGCGGGCCGTGACAGTGAGGCCAGTCCTAAACGAACTCCACTTTCAGAATCTCGTACGACCGCGCGCCGCCCGGCGCCGCGACCTCCACCGTGTCGCCCTTGCTCTTGCCGATCAGGGCGCGCGCGATAGGAGAGGACAGCGAAATCCGCCCCTTCTTGGCGTCGGATTCCAGGTCGCCCACGATCTGGTAGCGGCGCTCCTCGTCGGTGTCTTCGTCCACCAGGGTGACGGTGGCGCCGAACTTGACGCTGGTCCCCGACAGCTTGGAGATGTCGATCACCTCGGCGCGGCCGATCTGGTCTTCCAGCTCCAGCACCCGGCCCTCGATGAAGCTCTGGCGCTCCTTGGCGGCGTGGTACTCGGCATTCTCCGACAGGTCGCCATGGGCGCGCGCTTCCGCGATCGCCTTGATCACCTCATGGCGGTCCACATTCTTCAGGCGGTTCAGCTCCTCTTCCAGGGCCTTGAAACCCGCGGCGGTCATCGGAATTTTTTCCATGTCCTCATTCCATCGGCAAAAACCCTTCCCCCCGGCGGTCAGGCCGGGCGTGGAAAGGCTAAATCCTTGATAAATAGCGCCTATTTCTACCCTGGCGCGTCCTTGCTTCAGGAAGAGTAAGACTGGAGGGGGGCGACTTCAAGAGAGCCGCCCTTCAGCGCCGCGATAGCCTGGGCGGCCGCCTTGGCCCCCGCCATGGTGGTGTAATAGGGAACCTTGAGGGTCAAGGCCGCCCGGCGGATGGAGGAACTGTCGGCCAGCGCCTCCCGCCCCTCGGTGGTGTTGAAGATCAGGTGGATCTCGCCGTTCTTCATCGCGTCCACCACATGCGGGCGTCCTTCGCGCACCTTGTTGATGGGCGTGACCGGCAGGCCCAGCTCTTCCAGCGTCCGGGCGGTGCCGCGCGTGGCGACCAGGGTGAAGCCCAGCCCCAGCAGGTCGCGCGCCGGGCCTTCGATCAGGTCCTTGTCGCCATCCTTGACCGAGATGAAGACCGTGCCCGCCGTCGGCAGCCTGGTGCCCGCGCCGATCTGGCTCTTGGCGAAGGCACGCGCGAAGCTTTCGTCCGCACCCATCACCTCGCCGGTGGAGCGCATCTCCGGCCCCAGGATCGTGTCCACGCCGGGGAAGCGGGCGAAGGGCAGCACCGCCTCCTTGACCGAGATGTGCTTGGGCGTGGGCTTCCTGAGGTTCATCGCGGCCAGCGTCTCGCCCGCCATCACGCGGGAGGCGATGGCCGCCACCGGCAGGCCCACCGCCTTGGCGACGAAGGGCACGGTGCGGCTGGCGCGCGGGTTCACCTCCAGCACATAGATTTCGTCGTTCTGGATGGCGTATTGCACATTCATCAGGCCCTGCACCTTCAGGGCCTTGGCCATGGCGACGGTCTGGCGCTCGATCTCGGCGATCAGCGCGGGCTTGAGGGAATAGGGCGGCAGCGAACAGGCGCTGTCGCCCGAATGGACGCCCGCTTCCTCGATATGCTCCATGATGCCGGCGATGAAGACCTCGCCATCCCTGTCGCAGATCGCGTCCACATCCACTTCCGTGGCGCGGTTGAGGAAGCCGTCTATCAGCACCGGATTGTCGCCCGAGATGCGGAACAGCTCGCCGGAGGAAACCTGCTCCACCAGCTCCTTCTCGTTCGCCACCACCACCATGCCGCGCCCGCCCAGCACATAAGAAGGGCGCAGGATCACCGGAAAGCCGATCTCCTTGGCCGCGGCGATGGTCTCTTCCGCCGTCATCGCCGTGGCGTTGCGCGGCTGCTTCAGGTTCAGGTCGTTCAACAGCGCCTGGAAGCGTTTGCGGTCCTCGGCCAGGTCGATGGCGTCGGCCGAAGTGCCCAGGATCGGCACGCCCGCATCGCGCAGCGTGTTGGCCAGCTTCAGCGGCGTCTGGCCGCCGAACTGCACGATCACCCCCGCCAGCGTGCCCTTACTTTCCTCCTTGGCGACGATCTCCAGCACGTCTTCGGCCGTCAGCGGCTCGAAATAAAGCCGGTCGGAGGTGTCATAGTCGGTCGAGACCGTCTCCGGATTGCAGTTGACCATGATGGTCTCATAGCCCGCCGCCGACAGGCTGAAGGCGGCATGGCAGCAACAATAGTCGAACTCGATGCCCTGGCCGATGCGGTTGGGCCCGCCGCCCAGGATGATGATCTTCTTGCGGTCCGACGGATCGGCTTCGCACACCGGCGCGGGCCCGGTCTCATAGCTGGAATACATGTAAGGCGTCAGCGCCCGGAATTCGGCGGCGCAGGTGTCGATGCGCTTGTACACGGGCCGCACATTCAGCCCCTGCCGCGCCGCGCGCACCGCCGCCTCGCTCTGGCCGGTGAGCCTGGCCAGCCGCGCATCGGAAAAGCCCATGCTCTTCAGGATGCGGAAGCCCTTGGCGTCCTTCGGCAGGCCATGGCCGCGCACCTGCGCTTCCATCGCCAGGATGCCTTCGATCTCGCCCAGGAACCACGGGTCATAGCCGGTCAGGCGCTGGATTTCCTCGATGGGAAAGCCATGGCGCATCGCCTGCGCGGTCTGGCGCAGCCGGTCGGGCGTGGCGCGGGAGAGGGCGGCGCGGATATCGGCGGGATCGGTGCCCAGTTCGATCTCGTCAAAGCCGGTCAGGCCCGTCTCCAGCGAGCGCAGCGCCTTCTGCAAGCTCTCCTGGAAGGTACGGCCGATGGCCATGGCCTCGCCCACCGATTTCATGGCGGTGGTCAGCAGCGGCTCGGCGCCGGGGAATTTCTCGAAGGCGAAGCGCGGGATCTTCGTGACCACATAATCGATGGTCGGCTCGAAGCTGGCGGGCGTCACCTTGGTGATGTCGTTCTTCAGCTCGTCCAGCGTATAGCCTACCGCCAGCTTGGCGGCGATCTTGGCGATGGGAAAGCCGGTGGCCTTCGACGCCAGCGCCGAGGAGCGCGAGACGCGCGGGTTCATCTCGATCACCACCATGCGCCCGTCCTTGGGGTTCACGGCGAACTGCACGTTCGATCCGCCGGTCTCGACCCCGATCTCGCGCAGCACGGCGATGGAGGCCGAGCGCATGCGCTGATATTCCTTGTCGGTCAGGGTCAGCGCCGGGGCGATGGTGATGGAATCGCCCGTATGCACGCCCATGGCGTCTATGTTCTCAATCGAGCAGATGATGATGGCGTTGTCGGCCTTGTCGCGCACCACCTCCATCTCGAATTCCTTCCAGCCCAGCACCGATTCCTCGATCAGCACCTCGTTGGTGGGGCTGGCCTCCATGCCCGCCTCGACGATGGCGAAGAATTCCTCGCGGTTATAGGCGATGCCGCCGCCGGTGCCGCCCATGGTGAAGCTGGGGCGGATCACGGCGGGCAGGCCGACCTCGTCCAGCACCGCCAGCGCCTTGGTGAAAGTGTCGGGCGCCAGCTCCATCACGGGGGCATTGTTGCCGTCGAACAGCGGGTTGCCCGCGGAATCCTTCTTCTGGCGCAGCGCCCCCTTGAGCGTGAAGCCCTTGGGCGTGTCCAGGCCGATGGCGGCCATGGCCTGCTTGAAGCGCTCGCGGTCCTCGGCCTTGTCGATGGCGTCGGCGGTGGCGCCGATCAGCTCGACCTTGTGGCGCTCCAGGGCGCCGATCTTGCGAAGCGAGAGGGCGGTGTTGAGCGCCGTCTGCCCGCCCATGGTGGGCAGAAGGGCGAAGACCTTGCCGTCGGGCACGTTCGGCCGCTCGCGGGCGATGATCTTCTCGACGAATTCGGGCGTGATCGGCTCGATATAGGTCGCGTCCGCCATGTCGGGGTCGGTCATGATGGTGGCGGGGTTGGAGTTGACCAGCACCACCCGGTAGCCTTCCTCGCGCAGCGCCTTGCAGGCCTGGGCGCCGGAATAGTCGAACTCGCAAGCCTGCCCGATGACGATGGGTCCCGCGCCGATGATCAGGACGGTGTGGATGTCGGTCCGCTTTGGCATATCGTCTCGCGCGCGCAAACCGGCCCGCGCGGGAGGCGCTGGAGGACCGGGCAAGTTGTAGGTTAAGGGGACCGTCTAGACGGTCGGGCGGGGGCGCGCAACCCCCGAAAGGCGCGGGGGGCGTCAACTCCGCCAGCGCAGCACCCGTTCCTGCACAGGATTGACGAATTCCGTGCCGTTTTCGACCGATTCGGCCCAGGCCTTCTTGACCCGGTGGTACCAGATGGCGGGCTGGTCGGCGTCCTGGATCAGCATCAGGTGGGGATCGAACTTCAGCCCTTCCTTCTGCAATTCCACGATTTTGCGGTCGTCGGCGATGAAGGTGCGCCCCACCGCCCAGAAAAACGGCTTGATGAAAAACAGCCAGCCCGGCCAGTACATCACCTGCACGATGTCGGTGTTCTCGGCATCGCGCGGGGTGCAGACGGTCAGCGCCACCACGCGGAAGGGCCGCCCGAACAGCGTGCCCTCGACGATCTCGAAGCGGGTGGAGGGCAGCTCGAAGGTGATCTCGGTGGAGACTTCGCCCAGAAGGCTGTAGGCGGGCTTGGTCGGCTTGTGCCGCGTCATCACAAAGCCGTTGGGCAGGGGCGCGTAATGCTTCTCCTTCACCTTGGGCGTCTTCTTCCACCACCAATGGTCATGCACATAGGCGGCATGCACCGGGTCCATCAGCCCGATCACGGCATGGTCGATGTTGCAGGGGAAGGTCTGGGTCTCGTGCCAGCGGATGCGCGCGTCCAGCACCGGCACCTTGGGCGGCTGGCCGCGCGGCGCCGCGCCTGGCTTGGCCGCCACATAGACCCACAGAAGCCCGTCCTGCTCGACGATGGGATAGGAGCGCACCTTGATCTTGGCCGGGTCCAGCTCCTGGCCCTGGACCAGCGAGGGGATGGCGCTGCACACGCCGTCCTTGCGGAAGCGCCAGCCGTGATAGGGGCATTCGACGCTGCCATCGTCCTTGATTTTCCCGGCCGACAGCGGCACGCCGCGATGGGGGCAGATGTCGCGCAGGGCGAAAAGCTGGCCCGCCCGGTCACGGCCGATGGCGATGGGTTCGCCCAGCAGCATCACCCGCCGCATCGCTCCGGCGCGGAAGGGCGCGGCCAGCGCCGCCATGTACCAGAGGTCGCGCAGAGGGATGCCCGCGCCGGCCCGCGGCGCTGTTCCGGTTTCGCTCATGCGAATTTGCTTAGAGGAAGTGGGGCGGGGGCCGCAAGTTGTGGTGGCTACCTGGCCCGTCCTGCGGCAGACTTAAGCCCATGATCGACCTGAAAATCCTCCGCCGCGCAGTGATCCTGGGCGTGATCCTGGAGCTGGCCCTGGTGGCGGGCGGCTATTTCTGGCCCCAGTCGCGCTACG
>Ga0180217_1003862_pt1 | contig 12307 bp, 7 predicted proteins | sample eDN3rd37CBELigOP_FD_128521 | JGI IMG/M metagenome (GOLD analysis project Ga0180217, IMG submission 128521) | Enriched Organic Plus compost microbial communities from Emeryville, California, USA - eDNA 3rd pass 37_C BE-Lig OP (version 2) (version 2) ... | reverse complement strand
TCAACCTCCCACGCCACTCCTCCCCATCCCCGCCACACCACCCGCCCGCACCCCACCGCTCACGGAACCATCCCCACCCGCGCGCACTACACCCACTCTTGTGCTCAACGATCCCCCGCCCCTCCCCCTCCCACAAGCACCCACCGACACACTTCCACCCATCACCACTGCCCCCCCGCTCTCACCCACAGCCATCCCCCCACCGACCCCTCTCACCCCCTCTCTTCACCCCACCGCCGCCGACACCTACCGCCACCGCGCCCCAGACGTCCGCCCCACCCTCGTCCAGCGTCTCGGCGGCAGCGACCAGACCGAGAAAGCCGTCAACCTCGCCCTCGCCTGGCTCGCCCGCCACCAGAGCGCCGACGGCCGCTGGAGCAGCGCCCACTTTGACGACGCCTGCGGCGGCCGCTGCGGCGGCACCAGCAAGATCAGATCCGACGCCGCCCTCACCGGCCTCGCGCTGCTCTGCTTCCTCGGCGCCGACCACACCCACCTCAAGCCCGGCCCCTACCAGGACACCGTCGGCAAGGGCCTCGGCTGGCTCGTCGCGAACCAGTCCACCAGCGGCGACCTCCGCATCGGCGAAACGATGTACAGCCACGGCATCGCGACCATCGCCCTCGCCGAGGCCTACGCGATGACCCGCGACGAGCGCCTCCGCCGCCCCGTCGAGACCGCCGCCACCTTCATCGTCCGCGCCGCCCATCCGCGCACCGGCGGCTGGCGCTACGACCCCGGCCAGGAGGGCGACACCTCCGTCCTCGGCTGGCAGGCCCTTGCCCTCATCAGCGCCCGCCGCGCCGGCGTCGCCATCCCCGACGGCGCCCTCGACGGCGCCCAGCGCTGGCTCGACAGCGTCTCCTGGCCACAGCGCCCCGGCCTCTACTCCTACCAGCCCGGCCTCCCCTTCAGCGTCTCGATGACCGCCGAAGGTCTCTTCGTGCGCCAACTCCTCGGTCACGGCCCCGACGACCCTGCCGCCGCCGGCTCCGTCGCCTTCATCCTCGAGCACCTCCCCGACTGGGAACGCGGCCCGAGCACCTACTACTGGTACTACGCCACCCTCGCCCTCTTTCAGCATCAAGGCGAGGCGTGGACCATCTGGAACCGCACCCTCACCGCCGCGCTTGTCAGCAATCAGCGCACAGCCGGCCCCGCCGCCGGCAGTTGGGACCCGCGCGACAAGTACGCCATGGTCGGCGGCCGCGTCTACCAAACCGCCATCTGCACCCTCTGCCTCGAGGTCTACTACCGCTATCTCCCCATGTATGCCGCCGTCCCCATCGCTCCCGCGCCCTGACTATTCCGAATCGCAACGCTCTTCGCGATGTCCGCTGTTTGTTCACAACCGATCGCGCCTGAGCGCTTGTTCATCCGTACAGATCCGGTATGCTGGCCTCCCCTGAGGCCGCTCGTCGCGGCCGCGTGCACCCTCGAAGTTGCACAGAGGAGGAAATCATGAAAATGGATCTGTTCGTCCGACGGCTGCCCAGCCCCCTGGCTGTCGCCGCGGCGGCGGCGTGCGCCGCAGTCCCGTCCGCCTTCGCCACCGAGCACGAGGGCACCAACACAGAGGCCGCCCCGCTGCCTCTCCACACGTGGTTCGATCAGCCGCGACCCGTCGAGCGCCCCGCCGTCCCCATGGCCGGCAGCCGCGGCGACTGCCCCGAATTGGTTGACGCCAACGCCGGCATCGACGGCGACCACCCCGCCGAGATCGCCTTCCTCAACGACGGCGTCACGGCGGTGATCGTCAACCGCGACAGCAACAACGTCGCCTACCTCGACACCTCCACCATCACCATCACCGGCGCCACGCCCGTCGGCGAATACCCGGTGCACGTCGCCGTCACCCCCGACGGCCAGTACATCCTCGTCCCCAACGTCTTCAGCAACACCGTCACCGTGATCGACTCCGCGACGCGCAACGTCGTCGCCACCGTCCCGATCACCGGCAACCAGCCCTACCGCGTCGAGGTCACCCCCAACGGGCAGTACGCCGTCGTCGGCGTGATCAACAACGCCTCCGACGCCACCTTCAGCGTCATCGACCTGGCCACCTTCACCGAAATCCGCACCTTCCCCGGCGGCAGCCAGGGCGTCGTCGGCGGCTTCGCCAACAGCGTCTTCCCCATCGGCGGCGACGTCTTCAGCCAGTTCAAGATCGCCCCCGACAACGCCACCATCGTCCTGCCCAGCCGAGGCAACCCCAACAGCACGATCTACCTCTTCGACCTCAACACCGGCGCCCAACTCGCCGCGATCACCACCCCGCTCGGCGCCGCCTCCGTGGACATCCACGACACGACCGCCGCTGTCGGCTTCGTCGGCGCCACGTCCCAGATCCACCTCGTTGACCTCACGACCCACTCCGTCACGCAGGTCATCCCCACGGCCACCAACCTCGACCCCGTCCTCCGCTTCACGCCCGACGGCAGCCGCATCGTCACCGGCTACCTCAACGACACCTTCATGATCGACGTCGCCACCGGCGCCGAGGTCTTCCGCTTCGTGACCGGCACCGTCGGCGACATCGAGATCACCGCCGACGGCCAGTACGCCGTCGTCTCGAACTTCACCACCCGTCTGTTCGACCTCGCCAACCCCGCGGTCGTCGCCCAGATGTCCTTCGCGGCCACCGCTGAACTGGCCGTCAGCCCGACCTCCGCCGTCGCCGCGGGCCTCAACAACCGCTTCGGCGAGGACGTCCACGTCTACACCACCAACGGCGCCGCCTCCGCCTTCCAGGGCTTCACCCTGACCGGCCCGGCCCCCGAAGGCGACGCCCCGTTCGATGCCGCCATCTCCGCCGATGGCTCCGTCGCCGTCGTCGGCATGACGCTCAGTTACAACGTCGCCATCGTGGACATGGCCAGCCGCACCGTGCGCTCCCACGTCCAGACCGGCAAGCGCGTCATGGACGTCGCCATCACCCCCGACGGCTCCTACGCGGTCTCCTGCGACGGCGACTCCGACACCGTCTCCATCATCGACCTCTCCACCGACACCGTCGTCAGGCAACTCCAACTCCCCGCCGGGTCGCGCCCCGCCAAGGCGCTCATCAGCCCCGACGGCACGAAGGCCTACGTCCTGAACATCGCCGGCACCGACCGCATCTGGTTCATCAACCTCGCCGGCGCCTCCAGCAGCATCATCGGCAGCGCGATCTGCGGCCAGACCGGCGCGTGGAACACCCCGCAGTACAGCGAGAACAGCGCCATCGCCCTCAGCCCGGATGGCTCGCTCCTGGCCGTCTGCGACTCCTTCAACGACTTCGTCCGCTTCTTCGACACCACCAGCATGACCGAAGTCGCCGCGGTCTTCGTCGGCGACTTCCCGATCCGCTGCGCCTTCAACCCCGCGGGCGACCGCCTCTTCGTCACCAACGCCTTCTCCGGCAACGTCTCGGTGATCGCCGTCGCCGGCGCCTCCTCCACGAACCTGGGCGAGACCCCCGTCGGCCCCAACCCGCTCACCGTCGATGTGGACGCCTCCGGCTCCTACGTCTACGTGACCAACTACAACTTCTCCACCGGCTCCAGCCTCTACGTCATCGACGCCGCAACCCGCGCCGTCGTGTCCACCATCCCGCTGGGCGACACGCTGATCCGCGACACCCACCTCGACACCGCCAGCGGCACCCTCTACGCCGCCGGCCTCCGTCGCACCGCGACCAGCGCCCCCGCGGCCCTTTTCCGGATCGCCGCCGACGGCCCCGCGACCACCATCATCGACACCACGCCGCTGAGCAGCAACGGCCTCGACCTGGAGTTCAGCAACGGCACCGTGATCGTGACCATGCCCTACCTTGACGGCATCGAGTTCTTCTGCTTCGGTGTCCCCTGCCCGGCGGACTGGGATGGCAACGGCCAGGTCAACTCCACCGACATCTCCGCCTTCCTCACCGCCTGGCTCGACAGCCTCAACAACCAGAACCTCAACGCCGACTTCGACAACAACGGGATCGTCAACTCCTCCGACATCAGCGCCTTCCTGACCGCTTGGCTCCAGGCCGTGCAGAACGGCTGCTGATCCGGTCGCAGGCTCTCCCGCCGTTCCGCGGCGGAAGAACCGGCTAACGAACAACGCCCGCCGCGAGCACCGCAACGCTCGCGGCGGGCGTCTTTTTCAGGGGGCCCGCCGCTCCGCGGCGGGTCTCTTCCTTTCCGAGTCCCCTTATTCCCCGCCCGCTGCCCCCGCCCCCGCTTCAGCAGGCTCCCCCGCTTCCGCCGGCTCCGGAACCTGCCCGCCCTCCGCAGCCTCCCCCAACTCTGCCGGAACCGCCGATTCCCCCGCTTCCCCAGCCACGGGCGCCGGCTCCGGCTCCGCCGCCGGCTTGAGCAGATCCTCCAGCCGCGTCCGCAACGTCCCCGCTTTGTACTCCGGGATCTGGAACGCCCACCCTGCCAGTTTCTTGTTCAGTTCCTCCGCCTCCTTGCGCACATCATCCAACGACGAGAGCGTCGGCTCGGCGGGCGGCTCCCCCTCCGCAGGAGGCGCGGGCCGCACCGACTCATCCACGAGCGCTTCGAACCGCGCCCACATCTTCCCGTCCACGGTCATCGTCTCGGCGACGACCACCAGCCCGTCGAACATCGTGAACGTCGCCGTCGCGCCCGGCTCCGCGCCCCCCTCTTCCGTCAGGTCCGCGCGGTCCACCGGCGCCACGTCCTCCAGCGTCACGTACGACGCCCACCCCCCGAGTTGGTCCCCCGCCGCCGACGACGTCAGTTCCCGCCCCTCCGGCACGCCGCTGACCGCGAAGTTCGTCTGCGCTGTGCTCCCGCGGCTGACCATCACCGACTCGCCGTCCGGGTGCGTCAGGATCACGCTCTTCACGCGCTGGCGCCCGATATTCAGCACCTGCCGGTCCACCCACCCCAGCGGCTCGCGCGGCACGTTCACCTGCCCCGCCCGCGCCTCGGCCAGCCACGACTGCGTCTCCCCCACCCGCCGCGCGAACACCTGCGGCGGCGGACCATACCGCTGTGTCCCCAGGATCACCGCGGCCAGTTGCTTCCCCTGCGGGTCGCTCACCGTCACGCTGACCGGCCCCTCCGCCCCCTCCTCCGCCGGCGCATCGCCCGGGTCCTGCACGCCGATCTTCGCGTACATCTCTGGCCGCGACGTCTTGGGCTCCATGATCGTGAGCCCCGCCAGCGCCCGCACGGCCGTACGAACCATCTCCTCCTTCGCCGGGTATCCCCCCTTCTCCACCACCCCCCACACGCCGTCCTTCAGCCTGACCGTGGAGGTCTGGTTCCCCGCGCGAACCGCAACCGTTCCGATCGCCACCTCCCCATCGCCCCGCCGCAGCGCCGGCAGCAGCGGCTCCCCGGCCCCCGCGACCACCGCCGGCCCCCCGGCCGGATCGCGCCCCGCCACCAGCCAAGCCACGCCCCCCACCACCACCGCCGCACCCGCCAGGGCCGCGAGAGTCCCGGTCTTCATGCGCTTACCTCCCCGTGTGCTTCATCACGACAGCGCCGTCCTGTTCCGCCGGTCCGCCTTGCGCCGCCCGGCTCGCCACGCCCCGACCCCGACCGCCGCCACCCCCACCAGCGCCGGCATCAGCCCGATGTTCAGAAAACGCAACTTCGTCCCCAGCCTGTCGATGTCGCGACGCAGCGAGTGCTGCACCTCGCGCAGTTCCTTCCGCGTCGCCACCATCTCCTGCCGGAACTTCTCGATCTCCGCCTGCTGCTCCGGCGTCAGCAGCACGGCCCCCTCGCTCTGCCCGTCCGCGCGCTGCCGCTGCAGTTCGTTGATCTTGTTCTCCGTCTCGCGCAGCCGGTTCTGAAGTTCCTGCTCCTTCGCCAGGTACCGCGCCTCGGCCGCCTGCCGGATCTCCCGCACCTTCTCGAACGGCCGCGAATGCCGCCCGCGGGCCCGCAGGCTCAGCAGGTCGTTCGAGCCGCTGAGATTGTCCAGCAGCCCGATGACGAAGTCCCCGTTGTCCGCGATCTTCGACAGCCCCAGGATGATCGGCCCCAGCCGCTCCTCCTGCACCCAGAACCGGTCCGCCAGCATGTCGCAGTCGGCCACGACGACGATGTTCACTGGCTCGGCCGACTCAGCAATGTGCTTCGAAGCATCCGCCTCCCCCGCTCCCCCCTCTTCTCCATACTCCCCCCCGTCCGACGATGACCCCGGCGGCCCGTCGAAGGCGCTCCTGGCCTTCCCCGTCAGCCGCGCCGCCAGCACCAGTTCCCGCCCCGCGGGCACGAAATCCGCCAGCAGGCTCTTGGGGTCCGGCACGAACTGCACCTTCTGCACGTCCAGCGCGGCCGAGTCCGTCCCCGTCCGCACCAGCGGCGTCATCTCCAGCCCCCCCTCAACCCCCTCCTTCTTCCGCAGCACACCCGCGGTCGCGAAGTTCACCGACCGCAGCGGCCCCGTCACCGGGTCCGACCGCTCCAGCCGGTCCCCATCCAGGAACGCCCACGCGACGTAACTCACAACCTCCGGCCGCTGCGCCGTCCCCACGTTCACCCGCGGCGCCGCCGAGCGGTCCGCGGCGAACACCCCGGGCGCCATCTCCACCCCCCACGCGTCCATCAACTTCGTCAGTTCCGAGTTCTTCGGCAGGCTCAGCGCCTGCATCGGATTGATCCCCGGCGGCACGTCGTTCTCGCAGTGCGGGTCCACGAACACCAGCAGCCGCCCGCCCCGCAGCACGAACTGGTCGATCGCGTACAGCGTGGACTCCGACACGTTCTTGGGATGCACCAGCATGAGGACCTTGATGTCCTCGGGGATCTCCGTCACGCTCCGGTCGAGCGTCCGGACATCGAACAGGTCCTTCATCTGCCGCACGACCTGCCACGCCGGCGTCTGCTGCTGCCCCGGCTGCTGCGCCATCGGGTTGAACGCCCCCTCGATCGGCAGCCACGTCATCAGCCCCACCGCCTTCTTCGCCGGCTCCGACAGCAGGTAGATCATCCGCGTCAGTTCGTACTCCAGGTACTCCTCGCGGTCCGGCCGCAGGAACGGGATCACCTCCTGCCGGTCCACCGCATTGGTCCCCACCAGCCCGAAGTAGAACCGGTCCTGCCCGGTCGTCCCCGTCGGCACGCCCACCAGCCCCGCCTGCACCGCGCGGTCCTCGGCATCCGAGAACGGCTCGGGGTTCACCGTCTCCACAATGACCTTCCCCCCCGACGCCCGCGCATACTCCCCCAGCACCTCGCGCACGCGCGTCGCGTACGTCCGGATCTGCGCCGGCAGCGACGCCCCCAACTTCTCGGAGTAGTACAGCGTCAGCCTCACCGGCTCCTCGAGCCCGCGCGTCACCCGCCGCGACCCCTCCGACAGCGTGTACAACTTCCCGTCCGTCAGGTCCACCCGCACCGGCCGCAGCGCCACCCCCGCCAGCACGTTGAACGCCACAAACAGCGCCGCCGCCGCCGCGAACCCGCCCAGAGAAATGAGTCCCTTGCGCATCAGTTCACTTCCCGTTTCGCTCCAAGCACCCGGGGAGGGCTGTTTCACCTGCACACCTCCCCCCTCCCCACCTCATCCCCCCTTCTTCGTCTCCACCACCGCCGCCGTCCCGAAGAGGAACAGCGCGATCACCGAGACGAAGAACGCGATGTCCCGCGCGTCCACCACCCCCTTGCCGATCGAATCAAACCGCGTCAGGAAACTCATCGAACTCACCGCGTCCACCACCGACGCCGGCGCCCACGACCCGATGAACCCCATCACCGGCCCGAACCCCGCCAGCAGGAACGCGAAGCACACCACCACCGTCACGACGAACGCCACCACCTGGTTCCGCGTCGTCGCCGAGATGCACGACCCCACCGCCAGGTACGCCCCCGCCATCAGGAAACTCCCGATGTACCCCGCCGCGATCACCCCGTTGTCCGGGCTCCCCAGGTAGTTCACCGTGATCCACAGCGGGAACGTCAGCGCCAGCGCGATCCCCGCGAACGCCCACGCCGCCAGGAACTTCCCCGCCACCGCCGCCCACATCGGAATCGGCAGCGTCAGAAGCAGTTCCAGCGTCCCCTGTTTCCGCTCCTCCGCCCACAGCCGCATCGACACCGCGGGGATCAGGAACAGGTACAGCCACGGGTGGAACAGGAAGAACGACCGCAGATCCGCCTGCCCCCGCTCGTAAAACGCCCCCAGGTCCTCCGCGAACGTGAACACCCCCGTCAGCAGCAGGAAGATCACGATGAACACGTACGCCACGGGCGTCACGAAGTACGCCCCGAGTTCGCGCTTGAAGACGGCCAGCATCGCCTTCACGCCGCACCTCCCTTCCCACTCGCCGCGGCGGCCGGCGCGGTAATCTCGCGGAACACCTCATCCAGCCGCCCCGTCTCCACCCGCAGTTCATCCACCTCCCACCCCTTGGCCCGCACCAGTTGGCTCACCTCCCCCACGATCGCCTTCCCGTCCCGCGGGAAGACCGTGAACGACGCCTGCCCGTTGGGCGTCCCCAACTCCTCCACGCTCGCCACCCCCGCCAGCCGCGCCAGTTCCGCCTTCGCCGCCGCCGCGGCCCCATCCGCGATGCGCACCCGCACCGACACGGCATTGTGGAACCGCGACCGCGCCTGAAGTTCCGCCGGCGTCCCGTCCGCCACCACGCGCCCGCGGCTGATGATCACCGCGCGCGTGCACACCGCCTCCACCTCCTCCAGGATGTGCGTGGACAGCACGATCGCCTTCGACGGCGCCATCGACGAGATCAGCGTCCGCACCTCGTGCTTCTGGTTCGGGTCCAGCCCGTCGGTCGGCTCATCCATGATGAGCACCTCCGGGTCGTGCATCAGCGCCGCCGCCAGCCCCACGCGCCGCTTATACCCCTTCGAAAGCGTCTCGATCGGCTGCCGCATCACCCCCTCCAGGTGCACCATCCCCACCAGTTCCCCGATCCGCTTGCGCTTCGCCGCCCCCCGCAGCCCCCGCGCCTCCGCGACAAACCCCAGGAACCCCTCCGGCGTCATCTCCGGGTACGCCGGCGCCCCCTCCGGCAGGTACCCGATCTTCTCTTTCACCTTCAGCGGCTCATTCACCACGTCGTGCCCCCCCACCACCGCCGTCCCGCTCGTCGGCGACAGGAACCCCGTGACCATCTTCATCGTGGTGGACTTCCCCGCCCCGTTTGGCCCCAGGAACCCCAGCACCTCCCCCCGCTGCACGCCGAACGACACCCCGTCCACCGCCGTGAACGAGCCGAATCGCTTCGTCAGTTGCCTGATGTCGATCATGGAGACCATCCCGTCAAAGACCAAACACCACCCGAGACAAAGAACGGCTCATGAGCGGGTGATTCATACCCCCCTCTCCACCGATCCGGCCACTTGGACGACCTCGCGATTGCCATCCGTCACGCTCCGCCAAGCGTGAATTCCGCGCTCCACCCAAGCCAACCTCTCGCCCAAGCGCCCTCACCCACCGCCGGACGTCGGGAGCGCGGCTCAACCGCGTGCCCTCTTCTCCCCCTCCCGCAACACGCGCCTCCCGCCCTCAAATGCCACCCCCGCCCCCACTTTCGGTACGCTGAAACAACGAAACCCGCCGCAGGAGCCCCCCACATGCCGCACCCCGCCGCGCTCGCCACCGCCGCCCTGCTCGCCCTCCCCCTCGCCCACACCTCCGCGGCCACTCCGCCCCCCGCGCCGGCCCCCAATACCGCTGCCGCACAACCCCGCGGGTCCGAGGCCGACGCCCGCGCCATCCTCCAGCGCGCCATCGACAAATACCGCTCCCTCAACTCCTACTCCGACACCCTCCACATCCGCTACGACTACCTCAACGAAGACGGCGACCCGCTGCCCGCCCCGGAGATGCGCGCCACGGTCCGCCTCGCCCGCCCCCGCTCCTTCAGGATTCAGACCGAGCAGGGTGCCGCCATCTGCGACGGCACAACCCTCTGGCTGCACGACGCCAACGCCGGCGAATACACCAGCGAACCCGCCCCCCAGCGCCCCGATTTGAACGAACTCCGCGCCGCCGCCCCCGGGTTGATGCTCCTCGAGCACCCCCTCGCCCACCTCTTCTTCGATCCCACCAACCCCACCGCGCTCCTGAAGGACCTCGACGCCATCGAGTCCATTACCCCCGAGACCCGCGGCAGCGAACCCGGCCACCGCATCACCGGCCGCGGCAGCCCCGGTGACATGGCCTTCGGCGAAGACACCACCTGCCCCATCACCCTTTGGATCAGCGAGCGCACCGGCCTCCTCGGCGAAATCACCTACGACCTCACCGAGGTCACCCGCCGAATGTACGAGGAGATGGCCAGCGAAGACCAGGACTTCCCCTTCCCCAAAATCAAGCGGGCCACCGTCGCCATCACCCTCGAGGATGCGCAGGCGAACCCCGACCTCCCCGCCGACGCCTTCACCTTCAAGCCCGGCCCCGAGGACCAGCAGGTCGCCGAACTCACCCCGCCCTGGGCGATCGACAGTTTCGACCAGCAACTCCTCGTCGGCCACCCCGCCCCCGATTTCGAGGGCACGCTCCTCGACGGCTCCTCCTTCAAACTCTCCGACCTCCGCGGCAAGGTCGTCCTCCTCGACTTCTGGGCCACCTGGTGCGGCCCCTGCGTCCAGGCGATCCCCCACATCCAGAAGATCGCCGAGACTTTCGCAGACAAACCCGTCGCCGTCGTGGGCATGAACCGCGACAACCAGGGCTCCGAGGACCACATCCGCCGCTTCCTCGAAAAGAAGAAGATCACCTTCCCCCAGTTCCTCGACTTTGAGGGCGCCGCCGCCGAGGCCTACGGCGTCACCGGCATCCCCTGCACCGTCCTCATCGACGCCCGCGGCATCGTCCAGCACGTCTCCGTCGGCTTCATGCCCGGCCACGAGAAGGACCTCACCGAACACATCGAAACGCTCCTGGCCGGCAAGGACCTCTTCGACCCGGCCCGCGTCTCCGCCGAGCCCCCGCGCCCCGGCTCAGACGCCCGCGACGCCGACGACGCCCGCATCGCTTCTCCCGACAACCTCAACCCCGAAACCCTCGTCCCCGGCGAGCGTCTCGCGGGCGTCCAGTACCTGAACCAGTACAACATGCGCCGCTTCGACCTCGACGGCGACGGCCGCGACGAGGTCATCTGCCCGGACATGAACGGTAGCGGCATCGTCGTCCTCTCCGCCGACGGCGCATCCGTCACCAAGATCAAACTCCGCGGCGGCAAACGCAGCGAGAGCATCCAGTCAGCAGAGCCGATCCGCCACGCAGGCGAAGTCCACTGGCTCATCACCCGCACCGCCTGGACCGGCGACCAATCCCGGTCCAGCATCTCCCTCCACGCCCCCGACGGCGCCGCCCTCTGGACCTTCGCCCCCGAAATCCCGGAGAAGGGCAGTTGCAACCTCCAGGCCGCCGCGGCCGACCTCACCGGCGACGGCGTCCCCGAGATCGTCCTCGGCATCACCACCTTCAAGATGCGCAAGACCGGAAGCAACACCTACATGCACGAGCAGCAATCCGCCTCGCTCGCCATCCTCGACTGGAGCGGCAACCTCCTCGCGCAGCGCCGCGTCGGCCAGAGCATCAACTTCCTGATGATCTGCGACCCCGCCTCCCCCAACGACCCGCGCCACATCCTCGTCGGCGCCGACCGCGTCCGCCGCTTCGCCTACAACCCCTCGCGCGCAAGCACCGAACCCACTCCCTAACCACGCCACGCCGGGGATGAGCGTTCTCTCCTCCTCTCTTCTCTTTCCTCCGCCCTGCGCCGTGACTGGGCCTATCTCCCCAGCGGCCCGCCGCGCGACGGCCGCGAGAGCAGCGACATCATCTTCGAGGATGCGCGGGGATGGCCCTGCTTGGCGCTTCGGTCGGCGGTCGAGCGGCGGGATAGCCAGCGATCGGTCATCGGCGGCATTCGCTGGTCGGAACTGACCGTTCGGGCGAGGCACGAGCGCTCCCCATCCGCCCCATCTGGACCGGCCTCGTCGCCAACACGATCTTCTACGGCATCATCTCGTTCACCCTGTGGGCGGCCGCCGGCGCAGCCGTGCGGACGTGGAGGCGCCATCATCGCCGCTGTGAACAATGCGGCCACTCGATCGTGGGCGTGCGCGACCGAGTTTGTCCCAAGTGCGGGAACAAACTCAACGCGCGGTCCAGCGACCGCACACGCGCCAGCCACGCCTGGCCCCCGAAGGCCAGCGCACGCCCACTCGCCGCGGCTCCGCCCCCCCCCCCCCCCCCCCCCCCCCCCCAAACCCCTCACCCCTCGCCCCGGCCCCCCCCCCCCCCCCCCCCCGGGCCCCCCCCCCCCCCCCCCCCCCCCCCCCCCCCCCCCCCCCCCCCCCCCACCCCCCCCCCC